>Ga0209633_10000003_pt1 | contig 313061 bp, 260 predicted proteins | sample Cruoilmetagenom1_FD_187290 | JGI IMG/M metagenome (GOLD analysis project Ga0209633, IMG submission 187290) | Oil polluted marine microbial communities from Coal Oil Point, Santa Barbara, California, USA - Sample 1 (SPAdes) (version 2) | ecosystem: Environmental > Aquatic > Marine > Oil seeps ... | reverse complement strand
AATTGATCCCAAAGCGTATCTGTTAATGCTTTTCTTGCCATAACTTGTATTTCTCGCATCGACTCAATAGATGCGGTATTGTAACTATTATTTATGCCTTATCCAATTGAAGACACGCCCTAGTAATCCTCAGACTGTGCGATTTGCTCATGCAACTCTACTTTTAACTTCTTCGCACATTCGATAATCTTTTTTCGACCAGCAGGAATAGCCCCATATTCAATCGCCGTTTCGCGCATTTGCACCGTCACATCATAGTGCGGATAACTGGCATGACGGTGGAATAAACGCGAATCTACTTCAATCAGCGCAGCAAAGTCATGCAACTCTTGCAGGGTATCTGCCAGCATATGGCACCACTTATAGCCTTTAAATTCTATCTGCATAAAATCGACATATATCGCCATAGAGTCGCCTCCTTTATTATCATTAGCTATTTTATCATGTGCTAAATAAGGCTTTCACAAAACAGCCATTAGAACAATTCACGTGCATCTTTCTTCAGCTGTTTCAGTAGGGTTTGGTATTCGCTATCATTGGTTTCAAGGCTGCTTAGACGTCCATAACGCAGTTGACGATAGTCCTGCCTCATTTGCAAGATTTTTGCTTGTACAATCTCTGAATGACCGCTATCTGTTAGCTTACTCACTTTACTGCTCTTCTTACTACTTTTAGCATTGGTCTCAGCGTCGATATCAGTATTTGAATCAATTTCTCGGTCATTAACGGCTATTGCCAAGCGCTCAAGCCAAGCTAGCTGCCCTTCGCTCTCTTTACGAGTAAGCGCTTTATCACTTTTACCAATACGTTTTGATAACTGTGCAAGTGGCAGGTCTGCTGGATGCCAACGCTTACGGCGACGTTGCCAAATGACAAAGACCAAAATCACCATGACGGTAATAGTACTTGCCGCTAGCCAAATAATTTGCTGCGTGATTGAGCGGATGTTAAACCATTTGAGCAGCGAGTCGGCTTGCTTGTCTTGATCGTAACCAACGACGTCTTTTTGCCAGTAATAGCTTGCTTGATCGGAGAGGCGGCGTAAGGTTTGTAGCATTTGATACTGCTGATAGCTGATTTGCGCACTAGCGCCATCACCGAACATTGTCGCCCCTTGTGCCTGTGTCAGTGCATCCATACCCTGCTCGACACGCTCAGGCGCAACAAAAGCCGTCGGATCGACACGTACCCAACCTTGACCCTCAAGCCAAACCTCCGTCCAAGCGTGCGCATCCTTTTGTCGTACTTCCCAAACATTGCCGCCACGGCTCAGCTCACCACCCTGATAGCCTGCGACGACACGCGCTGGAATACCAGCGGCGCGCATCATAAAGGTAAAGCTGGAAGAATAGTGCTCACAAAACCCCGCTTTGGTCTCAAATAAAAACTCATCAATACGGTTATTATTCAGCCGTGGCGGAGACAGTGTATAACGAAAGTCCGTTTGGTTAATCCAGCGCTCAAGTGCTTGCATGTAGCGTACTGGGTCTGAGTCTGACTGAACAAATAGCTGCTGCGCCAATACTCGTGCTTGCGGATTGCCGTCAGCTGGTAGGGTAAGATTTAGACGGCGCGACTCATCAGAGAGAATCGGATCGATACGCATCGGTGCAAATTGCAATACCTCGTAGCGCAGCTGCTGGGTAACCGGCTGGTCTTTCAATAAGGTAAAGTCTGAGGTGATACTGACGTCTTGGCGCTGAGCAAAAGGATAATCAAGTCCAAACAGCCAGTTTTGCTGCGTTGGCTCTAGGATAATCTCATAGCTGGTAGGCGCAACTTTTACTTCATCAGGGATAGTTGCAAAGGCATTCTCAATCCAAGCAGGTGTTTGCGGTGCAGGCTGCCATTGTCGTTGCTGAGGGCTAGGACGCCAAGTAATTCCATCAAAATCGCTAAAGACCAAACCGCGCCAATAGAGCTGCTGCTGTGGTGGGCGGTTATCTGCAAACTCTACCCGAAAAGCCAGCTCGGTCGATTGTCCTAAATTGGCAAAGTCACCGGGCGACATGCTATCGGAGACACCCGTGGTCGCTTGCTGAGCTGAGAGCTGCACTGACCATAGCGGTGGCAGACGCGGAAAGAACAAAAACAACACGACCAATAACGGCAACGCCCCAAGACCTAATACACCTAAAGTACGCAAGCGACCATCGCCGTTAGTATTGCCATCGTCATTTAAAGCAATAAATGCCAACAACACAATGACCGCCCCGACGATTACTTCTAACGTCGTCACAAGACCTTGATTCATCAAAAATAGCGCGGCAAGCACAAACAGTGAAAGATTCAATACCACATAAGCATCACGGCGCTTATACAACTCCCACAACTTACTGATGAGACATAGCACTAAAAACGCTACGCCCATATCGAGGCCGAAAGCGGTATTATAAGTCAGCCATAGACCTGTGAGCCCCAATAAGAAGCCGAGCATTTGCATGCCTTGATAGACACGTTTTAGATGCGCTAATTTTTTAAATCGCGCTTTTACACGCGGCAGCTGAGCAATAATACTGACCACCGCAAAACCCATTAGCCATAATGGCAAATGCGCTGCATGCGGTAAGATAATGACAACTTGAGCAATTAATACCCAATAATAGGCTGGTAAGGCGAGTAGCTTGCGAGTCCATTTAGCATTGCTGCCCTGCATAGCATGAGCATAGGTATGAGCATTGGTATGAGTATTGATATTTTGACCCAAAGCCAACTGCTCAAAGCTTATAGATTCTATAAAGTCTGATTTGTTAGAGCCAATAGAGGCATCGATCGCTTTTTTTGAAAAAAATCTTTTAGAATTGCTCATATGAGTCATGGCGCTTTTGCCAACCTTAGCAAGCACGCTTGCGCAAAGCCATTACCGTCACCCATCGTTGCAGCAGAATGCTCATTAAAGGGCATATCGCCGGCTAAACGCATGTTGAATGGCACACCCAACTCACCTAATGTCACTACGCCATAAGCCAGTTGTGCGAGTTTTTGTTCATGATGCGCCGCTGGCATATCAGCATAATCCAACGTTTGCTCATGACCGACTGGGTCGGCAAAATGCTTGGTAAACATTCCCTGACCGCGCGCCACATGACCCCAAGAAACCCTTGCTAGCGACTCACCTTCGATATAGTTATCTAGCCGCTCAAAATCGTCCTGACCCTGCCTAGTCTGTCCGCCCGTTGGCAAATCCTCCTGACTGGCAACAGCATACTGGGCTTGCCAATCAAAGACTTCAGGTTTTGGATACACCCAAGCGCTACGGGCAAAATAGACATAAGACCATGCGCGCATAATACCTAACGGATAAACGGTTTTGATAATTAATCTTGGTAATGTCTGCTGCCCACGACTGTGCGTTTGTACAGGCAAACGAATCACTTGCTCGCCTTGCAGTCGTGTCACCAGTATCGACTCTTGGGTACTAGCGCTATTTTTGATTTTTTCGTTGGCTTTTTTATCTGTCTTGCTATTAGCTTTGCCGTCAGTCTGCTCAAAGCTAAATAATAGCTGCCGTCTTGGTTGACGGCTTTCACTAATCAGCTGCAAGGTCACCCAGACAGGCGCACCTGCTTCTGCCATGGTCACTTCTATTAATTGTACTTTGAGACCTGAAATATGGGCAAAGGTCACATGAAAGCTGATAAGCCAAACGCTGACCAGATAAAAACACAGACCCAACACCAAGTTATTGCCATAGTTGATACCAGCAATAAAGGTGATGATTAATAACACCGCATATAGCAGCCCTTCGCGGCTAAAAAAGATATAGACATTACGCAAATTGAGCGTGGCGCTATTGCTTTTTGGGGCCCGCGCGGCAAACCAACGGCGTGACGCGGAAGTAGCTGGTACGGTAAAGGCTTTTGGCAAAAGGCTCATGACTACCCTATTCTTAAAATTAATAGTCTTATCGCTAATAAACGAGCAGCTTTGGAAGTGAATCTATTATGAGCAAACAAATGGTCAAACAATAACAGCCACTTCTGCCAAAATGCGTTGAGCGATGGTCTGAGTCGCTTGCCCACCAGTCACATGCGCGGGTACAAAACGCTGACCGAGGCGATGATCGGTGACGGCAGCAAACACGGCTTGGATATCTTCAGGCGTGACCTCCATATGCCCCGACACGTAAGCATAAGCCTGTGCAGCACGCTGTAGCGACAGCACACCACGCGGTGAAAGACCGTGATACTCAGAGCTTGCACGTGTTTTGGCGACCAGTCTTTGCAGATAATCTAACACTACATCCGCGACGTATACCTGCTTAACACCTTGCTGCGCTAATAATACAGCCTGCGTATCAAGCACCGCGGGCAACTCTTTTAATAGCTCGCGGCGGTCTTGACCTTTTAGAAGCTCGCGCTCCGCGGCAGGTGATGGATATCCTAGCGACAAGCACAATAAAAACCGATCTAGCTGCGATTCAGGCAGTGGATAAACGCCCGCTTGCTGCAATGGGTTTTGGGTGGCAATGACAAAAAATGGCTGCGGCAACGCATAAGTCTGCCCATCTTGCGTCACTTGCCGCTCTTCCATCGCTTCTAGTAATGCACTTTGGGTCTTGGGACTAGAGCGGTTAATCTCATCTGCCAGCAACAGCTGAGTAAAGATAGGACCGGGACGAAACTCAAACTGCTGTTTGCTTTGGTCATAGATGCTCATACCCAAAATATCAGCCGGCAGCATGTCATTGGTAAACTGCACGCGGCTAAAGCTCAAACCGAGTAATTGCGCTAAGCCTTGCGCCAACGTCGTCTTACCCATGCCCGGCAAATCTTGCAACAATAGATGCCCACCTGCCAGTATGCCGCTCAGCGCCAACTTGATGGCTTGCGGCTTATCTAATACGATTTGATTTAACTGCGTCATTAGCTGAGCAATTTTTTGCTGGTTGCGGGGATAGTCATTGGCGGCAGGATTCATTATCAATTCTTAGCTCATTTTTTATGGTGATGATTATTTTAAATAGCGATGTGAAATAATCAGGTTAAATCGGGCGTTACTTTATATCATCAGCCGTTGGTACCGGTGCACGAAGCGTTGATAGATAGGCAATCACATCGGTACGCTCCTGAGCATCTGGCATCGGATCTGATAGCATTTTCGAGTCTGGCATGGCTTTTTCTGCATCAGCGATATAAGTATCTAGCGTTTCAGCATCCCATACCCAACCTGATGTCTTAAGCCCTTCACTATAAGTATAATCTGCAAGCTCAGCCGCTTTGGCACCATAAATATTCATCAACTGCGGACCTTTTTTATTGAGTCCAGGATTTAGCTGATGACATTGACCGCAAGCATCTTGATATATAAGCGCACCATTATCGGCGTCACCCTCGGTATAAAGTGGCAACGTTACAGGATCGCGATAGTCAGGCGGCGTTTTCTCACAAGCGCTGAGCAATAAAACAGTGGCAAACATACCGCTTAATTGATATTTTTTGAGTATAGACATGTTGTAGAAATCTTTAATTGAGGGGCATTGGCTATGTATGCGTCTACCTCGACCATTATACAAGGCAAAGAGTGATGAACCTACATAGCACTGCGTAGGAAATATAGGGGTAACTGCTAAAAATGAATAATTGCTGATTTTGCTAACATAAAAGTTGTTTGGCTCGCCTTTAGTTAAAATCCAATTCGCCTTTCAAAACTTAGTTGCCAGTTAAAGCCCAGTTGCCTGATAATTTTTCACGTATTAGGTTTAGGCTTGGATTTATACTGTGATTTAGGCTTAAATAACACCTTAACTCTCGCTAGCCACTTTTATGCTATTGCTAGGCGCTTCGAGATAAAAGCCCTGCAAATAACGCGCGCCCACGCTCCAAGCAACCGACATGGTCGCAGCATCTTCAATATAAGGCATCAAGACATCGACGCCAATCTCATTGGTACGGACGATAAGCGATTTAACCGTCTCTAGATTTTCAGGAGTATCTATCCCTTCCACGTAACTTCGGGCTAGACGCACCATATCAGGTTGCACGAAATTGGCAACCTCAACAGACTTAGCAGACGAGCCAAAATTATTGATACATAACTGGCAATTTACTTGATTAAGGGCGGTAAACTGAGATTTAGAGACGGTTAAATGGTCAGCAATATCGTTTTCATTAAACTGTAAGGTTAATGCACCCGCCTTACCGCCCACCGCATTGATTAATTGACTGGCCACACTTGGCAGCTTTTTATCTATCAAAGAGGCGTTGGTCAGTTGTACCAGTAAGCGCGCTTCTGGATGGGATTTACGCACGTCATTGATTTTTTTACAGGCATTGATGAGTATCCAGCGGTCTATTTTTTCAAGTAAATTATGCGCTTTGGCCACTGCCATAAACTGGTCGGGCGTCAATATCGTATTGTCCGCATCCGCCAGTGGCAAGCGCAGATATACTTCAAAGAAATCACTGCGATCATGATTAATGTCATATATCGGCTGAAACAACAGCTCAAAACGATTATTGGCAATCGCATCGACCAAAGATTCGGCCAGCGCATGATCATCACTATTGGCATGTTCACTGGCGTCATATAGATGGTATCTACCGCCATGACTGGAGGTTTCAATCAGAATTTGATTGATCGCATCCATCGCCCGCTCGAGTAGCACTCTCGGTTCAGGAGTGTTTTTTTCTATCTTAACGATAGCGATACTTGCTGTGGTATTTGTCGTCCGCTTATCGACTTCGATAAACAGCTCACTGATGGTTGAACCAATTTTCCCAGCCAGTTTTTCAAGATCTGCGGTGCTTTTATTTTCCACCAAGATGGTAAAGACCGTATCACTAAAACGGCTCACATGGCTTTCTTCTAAGAGCTCATCTGTTACCAGCTTATCTAAAGCATAGGCAACTTGCTTAACGGTGGCATCTATCCCTTGCAGACCCAGACTGCTTCTAATTTTACCCACATTATCGAGCTGAATATAGAATAACCCTGCCGTCGACGCACCCTGTTTTGCTTGTTGATATAATGCCGCCAGCTGCTCTTCAAAGCTGCGGCGATTATGAACGCCCGTCAGGCTGTCTTTACGCTCAGCCTCAGCCAAACGCTTCGCAACTTCAGCGCTATTGCTGTTGTTTTGCTGAATAATAATCTGGGTAACGGGCTCACCGTCTAAAGTTGCCGAGGCCAACTGTAATTTTGCCTCAAAGGTAGAGCCATCTTTACGTTTGCTTTCAAAATTAAACTCAACGTCTTTACGGCTTCCTTTATCAAACTGACGTAAGAACTGTTTAAAGGCTTTAACGTTATCACCGCCTGCAATCAAGTCAATCACAGGTATACCGATAATGTCATTCATCGCCTCAAAGCCAAACAACTGCAGGTAAGGATCATTGGCAAAAATATGAATCCCTTGGTCAATATAAGCGACCGCACTTTTTGAGTTTTTAATCAGGACATTTGCGCGCTGTTCTGCTTCAGACAGGACATGACGCAAGGTTTTAAGCTGCTGACGACAGCGTAAACTCTCATGCTGCAAACAAATCGCCATGACGACTGCCATCTCTTGCTCTACGCAAATGGCTTTAACCATCGTACTATTCATCACAGCCGGCAAGCCGTCTTCGTTTTGAGCGCTGGCAGCAGCCTCCTTATTCATCAAGCAAATCGTTGGCAAGTCTATACTCTGCTCTTGCACGACACCAACCACGTCAGTAAAGCTCATATCATAAGCCTGACCAAACACCAATACATCCCATGATTGACGTAGCGACTTTAATAGCTCTTCTTTATCATCCAATAAACCTAAGTTCACATTGTCATAATATGACCCTAGCAATGCTACCAGTCGCTCAGCGTAAAGCTGGTCGTCATCGATTACTAATAGGTTTAAGACGGACTGAGTACGCATAGGAAGCCTTTTAAATCATAATAGCGGTTTTGTCATTATAAACAATAATCTAACTGACTGCTGCTTAAGTTACAATCACTAAGTGTTGTTTATCAAATTGTTGTTCATTCAGTTACGGTTATTAAGTCGCTGCCACTAAATCGCTCTTATTAAGCTGCAATCATAATGCCATCTTCTTATGAATTAAAGCTGATGAATTAAATACGCTCAGCACAATGTTAGAGTTTAAGCGTTCAGTGTTAAACACTGAGTGTGGCAAAGTTATTTTATGCTTTGATAAGTAGGCAGTTAAAGTTGCGCCACTTCATATTGGCTAAACTCATCTGTCATCATTAAACGCCGCACTAAGCGCAACGTTTTTTGTTTGGTATTGATACGCATCATCACTCTATCCCCCACGTAAAAATGAGACGTCGGCACGATCAGGCTAGAAGGCGTTTGCAGCTGCTCGTCATCACCAACGATAAACGCGGGCAAAAAATGCCGACCGCGACTATCTCTATCTTGCAGGCGAATACCACAAGCAATAAGCTGATGCCCCAGCACTTGCCAATCAACTTCCGGTTTTTCTGGGTCTAAATTGAGCCAGCGCACCACGCCTATTGACCAATCAGTCGAAGCTGGATTTTCAGAGCGACACAATAAGAAAAGACTCATCGTTCGCAGTGGCGGCGGTGCAATAGAGTTCAGGACATCATTTTCTGCAACTGACACTATATCCTTTACTTTTTTGCCGCTATATTTTGCTTTGGGGGTATTTTCTCCAGCACTGCTTGCGCTGATAGCTGGCTCCACTGAATCTGGCAGCAAGCGCAAGGTACGAAAATCGGACAAAGCATTGTCACTATCAAACGCTTCTACCCCTAACATTGTATTATTAGAAACGGTATTAGCAGACAGCTTTTTTGGCAAGGTGTCATAGCGAGGTTGCTGATGCTCAGGCAGATATTTTGCCGCAATGAGAGTCGATAAGCTTTGCTCATGACTAACGTGGTAATGAATGTCATTAAACCCTGTAATGATATGTACCTGTTGTTTGGCGCTTTGTCTAATCGGTAGCGTCAATGGCGGCTGAATATAGCGATAGCTCAAGGTTATGGCAACCGTATTCATTAAGGATGATTTAACCCCTTCTCGACCTTCCTCGATGAGGGTGTCCCTACGTGATTTTAAATAGGCGACCAGCGGCGCCAACTCTATAAACACACAGTCATGATGAGCATCATAAGGGTTAATGGCAGAATGGGCGGTCAAATAGGTGGGTGGATTGTCACTGTGCAGATTGACGAACACCTTTGTTTCCGTCTGCGGCTCTATAGATGCGATGAGATGTTCGCTCCATTCTAGGAGCAAACGCTGCACCATTAGCACAGTGGCGCGGCGCATAGCGCGTACGTTCAATAAACTATGCAAGCATAGCTGACCATATAATTGATGAATATTATCCGCGCAGTGGGTCGTAATATAAGAACTCAAATCGATATCAACGGTTTGCTGTTGGCACGCCATATAGTAGAGCTGATTAATATTAGACCATAAATATGGCACAGGCTTCTGATAACAAAGCGCTTCTTCGAATAACAGCTTTTGATACATCAACAGCGTTTGGTAAGTAGCAATGGCTAACGTGATTGATAAGGATTTCTCATTGGTCAGATAGCGCTGCAAAAGACCGTTTGATGCTTGCAGCTTTTTATCTTTTAAAAAGGTGATTTCTCGCTGTATAACACCGTCATAGACCATAATCATTAAATAATACAGCGACTTCACCTGCGCTACATAGCCGAGCTGATAGTCGTTAAAGGCATGTGCCTCATATATATAGTGTTGGCGTAGCATCGCAATGAGCTTATTAGCTGCCTCCAGCACAATATTGAGTAATGTCAGACGTTGCCGATCATCTATAGCTGCCACGCGCAACTCTGTAAGGACTTTTTCTAGCTGCTCTGTTTGCTGCGCCTCCGTTTGCATGGGCAACAGCGCCGCCCATTTAAGCAAGTGCTGCTCATCTTTATTAAACGACTTCGTTAAATTAATTGATTTCGTTAACGTCCGCGATGAGCGCGCATCAATGCTTAAATACTGTTGAAACGTCGATAAATTTACCATTACTATCCTTAGTAATTACGCAAGTTATCAATAGATCTATGCAGGTTTAATGCTTTATTTACCTCAGCAACATTAACCCTAGACATGACTATTACCTGACCTATTAACGATTTTTAGTACTGTTTTTTAATGGCTTTTCTTTATTTGGCGCTGGCTGCTGCGCTTTTATTAATAACTATTTTAATCGGTCTTTGTTTACTAAAACAAAAATATACTATATTGCCCATTTTAAGCATCGTTGTAAATATCAATCGGTACTTTAAAGGGTTTATTTGGCAACTCTCTGACCAATTTTGGCACTAAGTAACCGGGCAATACGGCGAGTAACGACCAATAAAGCGCAATAGCGGCGCGCACATCACTATCAAAATGAGCCGCGCCTGCCACTTTATCCAACACATGCAGATAATATGGCAGCACGCCAGCCGCAAACAAGCGCTGATTGAGTGCCGTTTGCACCGCCACGCTGTCATTGATATCCTTTAATAATACCGCTTGGTTTAATAAGGTCACGCCAGCGGCGCGCGCACGCTGCAAGTACTCAGCGGTCAGCGCATCAATCTCATTGGCATGGTTACAATGAATCACCATCACAATTTGACAGCGGCTTTGTGACAATCTATCCAATAAGGCATCATCTAAGCGCGCTGGAATCACCAATGGTAAACGGGTATGCAGCCTGATGGTGGTCAGTTGCGGAATAGCCTCTAAGGTATCGAGCCAAGCAAATAAGCGCCTGTTGGTGACATTTAACGGGTCGCCGCCGCTCAAAATCACCTCATTGATTTCAGGATGGGCGCTGATATAGTCGATAATGTGTTGTTTGGCATCGGCGGTTGGCATATTGGCGCTATAGTCAAAATGCTGGCGAAAGCAATAACGACAATGAATCGCACAGGCACCGGTAATCGTTAACAATACTCTTGACTGGTATTTATGCAATAAGCCTTTCACCGGATTGTGCGTATTTTCACTTAGGGGGTCGGCCACGTAACCGGTGACAGCGATTTGCTCTTTTTTATTGGGCAATACTTGTTTAAGCAGAGGGTCATTACTGTCACCGACCGTCATTTTTGCCACAAAAGCGCGCGGTACACGCAGCTGAAAGTGCTCAGGTATATAGACCTCTGAGCGCAGTGATTCCAGCTTTAAAAGTCCAAGCAGCTCATCAATAGAGGTTATCGCTTCGGATAATTGCGTTTGCCAGTTTTTTTGTGTGATTAAATGGTTTATCATGACAACCTTATACCTGTGCCCAAAAGCCGATATTATACGCTCTTAGTGCGTAAGCTATCAAAGCGTACGAATTATTCATAAAACACTGAGCATCATAAGCGATTTTAGCGCAGCAAGGCCCAAACCCCACATCCAATTAGTGATGACAATACTTACAACCCTTAGGAGTCTTCCGTGGCAAGTTTTTCTACTAACGAATTTAAAGCTGGTCTCAAAGTCATGCTCGATGGCAACCCTTGTGCCATTCTTGAAAACGAGTTCGTCAAACCTGGTAAAGGCCAAGCTTTTAACCGCGTTAAGCTGCGCAACCTTCGTAGCGGCAAGGTATTAGAGCAAACGTTTAAATCAGGCGAGAGCTTGGAAGCGGCTGATGTGCTAGACACTGAAATGAACTATCTATACAACGATGGTGAATTTTGGCACTTTATGCACCCTGAAAGTTTTGAGCAGTTACAAGCTGACAAAACCGCGATTGGTGATGCGATAAAATGGCTAAAAGACAACAGTAACGCCCTTTGTACCATTACCTTATTTAATGGTGTGCCATTATCTGTAACGCCGCCTAACTTTGTTGAGTTGCAAATCACTGAAACTGATCCTGGTCTCCGCGGTGATACGTCAGGCGGCGGCGGTAAACCTGCCAAGCTAGAGACAGGCGCGGTGGTACGTGTGCCATTATTTGTCCAGCAAGGTGAAGTGGTTCGTGTTGATACGCGTACCGGCGATTACCAAACGCGCGTTAGCTAAGCATTTTTATGCCTGACATGTTTTATTAAATAAAAAAAGCTTAACCGCTCATAAGTGGTTAAGCTTTTTTAATGCTGAATGCTTTAACGTCCGTTCTTTTTTAGAATGCCCTACCCTTAAATATTATTCTTCCATCGACTGTTTATGCATCAGCCAGTACTGCACTAGAGCATTAAGTTGTTCTTGTTTAAATGGTTTGGTGCAATAGTCCTGCATCCCCACATCGAGATATTTTTTGCGCTCGCCATCCATCGCATTGGCGGTCAAGGCGATGATAGGTGGCAGTGCTTGTGGGTCATAAAGCTCATGCAGCTTAATGGTTGCCTGTACGCCATCGATAATGGGCATATGGTGGTCCATCAAAATGACATCATAGAGTTCAGGATTTAAAGCAAAAATCTCAATCGCTTGTTGCCCATCCCCAACATGAGTGACCGTATGACCGCTATTATTAAGCGCTTTTTTGGCAATCATGGCATTAACGCTATCATCTTCGACTAGCAAAATGTGCCCGACAAGCTCATGACTTGGCGCTGCCATCGTAAAGTCATTTTCGTCTTGCCATGTCTCGTAACGGGCCTCATCGATAGTCGGTAACGGCAGCAATACAGTAAAGGTTGTGCCGATACCGACGGCGCTGTCCACTTCAATATAGCCGCCCATCAAGTCTACCAACGACTTGCAAACAGACAAGCCAAGTCCCGTACCGCCATAAAGTCGATGCGTATATTTATTGGCTTGGTCATAAGCATCAAATATCGCTTCCAATGATTCAGGTTTAATGCCGACACCCGTATCTGTGACCTCAATACAAAGCGTCATATCTTGATGATTGACCACACCACTATTAACGGTATCATAATGAGAAGCCTGTTCTTCATGGTTTTCTAATACTTGGCTTCCTAAATAACCGTCTTCATAACAGCCAGAGTTATAACCGCCCTGTCTATCATCACAAGGATTGTTTTCCATGTGCTTAACGTCAATCGTCACTCGACCGCCTTCGCGGGTAAATTTGATGGCATTATTGACCAGATTAACCATGATTTGCTTAAGTCGTACGGGGTCGCCTTTGACATACGGCGATAATGACTCGGTGTAATGGTAATCTAGAATCAAGCCACGTTGACGGGCTTTGACCGCAAACAAACTCACCACTTCATTACAAAGACTCGATAAGTTCATCGGAATAGAATCGATAGTCATCTTGCCCGATTCAACTTTTGATAAATCCAAAATACCGTTAATAATCGCCAGCAAATGCTCATTTGAGACTTTGATATTATCAATATACTCTTGCTGCTCAGCGCTCAGCTCGGTCTCGCTTAACATCTCAACCATACCGATAATACCATTCATCGGCGTGCGTATTTCATGGCTCATATTGGCCAAAAACTCAGACTTCATCTCATTGGCATGTTTGGCATGACGCTGCTGGTCTTGTAGCTGCAAGGCATCGGCGGCCATCATCGCAAACTGGGCCAATAGCTCGGCGTGCTTGTCCGTAAACTCATGATGCGGCTGTACATCCATCAAACATAAAGAGCCCAAACGGTATGTTTTACCGTCCTCATTCATGATAATGGGCGCGCCAGCATAAAAGCGCAGATGCGGCGATTCTGTGACTAAAGGGTTTTGATTAAAGCGGCTGTCAGCTGCTAAATCAGGGACGACAAAAACCTCATCTGAGAGTACAGTATAATTGCAAATCGCCACTTTACGCGTTGTCGTACAAACCCCGCCAAGCCCATGACCCGATTTTAAGTATTGGGTGTCTTCATCCATAAAAGTGATGGTGACTATCGGCATATTAAAGAACAGTTTGGCAAGCTCAGTTAAGCGTGCAAAAGCAGGTTCCTCATTATTATTCATTACCTGATATTTTTTGAGTCGATTGATACGCTCAGCGTCATCTGCTGCGATGGGATAATCGTTCTGTGGCAAGTTGGATGTAGACAAGATGGACTCCATTAATTCATATCAGACGCTTGGCTTAACCGCTGCCTGCTTGAGCAATAATTGTAATGCCTCGCTGACCATCAGCATCGCCACTACCGAGGTGACGACTACCGCCGAACCATAACCGCCGCAGTGCAAGCCACCTGTTTGACAGCTTTTATCGACGCGCGGTGGTTCTGTTGAATAGACACACTTAATACCGAATTTTTCTTTCAGCGCGCTATTAATGCCTTTTTCGTGGCGCAGCTTATTGCGCAGCTTAGCCAATAGCGGGTCTTGATAACTGTCGCGTAAATCACTTACCTTAATCTGGCTTGGGTCTATTTTACCGCCTGCCCCGCCCGCACAAACCAATTTTAACTTGTTAAAGCGACAATGTAATGAAATCGCAAGCTTGGCATTCATATCATCAACACAGTCTAAAATCACAATCGGATTTTTTTGCGCCGCCGCTTTCGCTTGTGCGCGACTGGGCAGTAACTCAGCGACGTTCTCAGGGGTCAAAAAATCATCTATCAAATGTAGGGTGACTTTTGGATTAATCTCACGGATACGGGTCGCCATCGCTGCAATCTTACTTTGCCCAAAGGTACTGTCTAACGCCGGCAGCTGACGATTGACGTTAGAAGCCACCAACACATCCAAATCAATCAAAGTAATAGTGCCCACTGCTGTGCGCGCCAATGCTTCTGCTGCCCAGGAGCCTACCCCACCGACGCCAATCACATAAACATGCGCTGCGGCAAAGGTATCGACTGCCGATGCGCCATAGAGGGTTTGCGTACCTTTAAAACGGCGCTCGTATTGCTCAGCGGCATCGTCCGCCATATCTGCGCTTGCAGAAGCAAGTTGCTGTTCATTATGATGTTCATTAGTAGCAATGATATCTAGGTTAGCTAAAGTATCTGTTTGGGTTGTCGTTTGCTGCAATTGCGCCTCTTCAGTCATAACAAGTTAAAGCTCTTTTAAAAGGTGATTTATTATTTAATTATTTATTACTAAACTGGGTATTATTAAGCAGTTTCTTTATCATTATCAGGCTGGATAACGCCAATCAGTCTGTAAAGCACTGCAACTGTTGTGCCACAATTGCTCAGCAAGAATGGCTGGCGGCACATCGAGTAACTCGCTTAAACTCAATAATACCCATGGCAAATTGGCAGGGACATTTCTATTATGAGCGGGCGCATTACCCCATTCATTATCTGGGCTTTGCCCGAGCGCCGACTGACTATTGCCCGACTCTTGACACATGATAGGCGTCATATCTGGACAGTCCGTCTCAATCACCAAACACTCAATACCATCACTAGCGACAGCCGCTTGAATAGCGCAGCGTAGCTTTTTGGCGTTTGGATTGGTCACTTGACCGGTTACCCCAAGCTTAAAGCCCAGCTTCACAAATGCTTTCGCCTCTTGCTCACCACCACTAAAGCTATGGGCGATACCGCCAAGCTCATGAGCATCATAGTCATGCGCTTTTAATAATGCCAATGCTTCAGCGTGCGCTTTACGAATATGCAGCATCACGGGTAACTTATGGCGCACAGCCATGTCTAATTGAGCATTAAAAAAATACTGTTGCTTTGCGAATATCTCAGGCTGTTTCATCTCATCAGTAAAAGTATCGAAACCAATCTCACCGATGGCCAATGGACGCTTTTTATCCAGCATCTGCGCCATACTTTCTAGATGCGCCTCAGTATGCTGCTCAATATAAAAAGGATGTAACCCTAGGGCAATATGCGCCTTTAAATGGGGCTGTTGCGGCGCATCTGCTTGACCTGCAATAGACGATGGATACCGCTCATTGATTAAGCGTTCAGTATCATACAAGCGCTGAAAATGACACTGTAAATATCCTACCAACACCAGATGGCGTATCCCTTGCTGATACGCTTGCTGTATCTGCTGGTCTCTATCAGCATCAAATACCGGTGCATCAAAATGAGTATGGGTATCGATTAAAGGAAGAGTAGTTGGTAATTCCTTATTAGCGTTAAATGATGCGCCAATGACCGTCATCAATAAACTCCAAATTTCTTAATGATTAAAGCAATTTATTTTAATAGCATTTTTTATCAACAATAAAGCCATTATTATTAATCACCGCTTCTATTTTAGCGCTGATTCATCTTCTTTAGTGAATTTATTAGCAACTTTATTATTCACTTCATTTTCAGCGTTAGCCGCTAGTTTGCTATCTGCTTTTAGACTACTACGGCGCGGGAGAAGCAATAGCGCTAAGCCAACTGCCCCTAAACGCAACCACTTCTTTTTACGATTATTGCTATTACTACTACTGTTAAGATTGCGCATCATTTTCACCGAAGTATTTTTACAAAGGCACTTTCACCAAGACATACTATACGTTTGTTAATCGCTGTTTATGCATACTAGATTTATTCAAACAGGCGTCATTCAAAAGAAAGGTTATAAAAATTACTAATGAAAGCAATAAGTTATTATCCTAGGTTGCATTATACGCGCATCAAAGAGGCACTATGTATATCTGTGTTATGAATACGCAAACTAATGTACGGCGTCACTATCGTGCCGTACATTTAAGTATGCTTGTTATTGAGTATGAGCTTAAGAACTGAAGCTATTGGGGCTATCGAGGCTTAGGCCAGTATCTGACAACTTATCTATTATGAGCGTTTAGCGCTTTAACGGATAAGTTGTGATACCGCTACTGCTAGGGCTATCTACTTTGGTAAAGCCTTGAGAAGTCGTTCTTGGCGTTTGGTCACGCTTAGGCACCAACGGATTAAGCGGCATCAATTCGTAGTCGGCACTGATATTGCCATTCCAACCTTCTGTACCACTAAGCGGTAACTGTTTAATCGTGCCGTTTTTATCGATAACCAGTTGCAGGACGCGCATCTGATTGTATTTACGCTCGGTCACACTGGCTACAGCCCCACCATCGCGTAAGATAGTCGGCTGTAAAAATATGATTAAGTTACTCTTCTGGTTACTGTCATTGTCAGAACGGAACAGTCGACCAAACAAGGGCATATTACCCAAGCCGGGCACTTTTTGTTGGCGCGTGGTGGTGTTATCGCGCATCAAACCACCTAAGGCGATGGTTTGCTGATCGTCGGCTAAAATCGTGGTATTAATTAGGCTTTTATTGGTAATAAGACCGCTGGCATTGCCGGCGCTGCCCGGTACAACTGAGGAGACTTCTTGTGAAACTTCCAAACGTACGGTGCCATTATCACCAATATGAGGAATGACGTTTAGGTTGATACCGATATCTTGCCGGTCAATGGTCTGGAAGGGGTTGGTCGAAGAATCGCTGCCTGTGGTATAAGAGCCGGTGACAAAAGGCACGTTTTGACCAACTAAAATGCTTGCCTTTTCATTATCCAAGGTCAGAATCGAAGGCATCGACAGTAGATTGGCACTGGTCGATGAGTCAAGAGCTTGTAAGATTGCGCCATAAAACTGAGTATTACCTTGGCTGTCTTTCTTACTATCACCGATTCCAATCAAAGCACCCGCAATCGAGCCTGCTGCCGCACTGATACCTGCTCCACCTGACAAGGCAGCTGCTGCAAGCGAAACCGCGCTAGCACCAACGTTGTTAAAGTTGACGACGCCATAACCACTATTGGCATTACCGAGCGCCCATTGCACGCCAAGTTGGGTAGCATCATCGCCTGACACTTCGACAATTGCCGCTTGAATCAAGACCTGAGCACGGCGGCTATCAAGCTGATTGACAGCATCTTCAATCTCAAACATCAGCTCTGGCGCGGCATTAACGATGACGGCATTTTGGGTTTCATCGGCGATAATACTAAAAGGTCGACCACCAATACCAGTACTTGCGCCACCCGAGCCACTAGTCGATAAAGCGGCCGCACCGCTATTGCCACTAGTATTGTTGCTAGTACCATTACCCACACTTGCATTAGCGCCGCTATTAAGTGTTGAGCCAGTACCATTGGCACCGTTTAAAGAAGCAGACTCTAAGGTTGACGTCGCACCAGAGCTATTAATAGATTGACTGGCAAGCAAGCCGCGCAGCATCTCTGCAATATGACCGGCGCTAGCATACTTTAAGCGAAAGACCCGTAGCCCACTCAAACGTCTCGTGGGCGTGGTATCAAGCTGATTGACCATTTCTTGTACTTTGGCAATCATCTCAGGACTGCCTTTGACCAATAATCTATCGCTAGACGTATCGGCGATGACTTTTAGCTGATTGTTACCACCTTGGGCCTGCCCGCTACCCGCGCTTGCGACCAAAGCACTGATCAGCTCCATCATACGTTCGGCATCGACATGACGTAGCGGTATCACTTGCAGGCTGTCATTAACGTTGCTGTCTAAATCACGGATAAGCGCCGTCAACTGATTAAGACTATCAGCGCGATCAGACAATACCAAAGCATTGACGCCCGGTACCGCTGCTGCGTGAGCTGACTGTGGCATCAGTGGTCGAATCACGCCAAGCACTTCTGCTGCTTGGGTATTGGTCAAATAAATCACCCGCGTCGCTAGCGCTTCACCGACGCTATTACCCTGTAAATCTACCGCAACACCAGATTGTTTGGCGACGTTATCAGGCACCAGCTTAATGGTCGTACCCGAGTCGATAGCAGCAATACCATTGACCTGCATGACACTTAAGAACAGCTGATAAATCTCGTCACGCGACAATGCTTTGTTAGAAATGACGGTAACATTACCATTGATACGCGGATCAAGGACAAAGTTCTGATCGGTAATAGTTGCCACTTCATTAATAAAAGCTTTGATATCGGCATCTTGTAGATTCACCTTCCAGCTTTCTGCACTCACTAGCCCCGTACTCGCTGCCCATAGCGGAATAGCTAGGCACAGCGGACGACACAGACGCATCAAACGCTGCAAAATATGGTGTAAAGGCGTGACCGAGAAATTTTGAGAACTGACCATATTGATAATTACCTACAGTGATGTCGCGGATATACTAAGTTTCATAAGTGCTAAGTTTCGTGTGCTAAATTTCTTGTGTTAAATACAATATGTGCTGAATGTAATATGTGCTGAATGTAATATGAACTGAAACTGAATTGGATAGCTAATTAATGTTCTTTAGCGACTTGCCAACTATAAGAGCAAGCAAGTCTGTATCTAAAAAATCGGCTTTAAACTTTAAGCTAGAACTGCTGGCGAATGGTAATCACTTGATCGCCACGCTGTACTTCTATTTGTGCTTCACCGGCTTGTTTTACTTGCTGTAAGACGCTGGCATCTTGCCCAGGATTACTGCCAACGCTTTGACCATTAACGGTCAGTACCTTATCACCAGGCTCCAGCCCTAAGCGATTACGTAATTTAGCTGGCATAGCGGCTGTGACCTGATAGCTCTCACCTGACGCCATGACGCCCATTCGACTTAAATAACTGGCGGGATTGGATTGTAATTCGGTGACGGCTTCATCGATTGCTGACTTTGGCTCGCCCTCGCTGCTTGCTTCCCCATTTGGCACCGTTTCAGGATTAACTTGGTCTGGTGATGATAGGTTAGGTGATGATAGGTTAGGCGAGTTAGGCAACATAGTATTCTCTGGCAAACGCTGATTGCTCACCGCACCTGCCAGCATAGCGCTTTGGTCGAGTGGCATAGCTTCTGCCATTCTGATGACAGTTTCTTTATCATAAGCATCAGCGATAATGACTTCATTCCAATCGACGGCAACCAGCGTATAGTCACTGTCTTTTAAAGTGTCACCGATACGGTAGTTTTTCACTTCACCATTGACATCCAATAGGGCCGAAGACAGACTTTCCGGTATCGCAATAAGTACGCCCTTTAGCCCAATATTAGGCGGCGGTTGTACTGCGGCAGCGATAGGATCAGGGTCAGCAAAAATGGCAAACAAACCACTATAGTCGGTATTTGAGTTCGCTGTATTCTGTAAAGGCGCAAGCGGTAACGCGGGCGCTAATGGAGCAGCTAGTAGCAGCCACAGTAACCGCGCTGCTGTCCAACACAACCAAATAATGGCCAATAATAACAACCACGCTGAAAAGCGATTGAGCGTATTGATAATAGGTTTTATTCGGCTAGAAATATCGGTAGCATTCATCATCTAGCGCGCCCCCAAGCCATTTAGCAGCGGCTGCCGCACACTAACCACAGGCGTATCTTGCGGTGCTTGTCCTTTATATTCCGGCATATTTTCTAGTAGACGCTGGGTTAAGCTGACATCTAACATATTATCGCCATCGATATACAGATCGCCCAAGCGCTTATCTTGATTGTTTACAAGATTAATATGCAGTAGATTTTTATTGTTCTTTTGCTCGGCACTGAGCTCAGCACGCAGCGCTGGCATGGTGATATAAAAAACCTTACCGCCGCTAGGGTAGCCTACTTCACCGCCAACCCAAGTCAGCTGACCACTCGCCTCACTAAAGCCGGCCGCCTTGGTAGCTGAGCCACTATTATTTGAACCATTAGCTGAATTACTTGCTGCGGTATTTGCGGCAGACTGACGTTTTAAAGAGACGTTATTGACCTGAATCGGCGCATTAGGTAACTGCCAATCGACGATACCGGCCAAAGTTTCAGGGGCAATTTTACCGCTCATGTTTTGAATTTGCCATGAGCTGGTGCCTACTTTAACCTGACCATTTAAACGGGTTTGCTCTGAGCTGATATCAACTTCAGCCCCTAGTTTGCCTAATAATAAATGCCACGGCTGCCACGACCATTCAGCGGCGCCTGTAAGCGGTGTTGCTGACACGGGCAGCTGCCAAATCGCTGAGCCTTGCCATAAGTTGCCCGACACATGTTGCACATACGGCGTGTCTGGGGCGTATTTTTCAAGTAGCCATGCCGCTGGCATTTGCAAGACGGCAAATAGCGCAAATAGGATAAAGCCAAATAGCCACCAGAGCTTGCGGGGACGCTTGTAAGACGATGTGGATACTTGAGGCACAGTTACCTAACTCTTATATAAGACAAAAACGTCATTATCATAGCAAACAATGGCATACAGATGACAGAAAAAAAGCCAGTATCTTTGCACCAAAATACTGGCGCTAAAGATACTGGCTTTTATCTATCCACTTGCTTATTAAGCAATCATTATCAATGACGCATGAAAGCAAAATAAAATCAGAGAATCATAAAGATGTTTAACGGATTAAATAGCAAAATCTTCCAATTTACGACCTGCGGCTAGGGCGTCTACCAACCAAGTTGGTTTGCGACCACGACCGGTCCAGGTTTCTTCGTTATTAGTGGTATTGCGATACTTAATGCTGCGTTTTTTCTCAAGTTTCTCGCCCGCTTGTAGAATCTCTTCAATACTGGCTTCACTTTCTTCAGCAATTTTTTCGAACTGCATATAAGCATCATATAAACGCTGATGTTGTTTTTGGGCAATAAGTTGCTGGGCATTTTCGGTAATGGCGCGTAGCTCATCAACGTTGAGGTTATTTAAATCAATCACGTTATTTTTGCTCATCATAATCTCCACTTTTATATCAAGGTTATAAATCAAATAGCATGATTGCTAATGACTTATGAATAATAAAAATCGTAAGTAGCAGTAATATAAACAAAAATATAATCCATCACAAGTATTGATTGGTATTCAATGATAAAGGGCTACGCATAAATGCCATTAAAGCAAAAACGGTTTTAAACGATAGTTGGTTTTATATTAGTATTTATAATGTTGTTAATATTTTTAATTATCAATATACACAAAACCCAATAGCATAAAAAAAGAGCCTGTATTCACAGGCTCTTCATTTTTTAATCAACAGTTTGTATTTATGTATTCGTTAGAACGGAATATCATCATCTACAGGGCCATCAGGCATCGCTGTCGGCTTCGACTGTGCTGGTGCTTGAGCGGGCTTATTAAATTGATTTTGCGCTGGCGCATTTTGATTATTAAAGCTGTTTTGATTGCTGTTTTGGTTATTGCCTTGTGACATACCTTGAGAAGCTGGAGCGCCGCCTTGGTTATAGCCACTTTGCTGGTTATTGGCTGGTTGACCATAATTATTTTGGTTAGCTTGACCCTGATTTTGATTTGAGCTTTGACCGCTATAGCCGCCGCCCTGATTACCGTAACCACCCTGACTTTGACCTGAGTTTTGACCACCAAAACCACCAGCGTCGCCACTACCACCGGTCGCGCCGTCTAGCATTTGCATTTGCTCAGCACGAATCTCAGTGATATAACGGTCTTGGCCATTGGGATCTTGATATTTACGCGTACGCAAGCTGCCTTCGATATAGACCTTACTGCCTTTACGAAGATACTGTGCCGCGATTTCACCTAAACGATTAAACAATGAAATGCGATGCCATTCCGTTGCTTCTCTTTTTTCACCGCTTTGCTTGTCAGTCCACTGCTCTGAGGTCGCAACCGAAATATTGGTCACGCTACCGCCGTTACTGAATTGACGTGCCTCGGGGTCTGCTCCAAGGTTACCGATGATGATAACTTTATTAACTCCGCGCATAATGTTGTCCTTTTATTGACAAATTGTTTTATGAATATTTTAATAACTATTAAATGAAACTGATTAATAATATCAGTAATATGAATTTACTTTAACCAATTTTTGTTTAAATATCTAGGGGGCTTTGCGCCAGATGCGACAGCTCTTGTCGCGAAGAATCGGTCAGCTGGGTTTTGTCTAATTTTAAATAAGCGACCTGCTCTTTTGCCATCACGACCAACTCATCAACGCCTTCTACCCCCAGCATTTGCCGTGACCAATCTTGAATATTAATATCTTTAGGAATGGTAACGGTGGTACTTGATAAATAAGGCGGCTGCGCAATCGGGATAATCAACAGTAGCGCCGCGGCCATAATGGCGGCCAATATACCCCACGCCAATAGATTGGGCTGGGTCAATAACAAACCACCCATTGCCCCGCCGACAAAAGCACCAAAAAACTGACTTGATGAATTCAATCCCATCGCGGTGGCTTTATTGGCGACGGGCGCACGTTTCGATATCCACGATGGGATGGTCGCTTCGAGTAAGTTAAAGCCCATAAAATACAGCAATAAGCCTAAGATAATACCCACGCCGACCTGACTACCAATGGCCAATAACGCTAGAGCAGCGGTCATAAGTGCAATCGCGCCCAAAAATACTTGGCGCATTTTACGTTTCTTTTCGGCGATGATAATAAAAGGTATCGCCACGGCAAAGCCAATAAACAATAACGGCAAATAAACCAAACCCTGCTGACGTACCGACAATCCTAGTACGTCATTGAGCTGATGCGGCAAGATGACAAAGATGGCGGTCATCGTTAAATGTAGGGCAAAAATACCAATATGCAAACGGTTTAAATCGCCAATCTTTAGCACATCTGCCAGCTGCTGCCCAATCGATTTATTATCAAGATTATGCTTGAGTACCCGTAGTGGTGTCGGCACGAACAATAACAATAACATCGCCAAAACAGCGAAACCTGCGGTCAACCAAAATAACCCTGAGATACCAAGCGAGCCGACCAATAACGGACCAAAGGCAAATGCCAGCATAATGGAAGTAGCAATGGTCAAACCCATGGTCGCCATTGCTTTGGTGCGCATCTCCTCGCGCGTAACGTCTGCTAACAGCGCCATCAATACCGCCGAAACCGCGCCACTACCTGCCAGCGCCCGACCGATAATAACCTCGTAAATATCTGTGGCATTGGCAGCGATGATACCGCCAAGCGCAAATAATATCAGACCCAAAAAGATAATCGGCTTACGCGGAAACTTATCAGCGGCAAGGCTCATCGGTATCTGAAAAATAGCCTGCCCTAGCCCATAAATACCGACCGCCAAGCCAATCAGAAACGGTGTCGCATGCGCATAATTATCACCATACACAGAAAATACTGGCACAATCATAAACAAGCCAATCATCCGCAAGGCAAATATACCACCGACCCCGAGGATTGCCCGTTTTTCTACGCTATTCATACTTGCCTCACTGGTTCATCATTGCTGTTTAATCACTGCAGCTCTGCTTGTATTATTACGACGCTTCAAGGCTTTAGCCTACAAATTAAGCCCCCTAGTATAAGACATTCGCCGTCTGGATGCCGAAACTTTTATCTAGCTGCCGCAGCCGCAGTGGTAGCACCTACTCACGCTTTTTATAGAGCTGATAATTAGAGCCGATAATTTTGTTACCAAGTGCATCTAATGGGTCATTACACCTTGAATAATCCTGCTGTCATGACAATAAAGTAAGACGTTGAGAACGTTTTGCTCTGAAAAATGGTCTGAAAAAACTTTATGACAAATCTTTTTATAAAACGACGTTATTCTGTCAAATCTATAACAAACCACTCATATTAGTGACCCTTTATTTAGATTACCTTTATCCATTTCAAGTATTAAAGGTATTGTACAAAAGAGATTACTATTGCTTTATGAAAACTACATACTTTTATAAAGCCATATTAATTTGAATAGCATTTTTAAAATTATCTACGCTTTCAATGAATCATTTAACTCATATTAATTGACCCTTTTAAATTTTTTAAAAATACCATTTTAGCAAATAGGAAACCTATCACCGATGGCACACGAGTATATTAAGGTTCGCGGCGCACGCACTCATAATCTAAAAAATATCGATTTAGACATTCCACGCGATAAATTTGTGGTAATTACCGGTTTATCAGGTTCTGGTAAATCTTCATTGGCGTTTGATACGCTTTATGCTGAAGGGCAACGCCGTTATGTTGAAAGTCTTTCGGCTTATGCGCGTCAGTTCCTCTCGCAAATGGAAAAGCCCGATGTCGATAGTATCGAAGGCTTGTCACCGGCGATTGCTATCGAGCAAAAATCAACCAACCATAACCCGCGCTCAACGGTCGGGACGATTACCGAGATTTATGACTATTTGCGTCTGCTTTATGCGCGTATCGGCACGCCTTATTGCCCTGAGCATGGCGAGCCAATGGTTGCGCAGTCGGTGACCGAGATGGTTGATCAAGTCATGGCGTTGCCTGTTGACACCAAGCTTATGATACTGGCGCCGGTGATTCGAGAGCGTAAAGGCGAGCATACAGTGCTACTTGAGCAATTAATTGGGCAAGGTTTTGTCCGCGTTCGCGTCGACGGTGATGTCTACGATACCGATGAGCTACCAACGCTCGATAAAAAGAAAAAACACACCATAGAAGTGGTCGTTGACCGCTTTAAAGTCCGTGATGACTTGGGTAACCGCGTTGCTGAAAGTTTAGAGACCGCCCTACGCTTAGGTCAAGGTCTAGTCACGCTGCACTTTATGGATGGCAATCCAAAAGAAGGCGGTGACGAAAACCAAGTCATGTCAGCCAAGCATTCTTGCCCTGTTTGTGATCGCGCCGTCTCGGAGCTTGAGCCGCGGATGTTCAGTTTTAACAACCCTTATGGTGCTTGCCCAAGTTGCGATGGTCTCGGTAAACGTCAGTATTTCTCAGCCGAAAAGCTGATTACCCATCACGAAAAATCGCTCAATCAAGGGGCAATTAATGGTTGGGATAAGCGCCATGCGTATTACTTTGGTCTGCTCTCTACCGTTTGCAATCATTTTAAAATCGATATGGACGCACCGTGGCAAGAGCTGCCAAAAGCGCAGCAAGATATCATCATGCAGGGCTCGGGTAAAGAAAAGCTGACCTTTAACTTTACCGATGAGCGTGGTCGTAAAACCAATAAAACTGTGCCGTTTGAAGGCGTACTGCCGTATTTAGAGCGTCGTTATGCCAAAACCCAAAGCAACCTAGTACGTGACGAGTTGGCGAAATATTTGGCGGATACTACTTGTAACGTCTGTGATGGCGCGCGCCTGAATGAGATCTCACGCAACGTCCGCGTAGACGATCAAACCATTGCTCAAATCGTCAAGCTGTCTATCGGTGATGCTGCTGACTATTATAAAACGCTCAAGATTGGCGGTCATAAAGGTGAAGTTGCGGAAAAAATCTTTAAAGAAATTAATGAACGTCTTAACTTCCTTGTCAGTGTCGGGCTTGATTATTTGACCCTTGCCCGCTCTGCTGAAACGCTATCAGGCGGTGAAGCGCAGCGTATTCGTTTGGCCAGCCAAATCGGTGCGGGTCTGATGGGCGTCATGTATGTGCTCGATGAGCCATCAATCGGTTTGCATCAACGCGATAATGATCGCTTGCTTAAAACCCTCACGCGCTTACGTGATTTGGGCAATACGGTACTGGTCGTCGAGCACGATGAAGATGCCATTCGCCAAGCCGATCACGTGATTGATATCGGTGTCGGCGCGGGCGTTCATGGCGGTCATATCATTGCGCAAGGGTCGGTTGATGACATTATGGCAACCAAGGGCTCGCTCACAGGGCAGTATATGTCCGGTGAGAAACGAATCGAGATTCCAAGTATTCGTCATAAAGCCAAAACCATCGAAGTTGAAGCAAAAGGTAAAGCCAAACCCAAACAAGTACCGATGTCGATTGAGCTAAAAGGCGCAACAGGCAACAACTTAAAAAATGTCGATTTGAGCTTGCCGATTGGCATTATGACTTGTATCACAGGGGTTTCTGGTTCTGGTAAATCGACCTTGATTAACCGCACCTTAATGCCTATCGCTGCCACCCAGTTAAACAATGCTTCAACGCTGATTGCTGATAAGCATGACAGCATTAGCGGACTTGAGCATTTGGATAAAATGGTCGATATCGACCAAAGTCCGATTGGCCGTACGCCGCGCTCAAACCCTGCAACCTATACCGGTGTCTTTACGCCAGTGCGTGAGATGTTTGCCCAAACCCAAGAAGCGCGCGCGCGTGGTTATAAAGCGGGTCGCTTTAGCTTTAACGTCAAAGGCGGGCGCTGTGAGATGTGTCAAGGCGATGGTCTTATCAAGGTAGAAATGCACTTCTTACCGGATATGTATGTGCCCTGCGATACCTGTCATGGCAAACGCTATAACCGCGAGACGCTAGAGATTCACTATAAAGGTAAAAACATCGCTGATGTGCTTGATATGACTGTTGAGGACGCGACTGAATTCTTCTCAGCGATTCCAGCGATTCATCGTCGCCTACAAGCACTGATGGATGTTGGTCTGAGCTATATTCGCTTGGGTCAATCAGCGCCAACGCTATCAGGCGGTGAAGCGCAGCGCGTCAAACTGGCACGTGAGCTTGCCAAACGTGATACTGGACAGACGCTGTATATCTTGGATGAGCCAACCACTGGTCTGCACTTCCATGATATCGATAAGCTGCTGCATATCCTCCACACCTTGCGCGATAAAGGCAATACTATCGTGGTCATCGAGCATAATCTCGACGTCATCAAAACGGCGGATTGGGTGATTGACCTTGGCCCTGAAGGTGGTAAAGGGGGCGGCATGATTATCGCCGAAGGCACGCCTGAAGAAGTAGCTGAAGTCAAAGGCTCATATACGGGTGAGTTCTTAAAACCGATGCTTAAGCAAGCGATGAAAGAAGTGAGTTAATAGAAATTAGTTAATTATTGATGAATAAAAAAAGGTTATTTTTATAAGAATAGCCTTTTTTGGATTTTGACCTTAAAATAAATAGTGCTTTGAACGGTACACCATATCGCTCAGTATTTAAGCTTTATAATCTATCAAGATAAGTCCATGTTGAATAATCAAAAACTTTCATCTTATCTAATAAATCTTTCAACCATTCTGTTAATGACTCAAAAATAACACGAGTCTCATCACCTTCATGGTCTTGATGTATTATCTGACCAAAGTTATCCTTTGATATATCGATGCAAGTAGAGTTACCAGTACCATCATCAGTAAACGGTACCCAACTTTTCTTCCATACTTCATCGTTAATATCTCCGTCTTCTAGCTGACTACTTAGCTCCTCATACCAGTCCATTATTTCTAATATTGGCATAAGTAGCTCGTGCGTTTCAACATGGAAAGGAATATAGGGGGACCTAATTTGACCATTATGCCATTTATAGAGTATTTTGAACTCATCAGGTAGTTTAGCTTCTACAAAATTTTCCATACTTTCAAACTCAGAATCTGTCGCTGGTGGATAGAAAGTATTTTTAAATTTTGGGATTTTTTGTTCTAGAAGAACATCTATTTCTTTAATTGCTTGTTCCATAATTTATATCTCTTGGTTATTTTAAAAATTAAAATTATTTATTCTGGGTCAGTCAAGACACCTAAAATCCAACACGGTCACATTAGTTCTCACACCTCGACACCAACCTACATTATCTTAATTACAGTTAACTTGCGATTCACTGTAAATTAGGCAGAGCTTGCGACCCCCAACATCATAACTTAAGATAAATCATCAACCCTAACTTGCAGACCGATATTCAATATCGAAGACACTACTAGCAAGGATTGCACTAAATTTTAATCATTTTTCGTTTCTGTTTTTAAATAGTAATGTCCATTAATCATTATTAGTACATTGCCCAATACTATGACAGCATGACTGCCTACCCACAGCCAATATCCTAGAGCATATCTTGTAGTCATACTGCTATGTCCCGCCTCAGTAACAACTACCTCATCAAACATTAAGAATGACACTGCAATTAAAGTAGATAATAAGCTCAATAAAAAAGATGTTTTACGATACTTAATAAGTAACCATGCCAGAATTAATAACGGATTAGCAAACCAAGTAAGTGTTTCATTACCCCCAATGAACATCCCAAATATGCCAAAAATAAAAGCCATCATTGAATGCATGCAACCTTCGGCGGTACAGTATGATTCTTGAGTTAAAGCCAAAAGCATCAAACCAATAGAAACACCGAGCGTTATTTTTAGTAAAGTACTAACTTTCATTAACTATCCCAAGAACAATTAGCTCATAAACTCGTAAAAATTGCGACACTCGAAAATACAATAAGGTCGCGTTGTTTAGATAAACTCCCTCTCAACATTCTTCACCCGCGCATCTACCGTCCGTTCTATCTTTTCCTCAATTTGGCTGCATTGCGACTCCACCTCACGTTTAGACAGCCCAACGATCACAAACGTCCATTCTCTGGCATCATGCCGATCACCCTCACCGCTCTCACAGACCGCGACGCTTGGCGTATTGCCAAATGAGTACAGCTTGCCACACCTAGCCCTTAAGACATAAGATAACCATCAAATCAGCCACTTGTACATATCCTTTTGCAAAAAAAAGATAAGTCGTTTGACTTACCTTTTGTGGTAACATTTACTTTTTTGAATACTTACTGAGTTATTTACGCTTAATAGTTCTAGTAGTAGTGGCGTTAGTAATTACTCCAGTAGTTGCCTTAGCAGGTGCTTTAGCCGCCGCTTGATAGACTGGCATAACTTCAGGTAACAGGGCCTGAATTTTAGCGATACGCTGCCCAGAGTTTGGATGCGTAGACATCAAAGTAACTATCGCATTACTACGACCATTGGCGGCCTCCATTTTTTGCCATACTGCAATTGCAGCTTCTGGATTGTAGCCTGCCTGCGCCATCAAACGTAAACCACCAGCATCGGCTTGTGATTCTTGACTACGAGAAAACGGCTTATCAAGGCCGTAGTCACTAATTAAACTCATTGCCTCAGCATTTAGTCCTGTTTTTTCCTGTATCGCAGCACCACCTAATTGAAGCGCTAAGCCGGTCAGAATTTTTTGCCCAGCATCTTTTTTACTGTGCTCAGATAATGCATGGGTCATTTCGTGTCCCATGATCGCAGCAATCTCTGCATCTGTTAACTTCAACTTTTCTACAATACCGGTGTAAAAAGCCATTTTGCCACCAGGCATTGCCCAAGCATTTAATTCAGGTGAACGTATAACTGTAACTTGCCAGTCAAAAGGAACACCTGTTGTATTAGCACGAACGGCATAAGGCTTCATACGATTGAAGACATTTTTAACTCGAATAGCAGTGGCAGAAGTATTATCTACTGCGCCTTGACCATTGGCTTTAGAAACCACTTGAGAGTAACTTTTAGCCGCATTAGTATTTAACGTAGCAGTATCGTACCCTGCCATATCAGCTACAGTGGTACAACCTACTAAAGTTGTAATAGTAGTCAAAACTAAAGCACTTTTTATTTTATTAACAGTTTTCATTAAACGTCCTAGTTGAGAAATACAGTCAAATTAAATAGCTCAATTAAAATCATGAAGTTATAAATTTAGAGCTTTACTACCGTAAATTTATATCTTGCATGACCCCGATTGATAGCAATATATAATTGAATACGTAACTGAAATGTAAGTAATGTTTCTGAATTGCTGAAAGAGATTATCATAGCAAAAAAACAAAAGTCTATCAACAAATAAACTATAGTTCGTTTTCTAGAGTCGAAATATTTACTTAACTCTCAATTGAAGCATCCAACTGTATTCTTTTAATCAGAGTCGCTGTTCAGAAAGCATCCTTTAATAAATCCTCCTAAACAAATTCCCTCTCAACATTCATTATCCGCGCATCTACCGTCCGCTCTATTTTTTCCTTGATTTGACTGCATTGCGACTCAACCTCACGTTTAGACAGCCCAACGATCACAAACGTCCACTCGCTAGCGTCATGCCGATCACGCTCACCGCTCTCACAGACCGCGACACTTGGCGTATTGCCAAAGCGTGCATGCAATCCGCCCATGCGTTGGCGTTTTTCTTTGAGTGAACTACATCCGGGTAGCGCAAAAGTCAGTGTTAAGATAGCGATATGCATTTTATTCTCCTTGCGAAAGTGGTTTACGCTTTATAATAGTAGCAAATAAGCACGGCAAGTTATGCTATCGTTACCTTGCTGTCTCGATAGCCTATAACCGCTCACACTATTTATAGTTATAGCATTCATAAAAATCATAATAGCCAATATGCGTATCTAATCAATGACCTCTATCAGCTACGTACAGCAACAGCACATTACTCGATTATGCGTGCGCTGCGGATTACTGCTTATGCAATATGGCGCTGAGTCTGCCGTGGTGGTGGACTTATCCAAACGCTTAGGGCTTGCTTTGGGCATGAACAGCGTAGAATGTTCGCTGAATTTTAATGCCATTACCTTGACCACTATCTGTGATGAGCGCTGTATCACCACCACCAGAGACACAATCAATCAGAGTATTAATGTCAATTTATTGGTACAAATCCAGCAAATTGTCAATAAAACCGAAGCCGACACAGATATTGATAATGACAAACTGAAACCTGAGCTAACTGAACGCACGACCCTTGCCTTTGATGAGTTAGATAATAAGTCGGTGTATCCAACATGGCTGGTGGGCATATTTGTTGGCGCGTCTTGTGCTGCGTTTGCTTATCTAAACGGTGGCAGTTGGTCGATTACCGCCGTGACCTTTATCGCAGGTATGGTGGCGATGTTCACCCGTATTTATCTGGCCAAGCACCATTTCAATCCCTTCATCACGGTCATTGTGACGGCTTTTATCGCCTCTTTAATTGGGGCAACGACCTATTATTTTGATATTGGTAATAATGCCGATATTGCCGTTGCCTCTAGCGTGCTGTTACTGGTACCAAGCTTCCCGTTAATCAATTCTTTCTCAGATATCTTGAAAGGCTATGTCAATATTGGCGTTGGGCGTGCCGTTTTTACCTATATGCTCACCTTGTCCGCTTGCGTCGGTATCGTCATGGCGCTGGTTTTACTTAGAATACAGCACTGGGGGTTTTAAGATGTGGTTCATTAAAACCGTGGTGTTGTCGTGCATTATTACCCTTGGTTGGACGCTGATGTTTAGCGTGCCCAAACGCTATATTCTGCCGTGTTTGCTGATGACCGCGTTTGGATTTGGGTTAAAAACAGCGCTTGTTTATCAGCACATCCATCTGGTGGTGGCTAGCTTTTTTGGGGCGATGCTTGCCAGCTTTTTGGGTGTCTACTTTTCTAAAAAGTATACGCTACCGCCCAAAGCGTTAATTTCACCGAGCGTCATCTGTATGATGCCAGGTATCGCTGCTTATAAGGCGATGGTCAGTATGGTGCAGATTGGTTATTTTGGTTTTTCCGACGAATTATTTAGCCAAATGATGGTGTATTTATTTGAGGCCTTATTTGTAACCTCGGGATTGGTGCTAGGCTTATCCATTCCCGGACTGTTATTTTATAGGCGGCGTGCCATAGTTTAGGCGGGTATAAGTAGGTGTAGATGGGCTTAGATATCAAGCTATTTTCGCCTAAATACTTTTATATTCTGATACTAGCTGGCATATCCTTATAATAAAAACCTTGTAAGATTAATTATCATACCCATTACAATAGAGTTCAAAATAACAGAATTAAAAAATAATAGACTGCAAAATTGCACCAATACGCATTAATACGTACTGAATAAAGAGACTTAACCATGACAAAACATTATGACTATATTTCCATTGGCGGCGGTAGCGGCGGCATTGCCTCGATCAATCGCGCAGCGAGCTATGGCAAAAAATGCGCCATTATCGAAGCCGACAAATTGGGCGGCACTTGCGTAAATTGGGGCTGCGTACCCAAAAAGGTGATGTGGTACGGCGCGCAAGTGGCTGAAGCCATCGAAAAGTATGCGCCAGATTATGGCTTTGATGTTGAATTAAAAGGCTTTGACTTTCAAAAGCTGGTACAAAGTCGCCAACAATATATCGAAAATATTCACCGCTCTTACGATAATAATTTGGCGAAAAATGGCGTTGAGGTGATAAAAGGCTTTGCCAAATTTGTCGATACCAATACGGTAGAGGTCAATGGCGAACTCATTACCGCTGACCATATTTTGATTGCGACGGGCGGTCACCCGATTCAACCCGATATCAAAGGCGCAGAATACGGCATCAATTCTGATGGTTTTTTTGCTTTGAATCATCTGCCAAAACGCGTGGCTATCGTCGGCGCAGGATATATCGCCGTTGAAATTGCAGGGGTAATGAATAGCTTAGGCGCTGAGGTACATCTTTATGTGCGTCAACACTCGCCGCTGCGCTCATTTGACCACACTATCGTAGAAACCTTACTGATAGAGATGGAGCAAGACGGCATTCAATTGCACACTAATACGACGCTAACTGAGGTCAATAAAAATGAAGATGGTAGTCTGACCTTATGCACCAAAGATGGTACCCTCGATACGGTAGATTGCTTGATTTGGGCCGTTGGTCGTGCGCCCTCCACCGACAATATCAACTTGCAAGTGACAGGGGTAGAGACGACCGAGTTTGGCAAAATTAAAGTCGATAAGTTTCAAAATACCAATGTTAAAGGGATTTATGCAGTCGGCGATATTATCGAAAACAGCATTGATTTGACGCCGGTGGCTATTGCCGCAGGTCGTCGCCTGTCTGAGCGCTTATTTAATGATAAGACTAATGAGCATCTAAGTTATGATTTGATACCAACGGTCATCTTTACCCACCCTGCTATCGGTACGATTGGCTTGTCTGAAATCGACGCGGTTGAGCAATATGGCAAAGAAAATATTAAATGCTATAAATCGACCTTTACCTCTATGTATAGTGCGGTGACCCAGCACCGTCAAAAATGCGTGATGAAGCTGGTATGCTTGGGTGAGGATGAAAAAGTCATTGGCTTGCATGGTATCGGCTATGGCGTCGATGAGATGATTCAAGGGTTTGCGGTGGCGATAAAGATGGGCGCTACTAAGGCTGATTTTGATGATACGGTCGCCATTCATCCTACGGGTTCAGAAGAGTTTGTGACGATGCGTTAGTTTTTATAGACTGGGCGATATTAATCACAGTCTTAGAAATTATAAAAAGGATGCTTATTAGGCATCCTTTTTTATTGTCAGTAATCAGTAGACATGCTGATTTATTAGAAAATGCTAAACCTTCTAATTACCCAACACCCATTCATCATTGACTTGATAAACTTTAAAACTGGTCTTATTGGTACGGCTATTTCCTGCAATCGTTTGGGTAATATCAGCGGTACACATATAGGTATTGTCACCCTCGACGCTGTCACAGTTGATATTCTCGACGCGCTCAAGTTTTGGCATCATGCCTTCCATCATACCGCTCATGGCTTTTGCCATCTCATCATTGCCCGCGTTTGCCATCGCATCATCTATCATGCTATTGGCTTGCGCATACTGTGCTTCGATTAACTCTTCGACCGTGCTTTCAGGAGGCGCGTTTGAACACGCTGCAAATAGAGGCGTTAATAAAGCAATTAGAACCAATTTTTTAAAATTATTCATATCAGTCTCAATGTATCTGTGATGTTACTTCACTATACAGAATTATGTCTAAAAACCCAACTTAATTTTAGAAAGCCTACTTAACCTTATTATAAATAAATTTCGTAGGGAAATAAGATGAAAATATTAAAGTGCAGCTAATGCTTAATGCTGACAGTACAATCGCGATACTGCTATGATGCGCTTAATAATGACCGTTGCGAGATGCTTGTGTGGCAGATGTATGTTTCCATATTACCGATTGGTCTGGGCATTATGACCTTGGTCGCAAGCTTGATTTGCTTGTTTGCTTACTTGATGTCTGATGATAATGCCACGCGCTTGCCCGCTTTTAACTGGTTTAAGCGCTTAATTATCGTGGCATTTCTCCTGTTGAGTGTCGGGCTATTTATGACCTTTGGACGTTTTTGGGGTTGATTGCTGTGGGGTTAAGTACTTTGGATTCAGTTGAAGTGAGTTTAGCTGAATTGAGGTTAATAAGCCTAATTGGCTTATGATTGACTCACGAGCTTTTCTAATTCTAGTAATTGTAAGTCTTGACGTTTGGGTTCGCCATTATTGCCATCGACGGGAAACGGCATACTATTACCATTTAACTGATAACCGCGGCGCTGATAATAAGCCAAAAGCTCAGGACGATGACTTAAAATAGACATGGTCAGACGCGCAGGGTTTTTATCAGGCGTTGGCGTACTTGATTGTAAGTGCCGCTGCGCAAACGTCTCAGCTGCCTGTAATATTTGATGGCCGACACCATGTCCTTGTAGCTCAGGCAGTACAGCAAACATACCGATATAGGCTTTTTTATTACCAGCGCTCTCACTTATCTCAGCCTCGTCCTTTATATCGACCGCGATACAGCCTAATAACTCACCTGTTTCTTTACCATCACGTTCACCTGTCGTGGTTTTGGGATAAATAAAAACGTAATGTTTTGGGTCAGCGATGACGGCTAACAGCTCGTCTTTGGTGGTGCGAATACCGCCGATTAAATCTGCTTCATTGGTCCAGCCTTCTGCTTGCCGATAACAGCGATTTAGCAATTGCTCAAGTGCATCAATATCACTTGCCTCAGCTTGACGTAAAAATACGGTTTGTTTATTCAATGGTTTTTTATTAAAGGCTTCTTTATTCAGTGTTTCTTTATTAATGTGGTCTGTACTCATAACATCGGTTTTCCTTTTCCGTTTATTTATTATAAAAGCTATCGTATAAAAGGCTGACCTGAATAACCAAGCCAGCCTTTATAGTAAACCTTATAACCTTCTAAATGCTAGCGCGATAACGCCTGTGCCTGCTCGATAATATCAAATCCTGCCTTTATTTGGGCGCGCGTTGGCGCATAACCACGGCGGAGTAGCTCAGAGAAAGCAATCAGCTCTTTGTCACGTCCAAGCGAACTTGCGGCACTGGCTCGCGTGTCCTCCCCATCATCGTCAAAATAATATTCGATATAGTCAAGGTTATCAGGCGAGCCAAATAAAATGCCATTATCAGGCGTGGCCGCATGTCCGCTATAGCGTAGGCTTTTGCCATACTGTCCTGTCCAAAAGAAAGGAATACGCTCCGCTAACGAATCGACATTATCTTCATTTAAGATAGCAGCTGCTGTGACTAAACCATGTTGCAGAGCCACGCGCCAATGCTCGATACGCATACGTCCCATTTGATTGGTCGCTTTAGCGATATCACCGAGTGCATAGACGCCGTCACGCAGTTGCAAATGCTCATCAACTTGCACACCATCTGGCGCGTTTACCTCATTTAATAGCTCAATACGCGGCGCGACACCCGTTCCTAAAATCACCATATCGGCGGCAAGCGTGCTGCCATCTGATAGGGTTACGCTACTGACTTTAGCGCTTTTATTGTCAGTACTGTTTTCGCCAGCATTGATTTCATTAACGCCCGCACCAAAGGCAAAGTTAACGCCTTTATCCTCATGCAGTTTGATTAAAGCATTACTAACGGCTTCAGAAACGATATTCGCCATCACACGGCGACTACGTCCAACGACAGTGATAGAGGCCGCCTTCCCTGCCTCCATTAACGCCGATGCCACTTCCATACCGATAAAGCCGGTACCTACGATGACGACATGCTTATTATCGCTGGCACTTTTAATTTCTTTGGCATCATCCATACTACGTAGCGTATAAACGCCATTGAGCTCAGCACCTTTAAAAGGTGGTATTTTTGGTTCAGCGCCTGTTGCTACTACTAAGAAGTCCGCCGTTTGTTGGTCGCTTTTACCATCTGCACCTGTGATGACGATCGTGCGCTCATTAGGTAATATTTCGCTCACCGTTTGGTTTAAGCGCAAATCGATATCATTGTTACGTGCCCAGTTAGCACCACCAAGCATTAAATATTTCTCATCCATTTTACCCGCCAAAAACATTTTGGATAATAAAGGACGATTATAAGGGGCTTTATCGTCTTGGCTAATTAAGGTAATCTTGCCGCCATAACCGGTATGGCGCAGCTGATTGGCCGTCATAAAGCCCGCGCCACCGCCGCCAACAATAATGGTATGGGTATCCGTCATTTTATCATTGGACACGCGCTTATCTATCTTCGCTGCGGTATTGACGATTAAACTATCGCCCTCATCGGTCAGCTCATATTGGGTCAAGCCGCGCATCGCGACCGGCTCTAATAACGTGCCATCGCGACTATCAAAGCTGCCATGATGCCATGGGCAGATAACGCGATTGCCACACCGTAACCCATCGCCCAAATCTGCGCCAGCATGCGGACATTTACCATCAAAGGCGCTAAATTCGTCCTCATCACGCGTGATTAAAATGATACTATCGTCATCCTGTTTATAGGATTTCATGCCACCATTTGGAATGTCGGCTTTGCTAATGGTGACGGTATGAATCGTTGCATTGCTCATAAGTTATCCTTAACATTTAATATTGATCGTTATTGGTTCATGCTGAAAAATTCCTGCTGAAAACGTATTGATGTCAGCTGATTAAATCAATCAATACCGATAGAAATACGCAATTTAAAAATCAGATACCTTGATAGTAGCAAGCCCATTTGACAGGCGCTGTTTATTTGTATGCTGCCTGCGTTGCAAAACGTAATTTTGACTTTTAAATCTTTAATGCCTTTTAAACCTTTAATACATATCTCGACCACTTTACGTTAAAACCTATAATCAAAAAAAGATGCCTTTATGACTTCTCAAGACGACAATGCAAACCTGAGCGCAAATTCTCAAGACGATTTAAATAACGACTCACTTAATAACGAAACGCTTGATGATAAGACATTTGATATCGCAAGCTTCGATATTAGCGCCGCTACTGACACGGCTAAATTGCCACAGCCGATGCAGCCGCCTTTAGCACAAGCGACTTATAAAGCCCATGCCACAGATTTTGTGGTTAATGAGATATTGCCGCTCGACTTTACGGGCGAAGGTGAGCATTTATGGTTGCATATCGAAAAGCTGGGCATGAATACCGCTTATCTGGCTAAACTGCTATCAGAATGGGCAGAGATTCCACTACGCGATGTTGGTTACTCAGGGCTTAAAGACCGTCATGCGCTAACGACACAGTGGTTTAGCCTGCGCATACCTAAGAAGCAATTACCAGAGTCTGAATTTGCCCCAGTAGATATTAGCGCCAATGAATCGCTCACTATCCTTGCGCAGCAGTGGCATAATAAAAAGCTCAATCGCGGTACGCATAGAGCCAATCAATTTATCATTACTTTACGAGATATCCAATTTGCTGATTTAGAAGTTACAGCGTCCGAGCAGGATTTATCGGCTAAAGAAAGTGACAAAAGTGCTGTAGAGCAGCATTTAGCCAATATCAGCATAACGGGCGTGCCCAATTATTTTGGCCCGCAGCGCTTTGGTCGTAATGGCAATAATGTCAGAGAAGCATTGGCATTATTTGCCCGTCCAGCGCCAGAAAGTCGTCCGCAGCCCAAAAAGAGCAAACGCAAACAAGCGCCGCGCGAGCAAAACAGCATGGAGCTGTCTGCTGCGCGTAGCTTGATATTTAATGAGATATTGGCAGCGCGAGTACGCGATGGTAGTTGGAATGATGGACTTGCAGGCGAAGTATTTAATTTGGACGGGTCAGGCTCGATATTTGCCAGCGAAGCAATCGATGAGACTTTACAAGCGCGACTTGCCAGCGGCGATATTCATCCAACTGCCGTGTTATGGGGCCTGGGTAATGATAAAGTCAGTGGCGTAGCAGCCGCTATCGAAAATGAGATTGTGCAAAACGACCCATTATTACATCAGCTAGCTACAGGCCTAGAGAAGCGTGATATCAAAGCACAACGACGAGCGCTAAGATTACCAATTGAAGGATTAAGTTGGGAATGGCAGGACATAGATAATGAGCCTATATTGGTGCTGAGCTTTACCTTAACGACGGGTAGCTTTGCGACCAGTGTGCTTTCAAGCTTGGTTCACAATCTAAACACAGCATCAGTAACGATCTAAATATCAGAATAAATGGCTATCTAATTGCTTATGTGATGTATGTAAGCAATTAAATTGCAGATAATTAGCTAATGGCATAAAGGACGGCAATCTTATCTTTTTCTGCCGCTAGCATATAATTGGCACTGACCACTTGATTGCGGCCACGATCTTTTGCCTCATATAAGGCTTTATCAGCGATACAGATTAAGCGCTGACAAATATCGCTCGGCAGCTGCGCCTTTAATATTTCTGTGGCAGCGCGTTTTCTTCTATGAGAGATTCTTTTTTGGGCGCGAGTTTTTTGCGAGCTTTCTTTTTGCGTACTGGCTTTGTTGGTGCTAGCTTTGTCGGTACGGGCTTTATTAATATCGGCCTCTTGCCTACGAGACTTCTGCGTTTCCGCAAGCGGCTGCGTACTTTCTTCTAATGCCAAAGCCCTATATTCACTCTGAATACGGGCGCGCTCCTCATGGGTCAGGGTATAAACCCCTATACTGGCAGTTATATTAAAATCCGTGCCATCATCACTCTTGATGACATGTTGCGCAATATCTTGGCGCAACTGCTTCGCAATGGTCATGGCACTATCATGCTGGGTATCGGGTAGCACAATCAAAAACTCTTCGCCGCCATAGCGACTGACAATGCTCTCTTCTGATAGAGATTTTAGTAGCGTCTGAGCAACCTCAGACAGTACTTGGTCGCCGACATCGTGACCATAGTTGTCATTGATATTTTTAAACCAATCTAAATCCAATAAAATCACGCTAAAATCTTGCTTATCTCCCATTGCGAGCAGTGCTTGCTGCATCTGCGTCAAACCATAGCGGCGACTTTTTAACTGGGTCAATTCATCTTGATTGGCATACTGCATAATCTCAGCTTTACTGTTATCCAATATCAATAGCAGCGTGCGAAACATATAAATGATAAAAATTGCCTTTGGCAGCGCCATATAAATATGGGTGGTGCGCCAAAAAAATGCTGAAGACAAACGCAGTTGATTAAAGGTCTCCCAACTCAGTATTCCATTTTTAAAAATAGACGCAGAAATGGCATTTTCAATTGATGTCATCTCGCTATAAGTAAGATAGCTATAGCCATCTAAAGGAAAAGAGCTCATCGTCATTTGACGTAGATTGGGTATCGTCAAGCCAAAATAGGGAACCAAAGTGACCAGGAAAATCAGGACGATATGACCCAAAAAGGCTTTCCAGACATAGCGGCGACGTATAAGCATCATACCTAACATCGCGCCACCAACGAGTGATACTCCCGCGACCAAACTACTATGACCCATGACTAAAATGACCACGGCAATATAAAGGCTATAAAGCGTGACGATTATCGCTTGCCATTTATATAACGAATCCGTGTCTTTTCTAATCGGCGATAAGCGGCTAACCATCCAAGAAAAAAACAGGACCATCAAGGTGAGCCCTATCCACAAGGGATACAGCACATCCATATTTACGTAGGAGCCATAGATATCTTGGCGCCACCAGACAAATAAACACCATAGCCAATGCGATGACACTTCCAGCAAAATAAACAATGCCAGCAGCGATGCCCTATCAGCAGCTTGCCACTCGAAAATTACTCGCGAGAGCTTTCTGTAGCCTAGATGAGATATCGATACAGCCATAATGGGCTACCGCAGATAATGAAAGTTATTGAGCTAAAACCAAATAAGAAAGTAAAAAGGATGATTTATGTTAGATCTAAACTGACGCATTTAGTGTGGCAATTTTTCTTTTAATTATCAATCTGTTTAAGTGATTTATGCGTCAGTATCTGACACCTCATTTTGGCCTATGTTTTTTAGTAATGATTTTTAATTATATGGTCAATTTACAATGCCGAGTCACAGTATCGACTTATCATTTTAACTAAGCCAATGTCGCAAACGACTGCCAAATGCCCTGCTGTTCAGGGTGAAGGTTCGGCACGTCACCCAAACGTCGCCACGGCATATTACTGCCATGAAAGTCGCTACCGATAGAGGCGGCAAGCTGGTGTTCAGCAATACTACGATCGACCATTCTGCGGGTACTAACTGGTTCGCTATTCGCTGGTAATTCACAAGCATCACCGCCAAGCTCGGCAAATTCTTCGATCAGTTTACGTACACGGGTGGCAGATAGCTGATAGCGCGTTGGGTGCGCGAGTACCGCCTTGCCGCCGCAAGCATGAATCAGCTCGATACCATGCTGCATTGTTAATGCTTCAATCGCCACATAAGCCGGCTTATTGTCCGCCAAGTATTTATCAAAGGCTTTTTGTACGGTTTTTACGGCGCCGCGCTCAAACAACACTTGACCAATATGCGCACGCCCTACCGCTTGTGGATTACCGCCTGCTTTATCTAGTACCGCTTGCCATAACTCGTCGTAATTAATATCTAATAGCTCACTGAGTTTTTCAGTGATACGTTGACCGCGCGTGGCACGGCTGTCTTGTAATTGTTGCAAGGTGGCGTGCATTTTTTCACGATCGGAAAAATCAAGTCCAAGTACATGGATAATTTTATTGGTGGATTTATTTTTACCGTAGCCGCCGCTAAGCGTGTGCTCGCAGCTAATCTCAACCCCATTGATTAACTGTATATCGCAGGCCTCAGCCGCCGCGCGTGCCTCATCGATACCCATTAAGGTATCATGATCAGTCAGCGCCAGTACATTAATACCAGCGTTATGAGCACGCTGTACCACCTCGGTCGGCGCATAGGTGCCATCAGAGCAAGTACTGTGGCAATGTAAGTCGATTTTCATAAAGCTGGCCTTAAGGTTTTGAATGTGTTGTTCATTTAAATATACTGGCGATACTAACTATATTATCAGTAAAACGAGCTAAAAACGGCGAAGGCATGGCATAGCAACAGCATATCAATAACATATCGAGGGCATATCGGACGATTATCAGGTTGATTGCTTTTTTTTGCGGCAGTAGACGTGTAAACTACCCCATACGTTTTTTGTTGGACATCCTATTTGCTATGAAAGCCTTATTAGACTTCATTCCGTTGATCGCTTTTTTTATTGCCGCGCGTTACAGTGGCATTTTAGCGGCGGCAGGCGCATTGCTCGTTGCCACTATTATTATTTATGCCATCCATTTTGTGCGTCAAAAAGGCAAATTTGATAAACAGCAGTGGGTCGTTTTATTATTAACCATCGTTTTTTGCGGTGGTACGCTGTTATTGCGTGACGATATTTATCTGCGTTGGAAATCACCTATTATCAATGGCATCTTTGCCTTAACGCTATTGGTCAGTGCGGCGATTAATAAGCCACTGATGCAACTGGCCATGAAAGAGGTGTTTTCACTCACGCTGAGTGGCTGGAAAAAACTGACCGTCGCTTGGGCATTGTTTTTTGCCTTTATGGGCGTCCTACATTATATCACGGCATTCACTATGTCTGACGAGGCTTGGATTAACTTCAAAACCTACGGCTGGATTCCGATTATGTTGGTATTCGTGGTTGCCCAATTTGCGTTGTTGAAAAACCATCTCAATCCAGCGTTAACCGACAAAACCACTAAATAAAAGCTGATTTAATTATAAGACCTAGTTTAATCGTAAAAGCTGGTTTAATCATAATATATGATTTAAAAGTATAATGAGACATATCATCATTATTTTTTATTCTGGTTATTAGCGCTTTATTCATACTATTTACTTGAGGAAGCCCCATGTTCTTATTTGCCATTATTGGTCACGATGTTGCTGGTAGCAGCGCACAACGTCAGGTGACGCGCGCCGAACACGTTGCCCGCCTGCAAGTATTACAAAGCGAGCAGCGACTCATTATCGCGGGTCCAACGCCCATTGAACACGGTAAAAGCGAGATGTCAGGCAGCCTGATTATTGCTGACTTTGACTCCCTCGATGCCGCGCAAGCATGGGCGAGCGCTGAGCCTTATTTGCGTGATGGTGTCTATAGCCATGTAGATATCAAGCCGTTTGTTCAGACCCTGCCTGCACCTACTGACAGCGCAGCAGATAAACCAGCCAATAAGGTAGCAGCATCGTGATTGAGCGGGTATTGTCATTAAATAATTCTGTTTCTAATCACGTTACTCATCATATCGCTCATCATGATATTGCGCGCGTTTTTGGCCGTGTTGCTAACGTTAGTGTTGCTAGCCTATTGTTGCTTGCCAGTCTATCGGTACAAGCAGCACCAACTGTGACTAATGCTGATCCTGCGGCAGGAACGGCTACGCTAGCGCCTAACGCTCTATTAGCGCCCAATACTGTTAATCAACTAACGCTACCAAATACTGCCTCAAATACGGTGTCTACTATAGCAGCGAACCCAACTGCGAGTGCTCAGCCTGCAACCAATATTAACGATACCTTAGCTGCGCAGCTACAACCGTCTAATAAAGCGCTCTCTGAGGCCAATCAAGAATTGCTTAGCCGTAATGCCCAGCTTCAGCGTCAAGTCAACGACTTACAAACGCAAGTGAACGTTTTGGTTTATGAGAGCAAAGGTCAATTGTTTTTATATGGCGCATTTACGGTGTTGATTAGCTTGTTGGTTGGGATTTTTATTTCGTGGTTGGTATTTGTTCGCCGCGAACGCTGGTAGTAAATCCTCTATAAATGTGATGCTTTATGTCCAAATTTGTGTCTAAACCTGAGTCTAAATCTGCTATATCTAAGCCTACCTCTTCCGCCGCGCATAAACCTTATAAAGCCACCAAATTCCCTAAAAAACCCGCACCGCCAAACGTGATTGTCTCTGCTAAGATTGCATGGCAAACCGATGATGCTGGCAATCAAGTGCCAGTATCAGGGGAGTTTGGCGATGTCTATTTCTCGCATGCTGATGGCTTGGCAGAATCCCGCCATGTATTTTTAGCCCATAACCAATTACCCGAGCGCCTAGCAAACCTTGCCGACAAGCAATGCTTTACTGTTGCTGAATTGGGCTTTGGTACGGGCTTGAATTTTTTGGCGACATGGCAGCTTTGGCGACAGCTTCGTGCTAAAAAGCCGCATTTAACAAGCGCGCGCTTACACTTTATCACCACTGAAAAATATCCCATTCCGCTGAACGACTTAACACAGATACTCGCTTTATGGGCACAGCGCGCCCCCGAACTTGCTAAATTGATTGAGCAACTTTTAGCCAACTACCCGCCGCTTATTGCGGGCTGTCATCGACTAAATTTTATTGACGATAATATCACGCTTGATATTTGGTTAGGCGATGCGGGCGATAGTTTGGCAAGCTTAGATAATGATTCGGCTATTAAACGCCCTTACGTTGATGCTTGGTTTCTAGATGGTTTCGCGCCTTCTTGTAATGAGACTTTGTGGGCAGAGTCGATATTTACCCAGATGCAGCGCTTATCTCGTACTGGCACGACTGCCGCTACTTATAGCTGTGCTGGTATCGTCAAACGTGGGTTACAAACTCATGGCTTCGAGATTAATAAGGTGAAAGGTTTTGGGCGCAAGCGTGAAATGCTGACGGCAGTTATGGCTGACAACGCTCATTCTTTAGCACTAAATGACGATAACAATTTCTCCGTTTTGCCAAACCCTCTCAGCCACATTCCTAGCCATACAGTGGTGATTGGCGCGGGTGTTGCGGGACTACTCACCGCTTGGACACTGGCCAATCGCGGCATGACAGTCACCATAATAGATAAAGTCGCGCCACTTGCTGGGGCTTCTGGCAATCCGCGTGCCCTCCTCGCGCCGAACATGACACCCATTCATCATGTTTATGAGCACCTACATTCTATCGGCTACCTCTATAGCGGCAGGCTGTATCGTTATTTTAATCAGCAAGCAGAGCTGCAGCAAACGCCGCTCATACTTGAGCAAACAGGTACGTTAGATTTGCTGATAAAAACCAATATCGGCACGGCGCAAATTGCCGATTATCCCAATGAGATGGCAACTACGATTACGACTGCAGAAGCACTGCGGTTAAGCGGCTTAAAAACTAAAGACTTAGCAGACAATTTATATTTACCACAATCTGGTTTGGTCAATCCACAAGCGCTAAAAACCGTCATCCTTAAAGACCCAAATATCAGTTATCAGCAGCTTAGCGTTACCGATATCAAAGAGACTGCAGATAAAGTTACGGTGACTGGTGATAAAGAAAGTGGCAGTAATAATAATCAAAGCTCTATTACTATCTGCGCTGACAATGTCGTTATTTGCGCCGCCTATGAAAGCCATCAACTAGATAAACGTATCGTTGAATGCCGTACCATCCGCGGGCAGTTATCTTGGTTTACGCCCACTGCTGAGCAGGTCGCTGGTCTGCCTAAATTACCGCTCAAATATAGTGGTTATTGCGCGCCCTTTATCGGGCAAATTGGTGATGCCGAGGTAAATAATATTAGCGACAATCAGCCGCAGTTTTTACTGGGTGCCAGCTTTGTAGATGCTGACGCCAGTATTGATATCCGTGGTGAAGAAAATCAGCAGAATTATGACAAATTGCTTGAGGATATTCCTGAATTAAGCAATGTCTTGCCAAACGATACCAGCGCATGGCAAGCGCGCGCCGGTGTACGCACGCAAACGATTGATTATCATCCCTTAGTCGGACGACTTGCGCAAAGTCGCCGCATTTGGACGCTCTCCGCCATGGGGGCAAAGGGTTATGCACTAGCACCAATATGCGCTGAAGCATTAGCAGATATGATGTTAGGCTGCTTTGCGCCTTTATCTGCCGTTACCTTAGCGCGATTATCACCCAATCGGGCGCGATTGCATAAAGCATAAAAGGTAATAATTTAACTTTACGCTAGGGCGTGTCCTCATTTTAAAAATGGTGATAAAAATGAGATAAATTGTAGCCAAACAAGGAAAATAGCGCAGTTAATATCGGGATATTACCAAGCTATTTGACGAAGTTTGGCGAAATTTAGCCATTTTTAGACCATTTAGATGTCCATCGATTGAATTGAGGACACGCCCTAACCTTTATCACTATTTATACAGATGCTATTTTATACAAATGCTCTCAAAGCCAAGGCATGTATTTATAACAGTATAGAAGCCGACTTGAAAAATAATGCTAGACTAACCTTAAAATTTAAAATGCTTAAATAACTATTATAAATGGATAGCTGTCTATTATGAAAACCGATATTTTTACCTTGGCAACATCAAAACCATCACTTAAAGCGCTTTCTATTGCGTTCTTAAGCCTATCACTGCTGAATGCTTGCCAAAAGACGCCCGAACCTGAAACCGTTAATGAAACTGCTGCTGAAGCAACCACCCAAACGACGCCAGTAAGCTCTAATATTAATGCACCGAAAGTTGCTGATGAAGATACTGCTAAGTCTGCTGTTAATGCAGAAGTAGATATGAGCTTAAATGAATTAGAAAATGAGCTTAACGTAGCGGACACCTCAACAAATAATGCTGCGATAGCGCCCAATCCAGAACAAGCCATCAAAGGCGCGCAAATCACTGATGTTAATTATCGCAGCGCCAGCGGTGAGACGTTATTTGTCATCTTTGAAACCTCAGAAAAAGGCGTGCTTAACGCTATAATCACCTTACCAAACAAACCAAAAATGACCTTGAGTGCGCCAGAAGGCCAAGGCAATAACCCTACTTATCGCTCAAACGATGGCAGTATTCAGCTGGTCAGTCATGGCGGTGGTAGCAGCATTGATCTTATTCAAAACAATAAAACAACGAGCTTTGAGGCCATCAGTGTAGAAGCAGAAGTCATCACCGAATAATGTTACCAATAAAAACTTAGCTTAGAATCTGTTAAAGGTAATAAATTCAGCAATAAAAAGGCGGCAAATATCATTAATATTTGCCGCCTTTTTGCTCTGCTTTACCTTTAGCCAAAACCAGTGGTCTTGCTAAACAGACTGACCAACCAGCTTATCATCGCCCATAAGCCCCAGCCGATAACCACAATAACGATTAATCCCAATAGGTCAGGAATGTGCAGATATAACCAAGCAACGACAGGGTTGCGCCAAAAGAACGCAAAGCGGCTTTGCTGCTGCTTATCTTCCAAGGATTGATGCAAAAACGGTCGATCCATATGCATGGTTTCGGTGATGCCGTATTCATCATGTAGATGCTCGTGCACGATGCTCAGTGTCTTGCGACTAGGGCGAATAAAAATATCGAGCACTGTACCTATACCCGGTACGATGCCAACCACCATATCAATCAGCGCCAGTCTAACCGCTGGGGTCATTTTATGCGCAGGGACGCCCAACTGCCGACCTAATACAAAAGCATAACTGGTCAACGCCAATCCTGCCAAATCTCCCGCCAGCGGAATAGTCGAGAGCGCCGCATCAGCGCCCATGCCTTGCTTGGTAAAGGGCACCCGTACGAGCAAATCCATGGTATTGGCAAACTTAGCCAGTTTACGCTCGGTCGCGATAACCTGCTCACGCGTTAACCCATGCTCAGCAAGCTTTGCCTGATAATCGATAACAGGCGCATTAATAGCAGCACCCTTTTTCGCTTTTGACTTTGAGAGCTTCTTAAAGTTATCCATTAAAAGTCGTCCATAGGCAAGCGATTGCGATAAGAGCAAAGACGTAACGTCCTACCCATATATTGGCCAAAAACGCCTGAAAACATGCCAATGCTTGACGACTGGCACAAGCGCTGTTTTGCTTGGCAAACATCATCGCCACTAACGCCAAACCAAATACCGGTATCACACATACACTGGTTGGCGCAAAGTAATGCCACATAACCGCACCCATGATAAGTAAAAATACGGTTTGTAGCAGCGAGATGATAATCACATCATAGCGACCAAATAATATCGCCGTTGATTTGACGCCAATTTTTAAATCATCCTCACGATCCGCCATGGCGTACTGGGTATCATAAGCCACTGTCCAGCACATATAAGCGATAAACAATAACCAACACCAGATATCAGGCGCGCCTTGTATCGCGACATAGGCCATCGGTATTGCCCACCCAAATGCTGCTGCCAAAAACACTTGCGGCAAATGGGTATAGCGCTTCATAAATGGATAAATAAACGCCAATACAACGGCGCCAAGCGACCAGTAGAAAACAGCAATAGGTAAAAAGAACAGCAAACTGGCACTAAGTAATACCAATATTAAGAATGCAGCAATGGCTTCTTTAGCAGATAAGCGCCCGTCCGCTAATGGACGGCCTTTGGTGCGGCTGACATGACCATCGACCTTGCGGTCAGCAAAGTCATTGATTGCACAGCCTGCCGCCCGCATAAAAATCGCGCCCAGCGCAAAAAGTACAAATACCTTTAGACTCGGCAAACCTGCCGTTGCCCCTTGCTGCTGCGCCTGACCCATCGCCGCCAGCATCACACCCCATAGCGTTGGCCAGAGTAATAGTTCTATACCTACGGGTTTATCAAAGCGCGTTAGTTGCAGGTAGGCTTGTAGTTTGTCGTTAAATGTCATGGTTTTTTATTATCATCTATAGGAATTTTATATACTTTTTTGCAGGCTATGGAATCGGATGAACGAATTAGTGAACTACTGAATTTGTTGCCATAAGTTGTTGGCTTCAATGAGCGACAACTCAGGATATTGTTTGCGTAAAGCTTTAATCGCAGGGACTTTATCTTTTTGTGCGGCTTGCTGACGTAAAAAGGCTAAATAATCTTCAGGACGACTCAATTCTTTGAGACGCGCTTCCAGTCTTAATATCCGAGTACGTAAGATAATATTGATTAATAATAAACCTGCACCCATCATCCATATGATTAGCGTCGACATTCCCTGCTCCTAAATTCACTAGTTCTAAACACTCAAACTGATTCACTGAGTCCATTCATTATCATAAATAATAGCCATCAAACAAAATAACCATCAAAGCGTACCGCTTCGTTATGCCAGCTTTCACTCGGTTGTTGATTTGCAAGTAACGGCGCAAGCTGCGGACGCTTAACGACTACGCGGCCTTGTTTTTCACCATCTTGACTGACCACCGCTTGCGCACTTTGTAGCAATTGCAGCTCTTCTTCTGATGTTGGCGGGCTAGCCAATTGGTGCAAGGCTTGCATATGCTTGCCAACTTTTGCGCCTTTACCCGTTTTGCTATCTTGATAGCTGTCTTCTGGAAACATAGGATCCAGATATATTACATCGACTACTTTCGCATCATTTTCTTTAATATCATTTACCGACGCAGCTTTTAATTTTGCAAAATAACTGAGCGCATCGATATTGATAATTTGTAGACGGCTCATCAGCTTTTGCCAGTTTGGCAGCGCGCTCATACGCTGCTGTTCAGCTAACAACAATAACGCCATCAAGGGCTGCTGCTCGAGCATGGTAACTTGAGCACCAGTACTGGCCAATATCAAACTGTCATGCCCAAAGCCTGCCGTCGCATCAATGACCGTACTATCCGATGTAATTTTAGCAGCTTGTAATAATAACTCAGACTTACGCCCTGCACTCACCACCCGCCGTTGTAGCTTATCCCATTCAGGTGCGACACTGAGACCATCACTCAGCCATGAAAGTTTGTTTTTCTCATCTAACAAGAGAATAGGTTGAGTAGAGGTTTCGCTTAATTGCTGGCGACGTTTTTGATTGAGCTTTTCGGGAAATAGCTCAATATCTAAAATGATGGGTAACGCATGCTCAGCTATAAGCATCTTCAAGTTCTCGACTTGACTTGCCTGCACCTCGCTAACATAAAACAGCTGGCAGTTAATATGAGCGGTCGGTATTGGCTTCACAGTGGTCATATTAACTGCCATTCCTTTCTAGTGTTCAAAAGTACAGGTATTAGCATCAAAAACTATGCCACTATGAATTTTAGCCCGCCATCTGGTAGCCAAAACCCCAAGCGGCAACCAATACGATGACGCCCGTGATAATGCGTAGCCATGCAAAGATTTTGAAGTCGCGACGGCTAACCCAAGCAACCAATAGGCGAATACAAAGTAAGGCCACAATAAACGATACCACGGTGCCGATGCCCAACACTAGCCAATCTTCGCTACTGGTCAATACATCACCATGTTTTAGCAAATCTAATAATGCCGCACCGACAATGACTGGAATACCTAAAAAGAAGGAAAACTCCGCTGAAGCCTTACGCGATACGCCAAGCCACAGTGCGCCAATAATAGTGGCACCTGAGCGTGATGTTCCTGGTATTAAGGCCAGACACTGCATCAAACCAATCATCAATGCCGTTTTTAGGCTGACGTCTTCTGCTTCTTGCGCGATAATCGTTTTAGGGCGATTTTCTACATAAAATATCAACAAGCCGCCAACAATTAGCATAATTGCCACGACGATAGGGTTAAACAAATACGTCTTAATCTCATCAGCAAAGGTAAAACCAACAATCATCACCGGAATGGTCGCGACAATTAAGCTTAAACCCAACTGTCTTGGATTACTCATGCCGTCCGCTTTACCGGTCAGCAGCCCCAAGAGCGCTTGCCATAGTCTGCCCCAGTAATCATAAATGACTGCTAAGATAGCGCCAAGCTGGACTACCACCACAAACAAATCAACCTTTTCTTTGGTCCAAAAGCCCATCAAATCCGCGGATAAAATCAAATATCCCGTACTAGAGATGGGTAAAAACTCAGTGATACCTTCAACGATACCCATGATGACCGCTTGGATTAATAACAGTATATCCACAGTTGCTTCCCTAAAAAGACAGCGCTATCGGCTGTCCTATATGATCGTTGCTTTTATAATCGTTTGTATTTTCTTAATGCAGGGTATTTAGTGATTAACGATATTTTATGGTATAAAGCAAAAACTACGCCTTACCTTGCTCTTTCAGTGTTTTCCATGCTTGGTTGCGCAGATATCTTGGTAATGCATTGGCAGCATCAGTACCGCCAACATTCATGAATTGAGCAATGCCCAATTGCCCAATTACCACCGCGTCTGGCCAGACATCTTTATGGCATACTTGTCCATCATGGGCTTTTAATAGCGGCGCACCATTGCCGACGATAGGCAGATTAAGCACTGTTTGGCTGTCATAATCAAGCAGCTGCTCGGTGCTATCGCTATCATTAGCCAACACTGGCTGCATGATAGAATTGTCTGCTACATCGCCTAAAATTGAGTATTGTCCAAAATAAACTTGCTGCATACGCGCATCAAGCGCGCTATAAACTTGGGTCAGGCCGTACTTTTTATACGCACATTGGGCAATTGCTTGTAGGCTTGAGATTCCTACACAAGGAATGTCATGTGCGACAGATAGCGCTTGCACCACCGCCGTATTGATTCGTATACCACTAAATGCACCCGGGCCACGGTTGAATATCAATGCTTTTATATCAGCAAGACGCAGATTAGCCTCGGACAATGCCGCGTCAATCATCGGCAGGATTTGCTGGGTCTGCTGGCGTTTACCCGTTTCAGTATGGCTCGACAGCACTTGCCCATTGGCATCTAAAATTGCGATCGAACACTGATCAAATACGGTATCCATTGCTAAAAACATCATCACCTCGGCTTATTCGCTTGGCATCATAAAACAGCGTCTATCATAGCATTTAGGATAAGCGAATTTTATTAATTTCTACCTTTTTCCTACTTTATTAATGAGAAGTTGTATAAATGAGAGAGACCTAAAAAAACCTCAAAGCCTATATAGATTTGAGGTTTTTGTTAAAAGCACTTGCTAATAGTGACTGCTAATACAGTCAGCCATATTTAAAAGCGTGTTTTAAATTTTTTCGGGCCTTGATTTTGCAACTCTTGCATCTGTTTTTGCATCTCTTCAGTGCTAGGCATATTGTTTGGATCAAGTCCCATCTGCTTTGCCATTTGCTGTGGGTTCACATCTTTAACACCACCTTGCTGACCGCCACCGCCGAATAATGGACCACCGCCGCCACCCGCTCCAGCGCCGCCACCCATCAATCCTTGCATCGATTTCATCATTTTACTGATGCCTTCTGGCTTAGAAATCATCTTCATCATTTTTGCCATTTGCTTGTGCTGCTTGAGCAAACGGTTGACGTCTTGAATCTCACGACCTGAGCCTGCCGCAATACGGCGCTTACGGCTTGGGTTAATTTTATCTGGGTTTTTGCGCTCAAATGGCGTCATTGAATTAATCAAGGCTTCCATCTCACGTACTTTTTCTTCTGGCTTGGCTTCTTCGACCGCTTTTTGCATATCAGAGCCGCCCATACCTGGCATCTTATCTAAAAAGCCTGCCATGCCGCCCATACTTTTCATTTGCTGAAACTGGGTTAATAGATCCTCAAGGTCGAACTCACCGCCCTTTTGCATCTTTTTCGCCATCTTTTCGGCTTTATCACGGTCGATTTTTTGCTCGACTTCTTCAACTAAACTTAAGACGTCACCCATACCAAGGATACGCTGAGCGATACGTTCAGGATGGAACAGCTCTAACGCGTCTAGTTTTTCACCGCGACCTAAAAACTTAATCGGCTTGCCGGTAATCGCACGTACAGACAATGCCGCGCCGCCGCGAGCATCACCGTCAGTCTTGGTCAAAATAACGCCCGTTAATGGCAGCGCATCGTTAAAGGCTTTGGCGGTATTGGCCGCATCTTGACCGGTCATCGCATCAACGACAAATAGCGTCTCAGAGGGATTGACCGCCGCAGTTAAGGCTTTGATTTCCTCCATCATGGCTTCGTCGATAGCCAAACGACCGGCAGTATCAATAATCAAAATATCTTGATACTGAATTTTAGCTTCTTCGATAGCACGTAAGGCGATATCAATTGGGTTTTCGTCGCTAGTTGAATTGACGAATTTGGCATTTACTTGCCCTGCTACTTGCTCAAGCTGGGCAATTGCTGCTGGGCGATAAACGTCAGCAGAAACTAGCATCACTTTTTTCTTATGGCGTTCTTGTAAGAATTTCGCCAATTTACCAGCCGTGGTGGTTTTACCCGCACCTTGCAAACCCGCTAATAAATAAACAACAGGCGGTTTACCCGTCATTTCAAGCTGCTGATTGGCGCTGCCCATCATTTCGGTCAGCTCGTCATGGACGATTTTAACGAATGCTTGTCCTGGCGCCAATTCTTTCAGCACTTCCGCACCAAGCGCTTGCTCTTTTACCCGCTTCACAAAATCACGGGTGACCGGTAGCGCGACGTCGGCTTCTAACAGCGCCATACGCACTTCGCGCAAGGTATCTTTAATATTATCTTCGGTCAACTGCCCAGTGCCGACGATATTACGCAGGCTCGACGATAAGCGTTCTGTTAAGGTATCAAACATAAATGACTCTCAATTAAAATAATTCTTAGTGAAAACAATTCTTGATAAAAGCAATTCTTGGTAAAAAAATTGTGACAACAATACGTCGTTAAACTTGGTTCAGCGTTAATTGCTGATAACTCTTATTAAGATGTGCTATAGCATATGAGGTGGCGTTTTTATAAAAATCATTATAAAAAGCAGCACAGTATCAATACTATAGCATTAAGGCGCTGCAAAGCTTATAGTCGTTTTGCAAATGACAGTTTTCAAATGTAGGGTTAAATAAAGCTGACTATTTAATTTTATAGCTAATAAATACTAAATTTTAGCGCTACTGTCCTACAAGTGCTTATAATCAATCCGTAAGATGGCACTCAATTGCTTGCCATTTTATGATAAATTGGATGATTATTCTAATCATTCTGATAATACCATTTTAGCATTCAATTGAGCGGCGATTTTGCGCTCATCATGAGATGAGGTTTTTTATCTTGCAACTTGCATTTTTACTGGCTGGCATGGTTTATATTTTGGTCAGCATCTACATTGGTTGGGCGCTGATTCAGGATAAACCTATCCACAAAGGCGTGAGCTTAGGTTTATTGGTTGTCGGTATGCTGGCACATGCAGCATTACTTTATCCGCATGTGGTCACGCTATACGGGCTAAATTTCAATCTATTTAACATCATTAGCCTGATTAGTTTATTTTTCTTATTTTTCTATGTTATTTTTAGCTTATACCGCCCTATCGTCAGTCTTGGTATTTTAGCAGCACCGACGGCATTGGTCGGAATGATTGTCGGTTATATCGGCCGCGCGCCTTATCGTCCCATCACGGATATCAGTGTCGGGCTTGAAGCGCATATCCTACTATCACTTGCCGCCTATTGTGTGCTGCTGATGGCAGCGCTGCAAGCACTATTTTTACGCTTGCAAATACGCGAGCTGAAACACCAATCGATTCATCGCTTTTGGGTGAATAAACTGCCGTCGCTACAGAGCATGGAAAACTTGTTGTTCGACATGCTCTTGGTCGGCTTTGTCTTGCTGAGTATCGCGCTAGGAATTGGCTTTGTTTATGTAGAAGATTTGATGGCGCAGCACCTTGCCCATAAAACGGTATTTAGCGTCCTATCGTGGCTGCTATTTGGCGCGCTATTATTAGGCAATTGGCGTGCAGGATGGCGTGGTAAACGTGCTGCCAACATGACCATTTATGCCTTTATTCTATTAGCAATTGGCTTTGTCGGTAGCAAGTTTGTATTAGAGATGCTGTTATAAATTCAATTTTGCAGCAGCATTCTAATGAAAAAAAGGCCGCCAGTATTAAATACTAATACTGGCGGCCTTTTTTTGCGCTCTTATTTCGGTTTAAAACCGTTTTAACATAAAGCTAATTAAAAACCACGGTCTTATTACCCGCCACAATCACGCGGTTTTGCACATGCCAATTCACCGCGCGCGCCAAAACATTACGCTCGATATCACGGCCAATAGCACGTAACTCTGTCACCCCTTGACGGTGAGTGACACGATGTACGTCTTGCTCAATGATAGGCCCTTGGTCAAGCTCGGCTGTAACATAGTGCGCGGTCGCTCCGATAAGCTTGACGCCTTTCTCATAAGCCTGACGATAAGGATCAGCACCGACAAAGGCGGGCAAAAATGAATGATGAATATTGATGACTTGCATCGGCCAACGCTTGACAAAATCAGATGATAAAATCTGCATATAACGCGCCAATACCAACAAATCATTGCCTGCCATCAAGGTATGAATCTGCTCTTCTGCCTCGTCTTTATTATCCTTAGTCACTGGCACATAATGGAAAGTAATGCCAAAGTTTTCTACCGCTTGGCGCAAATCCTCATGGTTACTAACGACAGACGTAATCTCGCAATCGAGCAAGCCGCGCTGATGCCGCCACAGTAAATCTAATAACGCATGGTCGAACTTTGACACTAAAATGCCAACCTTGGTTTTAATCGCATTGTTATGTAAGCGCCACGCCATATTATGGCGCTTAGCCACCGTATGACCGAAGCTGGCTTCAAAGTTATCCATAATTTCGCTCAAGCCTGCTAAAGCAAACTCCAAACGCATAAAATATTGACCACCTTCGTGAGCGGTTGAATACTGATCGAGCGTAATAATATTGCCGCCATAACGATGAATAAACTCAGATACGGCTTGAACGATACCTGCTTGATCGCGGCATTTAATCAATAGCGTCGCGGTATCAATAGCAGCCGCAACTGGTATGTTTTGAGAATTTTTGCTCGACTTTATACTTGCTGTAGCAGTCGTGGTATTGTCTGACATAATGCGCCCAATTAAAAATGAAACGTGCTGCTTACTTTGAATATGGTTAGCAGCATAGGAAACCGACTATTCTAATCGCTTTTGCAAAACTTTGCTGATTGAGTTGCTTGTATTTGGTTATTGAGATTATGAATACAAAAACCCCCAACGCGAGGTTTGGGGGTTTTGTATTCATAATCTCAATAAGCTTACTACATGACAGGTATTGTAGTCGTTGTCGTAGTAGCAGCTGGAGCTGGTGTCGTTACTGATACTTTGATTTTATCATTAGGACGACAGCCGCTATATTCGAACTTATAGCTTACTGCGCTATCAACTACTTTACCAACTCCTAGATTAATAATACTAGGTAATTTCAAATTACCAGAAGTAAGCTCTGCTTCACAAGTCACATTCGTATTTGCCACAGTCAAGGATGAACCTTCTGGCAACGTGGTACTTACTGAACCCGTACCATTCCCACTGATTGAAACATTAATAGAGGTTGAACCTGATTTAACAATAGCCGTAGTATTTGGCTCAGCATTTGATACCTGTATTACACCATTCGCCAGTTCTACCGTAGGAGAGTAGTCAGTCTTATCTTCAGCTACAACACTAATGGTAGTTCCTGACGGCATGCTGACCGTACGTGCACTATTACCATACATTTTAAAAGCTCGGGTGATTGCCGTCTTTCCTAAATTAGGATTAAGAGAACCAGGTAAGCCCTCATATACTGGACTATCGGAAGCTAAACCTAGTATAAAATGTTGGCGTAAGATAGCTGACAGCTTATTATCACAGGTATCTGCAATATTTGGCTGAGAGTTAGAAGAAGGTGCACAAACAGCGCCAGTAGCACCTCTTCTATATACAAATTCGCCAGCTTCAGAATCATACTTGTTATTTTCATTATCATCACGGAAGAAGTCGCCGATGTTATGCGTGAATATATCACCAGCGCTAAATTGATTATCACCATCCTTATCAATATAGTCTTTATCACCCTCTACATAAGCAATTACTGCGACACGATTATCCACTGGGCGTAGATTTTGGGTGCTGAACTCAACCGTACATATTCCTTTGTTAGTCGCGCAACTTGGCGTTACTCTACCACCCTCACTGACAAAACTCATTACCGTACCATCAGGTACAGGGTTACCTACTCTATCTACTAATCTTGCTGTAATGATTGCAGTATCGCCATCTACACTATTGGCTAATACATTTTTACTTAATGAAATACTAACGCCATTTTGAGTTGCACGTCCTGTCGCTACAGAGACGTCTTTTGATGATGCAAATATGCTAGTATTCGATTTTAGAGTAGCTTTAATTTCTACAGGTCCGGGTAGTGCGCCAGGATATAAGTTGACTACGACCTTACCTTGCGAATCACTGGTTATTGTTCTAGAGGTCTGGTTATTTAATGTTACAAAACTAAAGTCTGGAGGCGTGTCGATGCTACTTATTTCAACCTGTTGATTTGCAGCAGGTCTACCATTAGCATATACAGTAAACTCTATCTGCCCTGAGCTTGATGACCCACTATTACTAGCACCTAACTTTACTTTTTCAGTGGTCGTATAAAATATTGAACTCGCTTCAGCACCAGCGATACTGACAGTCTTTGTTTGTTTGTTTACTTGATTATTCGCAGGAGTAGCAGTGATGGTGTGTATACCCTCACATAATTTGCCATTAACATCAATAGCTTTATATGTTGTCGTAACATCGCCTTGATTGCTTGAAATGACACTATTACTATCAAAGCTACCACAACTCGCATCGAAATTGACAGTAACATCGTTTTGGTAGACATCATTGACTGCATCTTTTGTTCTGAGAGTAATATTTGTATTAGCTCCCGAATCTAAATTGCTAGATGACAATGCAAATTCAGTTAGTAACACTTGTATAGATTGTAAAGAAAAATAATAGCTTGGTGTAGTTTTGGTCAAATCATTATAATTGACAGTTGCGCTGAGCTGATAGCTTCCTGTATCTGCACTATCTAAAGGTTTGACAGATATAGTTGCCTCACCTTTTGCATTTGTTAAAACGCTACTATTGCTGGTACCAAACGAAACACCTTCAGCCTGAAAGGATACCAAAGCATTACTTACTGGATTTCCGCTTTTATCTGTTACTTTTACTGTTGCGCTCACACCCGCTGAAGTAATGGTACGAGTTATATTACCATTTGGATCGGTCAAGACTATATCAGTTACGTTAATAGCACTTACTGGCATACCTGTGCCATCTTCGCCGCTGCCACTATCAGGCTTCTCAGGACCCAAATCAGGTGTTGGCGCGATTACGTCTGTACCATCCCCACCACCACAACCCGCCAAGGCTAATGCACAAGTCAAAAAGGTGAGTTGAAATAACTTAGAAGTCAGAGGTAGTGAGCTATATGACATTTTTGAACTCCGCGGCGAACGCAATTTGTTTGAGTAAATACACATAATCATTACATGGCTTCATATTTGATGAGTAATGATACATGAACTTACAATAATAACAGTTGTATTAACAGATTGTATTAAATATATAACCGCAACTTTACTGACTTTTGTCATAACTTACAACTAAAAAATGAATTTTTACTATTAAATAATCAATCACATAGCGCGCGCAATTCAGGGTATAATAGCTATCGTTTAAAGCAGCGATTATTATAAAAATATTTGAGTATTCTTTACTTTTATGGTATAAATGTCGGCTTTAAAATTTTCTGAATTGGTTTGCCTGTTATTTGCCTTTAGATGACAGTAATATCAGCTCAACCTTCATAATAGTTTTGTTTGGTGCAAAGCTGCCGCTTGCTGTGTCCATGCCGCAAAAACGTGCAACTTGCCCAGACTGGTATGAGAATCCCTCATACCTCATAGATTAGGAGTTCGCCATGTCTAGAGTTTGCCAAGTGACTGGAAAGCGCCCTATGGTGGGTAATAATGTTTCGCACGCAAACAACAAAACCCGTCGTCGCTTTCTACCAAACCTTCATAACCATCGTTTTTGGGTAGAGTCTGAAAATCGTTTTGTACGTCTACGTGTGTCTACCAAAGGTATGCGCACTATCGACAAACTTGGTATCGACAAAGTGTTAGCGGATCTACGCGCACAAGGTCAAAAAGTTTAAGTAAAGACGGACAGTCTATCTTAGCGATGATTGTCGCTATTTGGACTGCTCTTACGCTAGCGATTGATTGGCTGATAAAGCCAGCATCGTTAGCGGCTTAATCCTTTAGACCCGTACCCATCGTTTGAAGACCCCTCATTTACAGGAAAGCTATCATGAGAGATAAAATTAAGTTAGTATCAACCGCTGGTACTGGGTATTACTATACCACTACCAAAAACAAGCGCACTATGCCTGGCAAAATGGAAATCAAAAAGTTTGATCCAAAAGTACGCCAGCATGTGATCTTTAAAGAAGCTAAAATCAAATAATTGCTGTTTTTTATAAAATGTATTTTTTATAAATATGTTCTATAAATAAATTATTTGAACAAAAAAAGGGTTTATCAAATGATAAACCCTTTTTTATTGCCAATTTTTTAACCATTTATTCATTTTAACCAGTGATTCATTAACTATAGTGCGTTGGCTCTTTATCATAGACATGGGCATGCCACTGGCTCATCTGCTTTTGCATAATTACTTGAATCGCAGCATGAATCATATGCTGACCAATCGCTTGCGTATCACTGCCAAGGATTTCTTTGAGCTTTTCAGAAAAGTCAATGGTCATAAGCGGCGCTTCATCTTGTTCAGCGTCACGTAATAGTAAGCGACCATCATCTGCTTCTACCAGCTCAAGCGTGGTTTCTTTGGCGAATCCTGCAAACTGATCGCTACTGTCGCTATCTACTTCTATATCATTATCAATATCGTATGGCATTCATTTTTTCCTTATTATCCCGTTTTACACCTGTAAAAATGCGGTCATGTTATTCGTTAAAGCGCTCGTCTTACAGTCATGCGGGCAAAACTATCTTACTCATACAATGGACGCTTTACGCCTACAATTCAAGGGCTGACGTCCAAGTCTTTTGCATAAATACACTTTATCCATTCCTTTATCGGTGCTCAGGCGCCAAAAATTGATGCTTAACGCCAATAGCGCAATTTTGCCAAGGTAAATAAGAAGGCGACGAACATACCAAGATAATAGGTCAGCTTAATCTCAAGCGTAGGGTCACGGTATTTGAACGGTAAAGCAACGGTGGCAGTGGCGGTCGGTATTATCAGCAGCATAAGTAGCCAATTTTCAAAGACGTGTAGCCAACCTTGCAGCCCTGTACCGTGACGCAGGTATGATAAACCTAATAGCAAACAGGCTATAATCAGCGCAATAAATAAACCGTTTGGTAGGTCTTTTGGGAAAATGATATCGGTGATTTTCTTAGAAGATGTGGCCATACTAGCAAGCGTCCAGTCATGTCATAAAGCGCGACTTATTAATGAGGAGAAATCGATAAATGTGATAAAGGCAAAGTTTTAAATCATAAAAACATCAGTATTATTAGGCACTTATATTAGCTATAAGTACCCATTAGCCAAAGGATCGATATACAAGAGGTTAAATAGCCCAAGCTAATGGCATTCCAGCTCGCTATATGTAAACCTTTAACCTTATTTAAAATGCGCGAACCTACCCAGAAAAACAGCGGAATACCTATCATAAAGGCAGGTACTATCACCGCCGCATGGCGTAACACCTCTCCAACATCCTCGCCAATCAGCAAGCGAAAGCCGTAACCGGCAAGACTGAGCACCAAAGCAAAAGCCGCCATGCCAATGGTAATACCTTTGGGCACTAAGCTAGGTGATTGCGGGCTAGCTGGCTGTGACTCAGGCTCTTTGACAGATTGAGGCGGTACTGGGGCGTTAACGGGCTTTTGCTTATCCATATTTCACCTTTGCATGACTTGTTATTGGTCATGATTCTATGATTTATCACTTTATAGTTATCATTCAATATGATGGCTACAAAGGGTGATTAGTAGCCATTTGCCAAGGCCAACTCTGCGCGCATGGCATCGATAGCCGCTTTATAATCTTCTTGGTTAAAGATAGCGGAACCGGCGACAAACATATCCGCACCTGCTTCGGCAATCGCACGGATATTACTGGCTTTGATGCCGCCATCGACTTCCAATCTGATGTCACGACCACTGGTAATAATACGTTGACGAACTTGGCGGACTTTGTCTAATGTGCCTTCAATGAATGACTGACCACCATAACCAGGATTCACACTCATGAGTAAGATTTGATCCACCTTATCCATGACATAATCTAAATAATGTAGCGGCGTCGCGGGATTTAATACCAAGCCACATTCAGCCCCACCATCTTTGATGAGCTGCAAAGAGCGGTCAATATGGGCGCTGGCTTCTGGATGAAAGGTGATTACACTTGCACCCGCCTCTAAAAACTGCTCAATCATACTATCGACTGGCGACACCATCAGGTGGACATCAATAGGCGCCTCAATACCATAGTCACGTAGCGCCTTACATATCATGCTACCAAAAGTTAGATTGGGCACATAATGGTTGTCCATTACGTCAAAATGGATGACATCCGCACCTGATTCTAATACACGCTCTACTTCTTCACCCAGTCTGGCAAAGTCAGCAGATAAAATAGAAGGAGCGATTAGATACGGTTTAGAGGGGCTAATCATAGTTGAGCTACCTAATTGAGGTTTGTATAAAAGTTTAATAAAAAGGTTCTTAATGCATATTGTTAGTATTTAAATAACTGGTTTTAAAGCCCGTGCTTTAAATGACTGACTATTAAAGCAATAAAGCTAAATAACTAGCGCGGCTTATATTGGGTTTTGCAATAAGCGCGACCGACATCAAACGGGCGCTTGGCTTGATGCTTAGTTGCACGGTTGGTGACACGCTGACGCCATAAGCGAAAAGATGACGGCTTTAGCTCTTGACGCATCAACTTGATAACCGCTGTCTCATCGAGACCATAGCCATGTTCTATCGCTTCAAACGGCGTTCTGTCTTCCCACGCCATCTCTATCACTCGTGATAGTTGCACGGCATCAAGTTCTTTAGCGGCAGTTGCAGAAGATGATTTGTCGTTACTGGCAGCTGGCTTTAGATTGCTTTTTTGCGCAATACTATCTTGCTGCTTATTTTCTTGCTGCTTATCTTTGATAGCAGCAGCCATATCAGCTTGCATAACCGTAAGCAATGATTCGGCTTTTTGCGTTGTATTATTTGCACCCGCATTTGCCGTCGCTGTCAGACTGTTTATCATAAAACCTTACCTTTAAGCACATTGATTATCCAACCAAGCTCTATTTTATACCAATAACTGCGCTTGGTTAAATAATCAGCGTAACTGTCTGTCAAGTTATATAACGGGCTGGCAGCTTATCTAGCAGGCGGCCATTATTTAACCGGCTTAACCCATCTGCGCCATACGCCAGTGATGTTCAATATGATCATCAATCACTGTCTGAATAAAGTAATAGCTGTGGTCGTGACTAGCAAGATAGCGCAATGTAAGCGGCTGCTGTGCCTTATTACAAGCTTCTTGGAGCTTAGAGGTTTGCAGTTGCCCCTCTGCCAAGAAGTTATCAGCACCCCCTTGATCGACCAAAATATTGGTGTACTGCTGCCCAACCTCCATAATCAGCTGTGCAGCATCTGCTTGCGCCCATAATGATTTATCATCACCAAAGTATTCTGTATACGCGGCCTGCCCCCACGCTGACTCACTGGCTGCACAAACAGGCGATAAAGCGGAGACACTGACAAACTTACTTGGGAACTTAAAGCCCAACAATAACGCGCCGTGACCGCCCATCGAGTGCCCAGTGATACCAATACTATCAATCGGAAACTCAGAGCGCAGCAAATCGTATAATTCATCAACGATATAGCTTTGCATATTAAAATGTTCTGACCACGGGGCTTGCGTCGCATCAACATAGTAGCTTGCGCCCTGCCCAACAAAATAACGCTCATCGTTTGGTACATCGTGACGGTCACTGCTTCTAGGAGACGTATCAGGCGCAATAAAAATCATGCCAAGCTCACTGCATTTTTGTTGGAAATGCGCCTTATGAGTGACGTTATCGGCATTACAGGTCAAGCCTGAGAGATATAAAAGCGCGGGACAGCGGCGACCGGCAAGCGCTTCATCTGGCAGATAAATACTAAACGTCATCGGCGTTTTGGTCGACGTCGACTCGTGGCTGTAGTAATGCTGCTCGCCATCGAAACAGCGATTGACACTTTTTTGGGTCAACTGGCTACTGGCTGAAAAACTATGGTTATAAGCATTATTCATGAGTAATATCCTTTGTATCTAAGATAAAATAAGCGTTGAGAGTTAATCGGTCATTCGTGATTAATAGTTAATAGTGAGAAATTAGTGTTTAGTAATGAATATTTAATCAATAGCAGCAGGAGCAATATTTACCGGCACATTTACAGCAGTATCAGCGTTGGTACTATTGGCCATACTAGCAAGCGACGGCCGTGTTTTATCAAACAAGGCTTGCTCAAATGCTTGCAAGGCGGTTTCCATTAAGCTACCAATGACCATTTGCGGCTCTGATGGCTCAAAACCCATATAAAGCTCACGCTCTTTTACGCGGTAAGCGGCGTCTTTAAAGGCATCAGAAAAGCTGGTGTTTTCACGCAAACTTTCGGCAAAGAATGCTTGGCCAAAATAGGTCATCTCAGCGGTATTGGTACAGCCAAACGACATCTTATCAGCAGCGGAGGCGGTAATTACCACCGTCGTTGGAGAGGCCAATTCATCGATAAATGAGCCTGAATAGCACGCGGACACCACGATGACACGCCAGCGAATACCGGAAGCATCTAATGCCTCACGCAGCCAAGTAGCGTCCAAATTGTCCATCGCTAGCGGCGGATTTGATAGATGAATAAAATCTTGATCGCCATGCGATGATAAGGTCATAAATAGCACATCTTCATCGGCATTCATCTGCTGACCGATGGTTTTTAAACCGCGCAAGATACTGGTCTTAGTCGCAATGGGTTCATCCAACCACGTGTAATTATTATTGATCAATGCCAGTGAATGCCCGCTGGTACCAAAGCGCACATCGAACAGCTCACGGACTTTATTAATCTCAGAGCGAAAGACATTTTGATCTGAAAATCCTGCCACACCCATAAAATACCAGTCGCTTTTACCCGGTATACTGGGGTCAATGCGGTCTAGGGCTTGCTGCAGCAATCTTGGCTGCTCGTATAAGGCCGCCTCTTCTAGTACCGGTTCAACAGGGATTTGCTTAAATATCGGCTGGTCAGCGACATTGCGCTGCCAAATGGTCAATAATGCCACTGCCCCGATTATGACAATAATGCGCTCCCACCAAGGGACCCGCAAACGCCGAGAGAAAATCCATAACAACGCCAATGTTTGCCATAAAAACAGCACTAAAAACAATATCGGTAAAAGTGAATAGCTCCAACTTGGTAGCCAGCCATAGCTGCCAAAAAACTGCACAAGGCTTTGCAGTAGCGCAGATAAGGTATCGGCGACTAACCACAGCACCACAGGCACAAAAACCAGCGCTTGATTACCGGCGCGGCGTGCCAAAATAATACCGCCCAACAGAATAATCATCGGCCAAATTAAATAGCTGACCAATCCTTGCTCATTAAAGACGCTACCATTTTCTGCCGCCAACCACGAAAAAAGCACATTACTACCCAGTGCTAATAAGGCGAAGACCGCAAACTGGATAAAGGTAGGTTTTACCCAAGAAAACGCCCGCGTTGACCCTACTAGCATCCATAAGGTTGCAATAATATTGGCAGCGAAATTGAGCGAAAAGCGCTGAAGCGAGACAGTTTTTAACGACGCAAGTGACAAAGACTTAGACCTCTAGCCAGTCGAGAGAAATAACGCAAATCCATGATAATGTATCTTGCTGTGCACAACGTTTAATAGGCTGTTTAATATAATTAACCTACGTTTTTTAGAGAGCTTATTGGCAGCAATTTTATATCTGATTTACGATAAAATGGGTATAGGACGCGAAAAGCGCAACGAAATCGTTTAGCGCGCTAATCTGTCACAATTGTAACGGATTGTCGGTCAAGAGCATAAGGCTGATTTGTAAAAATCGCTTGAAGATTCCTCTAAAAACCTATTAAAAAAGGAGGCCTTAGCATTAAGACCTCCTTTTTTATCAAAACCTTCTATCAAACCTTAAACATTATCTCATCAATAGCTCATTGACGCGTTTTAGATAGGCAGCAGGATCATCTAACTGACCGCCATCCGCCAATAATGCTTGGTCAAAAATCACTTGCGCAAGCTTGTCAAAATCACCGTCAGACTGCTCGCTACTCTCAAGCTTTTTAATCAGCGGGTGATCAGGATTGACCTCTAATGTTGGCTTGCTCTCTGGTACATCTTGACCCATTTGCTTTAACATTTGAATCATTTGTGGCGACAGCTCGCCTTCACCTACCACCAAACAAGCTGGGCTATCTACCAGACGTGTTGAAACTTTAACGTCTTTGGCGCGCTCGCCTAGAGCCGTCTTTAACTTATCAACGACTGGCTTCATCGTCTCCACAGCTTTTTCCGCTTCAGCTTTTTCCGCTTCATCTTGCAAGTCGCCCAAATCAACGGCACCTTTAGCGATATTTTGTAGCGGTGTCTCATCAAATGAGGTTAAGAAATTCATCGCCCATTCATCGACACGGCTGGTCATCAAAATAACTTCGATGCCTTTTTTCTTAAATAGCTCAAGTTGCGGACTGTTTTTAGCAGCAGCCAAATTATCAGCCGTTAGATAATAGATGGCTTTTTGACCGTCTTTCATGCGCGCTTTATAGTCTTCAAAGCTGGTTTCAACCTTATCGTCGGTGCTGGTGGCATAACGCAGCAATTTAGCAATGCGCTCTTGATTGCCCATGTCTTCGCCAAGGCCTTCTTTGATAACATCGCCAAATTCGCTATAGAACTGAGCAAATTTTTCTTGCTTGTCGGCATCTTCGCTATTAGCAAGGCTAGCTAGCAAAGTCAAAATACGACGCGCGTTACCATCACGGATAGATTTTACATCACGCGATTCTTGTAAGATTTCACGGCTGACGTTAAGTGGCAAGTCTGCTGAATCGATGACCCCTTTAACAAAACGCAAGTACATCGGCAATAACTGCTCAGCTTCATCCATGATAAAGACGCGTTTAACGTACAGCTTTAGACCATGCTGCTGCTCACGCGTGTATAAATCTACCGGCGCTTTTTTAGGAATATAAAGCAGCTGGGTATATTGCACACGTCCTTCAACACGGTTGTGCGTCCATGTCAGCGGCGCATCCATGTCATAAGTGATGTTTTTATAAAAATCGACATACTCATCATCTTCAATTTCAGATGCTGAACGTGTCCATAGTGCGCTGGCTTTATTAATGGTTTCCCATTCGTCAGTCAGTACCATTTGACCATTGGCAGGAGTCTCATCACCCTCTTCAACCTCATCTTCTTGCCAAACTTCTTTACGCATCTGAATCGGCAAGCTGATATGGTCTGAGTATTTATTAACCAAACGCTTAATTTTGCCGCGGTCTAAATAATTGTCTTCGCCTGCCGCATACTCTTCTTTTAGATGCAAAGTAATGGCGGTGCCGCGCGTGGCTTTGGTGATAGGCTCAACGGTAAAGCTACCTGTGCCATCTGATACCCAGCGCACGCCTTTATCGGCAGTCTCACCCGCTTTGCGTGATTCAACGCTGATGGTATCTGCAACGATAAAGCCTGAATAGAAACCAACGCCAAACTGGCCGATTAATTGACCGTCTTGTTTTTGTGATTCAGACAATTTATCTAGGAAAGCCTTGGTACCAGATTTAGCAATCGTGCCTAGGTTCTCAATCGCATCCGCTTCATTCATACCAATACCATTATCGGTAAAGGTAATGGTTTTAGCGTCTTCATCAATATCGATACGGATTTTTAACTCGCCATCGTCCTCATAAAGACTGTCATCATTGGTCGCTTCAAAGCGCAATTTATCGCAGGCATCAGAGGCGTTTGAGACCAACTCACGCACAAAAATATCGGCGTTAGAATAGAGCGAATGGGTTACTAAATGCAGCAGCTGCGCCACTTCTGCTTCAAAGGTATGTTTTTTTAATTCAGGGGTGTCTTTATTAACATCAAGGTCATTAGCGTTTTTATTGTCCGCTTGGGTCTGTTCACTCATAAAAACTCCTATTATTGTTACCAAAAATGCTGTTGCCAGCACACATAAATCGCAAATTTTCAAATACCAACAGTCTCGCCAATCTACTTAATGAGACTGCGCTGTAAATACTGTTAGGCTGCTTAATCAGATAGGGGCGCGGGCGAAAATTTCAAGCTCGAACAAGCCAAAAATAGTTATTAGCCATAAAAAACCGCCCTAGTTTCCTAGAGCGGTACTTTTAAATCAATTGTTATAATTTGCAGTCTATAGACAGCTAGGCAAATCGCGTGCGGGATCAGACTCGCGCGCTGCTATCGCATCTTCCACAGTCAATCCTAATGCCTTGGCAACACCTTCACCATAAGCAGGGTCACACCAGTTACAGTTGCGGATATGACGATACTTAATAAAGTCTAACGCATCACCCATCGCTCTTGCGGTATTATCAAACAGTGCCTGCTTTTGCTCATCGTTCATCAGATTAAATAAAGCACGTGGCTGACTGAAGTAATCATTTGAGTCTTCACGGAAATCATAGTGATCCGCATAGCCATCAATCTTGAGTGGCGGCTCAGCATACTGAGGTTGATCTTGCCATTGGCTAAAGCTGTTTGGCGTGTAATGTGGTCGACCGCCGTAATTGTCGCCTATTCTACCTTCACCATCGCGGTGATTGCTGGTGACCGGACAACGTGGTTTGTTCACTGGAATCTGCTTATGATTGACCCCGACACGATAACGCTGGGCATCTGCGTAGCTAAACAGGCGGGCTTGGAGCATACGATCTGGTGAGGCACTGATACCAGGTACTAGATTGTTCGGCGCAAATGCTGCTTGTTCTACGTCTAAGAAATAATTGTCCGAATTTCTATTGAGTTCGAACTCGCCGACTTCAATCAGTGGATAGTCGCCTTTTGGCCAGACTTTGCTCAAATCAAACGGATGGTACGGCACAGTATCGGCTTCTTCTTCTGGCATGATTTGTACGTACATTTTCCATTTCGGGAAATCGCCATTCTCAATAGCTTCAAACAAGTCTTTTTGATGGCTTTCACGATCCATACCGACGAGCGCTTCGGCTTCGGCATCGGTTAGGTTTTTGATGCCCTGTTGGGTAACGAAGTGGAATTTGACCCAAAAGCGCTCATTGTCGCGATTGATAAAGCTATAGGTATGCGAGCCAAAGCCATGCATGTGTCTATACGATGCTGGCAGACCGCGATCGCTCATGGTAATGGTAACCTGGTGTAGCGATTCTGGCAATAACGTCCAAAAATCCCAGTTGTTGGTCGCTGAACGCATATTGGTACGTGGATCACGCTTAACCGCTTTGTTCAAATCTGGAAACTTGCGTGGGTCACGGACAAAGAATACTGGCGTGTTGTTACCAACCAAATCCCAAATACCTTCATCGGTATAAAACTTCAAAGCAAAACCACGAATATCACGCTCAGCGTCAGCCGCGCCGCGCTCGCCTGCGACTGTACTAAAACGCGCAAACATCTCGGTCTGCTTGCCCACTTCGCTAAAAATATCAGCACGAGTATATTTGGTGATATCGTTGGTTAAGGTAAATGTACCAAACGCGCCAGAACCTTTAGCATGCATACGACGCTCTGGAATAACTTCACGGTTTAAATCGCCCAGCTTTTCATTCAACCATAAATCTTCTGCCAAAAGCGGCCCACGTTTGCCAGCGGTTTTACTGTTTTCATTATCAACAACAGGGGCACCATTGCTCATCGTCAGTGGGGTGGTATCGTAAGGGCATTTCTTATCGCTCATCATCATATTCCTTTTGAGATAAATTGAGTGTGGCGTTTATTATTAAAACTCATCATAGCAACCATGAGCTACTTTGATATCTTGTTGGCTTCCATTACAACCGATTTTTAATTATTTGTATAATAGATTAATTACATAATTTTCATTTATTTTATATAACATAGACTGATTTCTAGCTGTTTAATACAAGCTGCTTCACTACGTTAGGATGTTACTAAAAACTAGGATGTTATTAAAAGATACAATGGCTAACTTAAGTTCCGCCAGCCAAAGATATCAGGTTAAGATTAGCGCGGCATCGGACGAATGGTCAAGATTTGCTCGCTACGACCAAATGGACCATGTATATCATGCAGCACGGCGCTAGTCAGCCCTATGCCATCATTGCCGTATTGCTGCATGGCTTCGATGCCAAGCCATTTGCCTGTTGGGATACGATGCATATGGATTTGTAAATCCGTATTGGGAAACATCCACTCTAACTGCGATAATCCAAGACCGAGGCGTGGCACCACGCCATTGGCGGTATCAACCATGCCTAGTAGATGCACCAAATCATCAGTATGCAAGCCCTCTACCATCTCGACATCGTTGGTGATCCATACCATGCCACGACCAGGACGACGGTCTGGATCAGCCACTAAGCGTACGCTTTCGATAAAACCGCCCGGCCAGCCTTTCATATCTTCCCAAACCGGTAACTCTTCAGGTTGATATCGAGATTTTTGATCTTCAAGTCCTGCAATCTCACTGGTATCTTGGGTCATAAGACGCCATGCACGCGCAATAATCGCATCCCGGCCGCGACTGCTCATGACCGCTTCAATCAGCTCGATGGTCTTACCCGGACGGATACAACGGGTGGTAATCGTAAAATCATCAAGCGGAATCAAGCCTAAAATATCTAGGCTGATACGGGCAATACGGGTGTTGGCTTGCGGTGCATAGCCTTGGAGCTCCGCTGTCAGCAATCCTGTCGCTGGTGCCATATGCTGCTCATGCTCATTCCAAGCACCTTGTGCATGCTTGGTTGGCTGATAATGAGCGACGCTGACGCCGCCTTCTTGCTGTTCGCGTTTGATAAAATGATAATAAGCTGACATGAACATCCTTAACCTTTAATTCAATCTTTCTCGTTTATTCAGTACTTTTGACCGCTGTGAGAAGTCAATGTTGTTATAAATATGGTTAAACTTAGCTTGCCTGTATAACTAACTTATCTGGTAAGCTCTTGTTTTCTCATCGTTAGCAGCGTGCGACTTTTGGCCATTACAAATAGAAAAAAAGCCATAATGGCAATAAGCACACCATATAGCAGGCTGTAATCTCTCATAAACTGCGCGATATTCATAAAAAGCACCAATATCAGCATGACAATGGTAAACATATTGATTCTCAATTGCTTATTAATCTCATCAAGCGACGCCTCTGCCAAGACAAACTTCTGCTTTTTCATGTTATTTACCTACTTGCGTGACCGGAATACGTAAGGCTTTTGGCAAACTAAAAGTAACGTTTTCCTCGATACCTGACAGCTCACTTGGTAAATCACCGCCCCAATCTTGCAGCTGCTGGAGTACTTCTTGAATCAATACCTCAGGTGCTGACGCCCCAGCGGTCACACCGACACTTTGTATCCCATCAAACCAACGTTTATCCATCTCGGTGGCGTTATCAATCAGATAAGCACGGCAATCCATACGCTCGGCCAATTCACGTAAACGGTTAGAATTGGATGAGTTTGGCGAACCAACCACTAAGACCACCTCACAGCGACCAGCTAAATCTTTGACAGCATCTTGACGGTTTTGGGTGGCATAGCAGATATCGTCTTTACGCGGACCTTGGATACTCGGGAATTTTTCGCGCAATGCATCGATAACGCGCGCGGTATCATCCATTGATAAGGTTGTTTGGGTCACAAAGGCTAAGTGCTCAGCATTTTGTACACTCAAAGCTTCGACATCGGTTTCATTTTCGACCAAATGAATCTCACCGCCGTGGCGACGATTAAAGCGCCCCATGGTGCCTTCTACTTCAGGGTGTCCTGCATGACCAATCAATACCGCATCCATGCCGTCTTGAGCAAATTTTGCCACTTCGATATGTACCTTGGTAACGAGCGGACAAGTCGCATCAAATACCGTTAAGTCACGGCGCTGTGCTTCATCTTCCACTGCCTTTGAGACGCCATGAGCTGAGAAAATAACGATTGAACCATCGGGTACTTCATGCAGCTCTTCAACAAACACCGCACCGCGATTGGCCAAATCAGACACCACAAATTTATTATGGACGACTTCATGACGCACATAAATGGGTGGCTCAAAACGTGTCAATGCTTCGTTCACTATCGCAATCGCGCGATCTACACCAGCACAAAATCCACGTGGATTGGCAAGATAAATTTGCATAAGAGGGCCTATCATTAGATAATTTATAGTTAAAGCTAAATATCAAACAGCTTCACATTAAAAACGGGGATAAAATCAATGCTCTACTTTAGCATAATTTGCTTTTATTGCCTTTGAAAATAGCCATGTTTTAAATTAACAATACATTGGCTAAAGCGCCTTTTCATTTAGAAATAACTTCAGAACAACAACTAAGTAATGAAAAGCTGGCGCTAAATAAAATAAAAGCCCTAAAAGCAGTTTATAATAATGCATCGATTACCATTCAATATAAGTTGCTAGCGCCATACCTGATGGCGTTTTTTATTTTTACCAGTTTTTAGCCATTTACTAAGACAGTTTTGGGTCTTTTAGCAGTACAGATTGTTACTAGCCTAGATTTTGCTAAGACATGCTTTATTAGAGCAAATTCCATTAGAACAGACTCCATTAGGAAACACTTCATTAGGAAATACCGTATGACAGGTTCATTATTTATTATTACCGCCGCTTCGGGTACAGGCAAAACTTCACTGGTAAAGCAGTTATTGGCTACTACCAATGACTTGACTGTCAGCGTGTCGCACACCACTCGCGCGCCGCGTCCCGGTGAGATTGATGGTCATCATTATCATTTTACCGATGTTGATAAATTCGTGACAGCCATCGGTGAAGGCAAGTTTTTAGAACATGCCGAAGTGTTTGGCAATTATTATGGTACCTCAGAGCAAAGCGTGCGGGCGCAGTTAGAAGCCGGCGTTGATGTTATCTTAGAGATTGATTGGCAAGGGGCGCTACAAGTCAAAAAAATCTTCACTGACGCGACGATGATTTTCATTTTGCCGCCAAGTATTGCGACTTTACGTCAGCGTTTATCGACGCGCGCACAAGATACGCTAGAGGTCATCGAGCAGCGTTTGGCAGGCGCAGTCACTGAGATGGCACAATACGTACATTTTGACTTTGTGATTATTAATGATAATTTTGAAGTGGCATTGACTGAGCTCAAAGCCGTTATCGTTGCCGATAGACAGACGCTTAAGCGCCAACAGCAGCGTTACCATCGCACCATTACCAACTTACTGAGTACTAAAGTAGAAGAGTAGCCAAAAGAAAAAGGAAAGGGAAAGGGGAATGCTAAAATCGCATTATCTGTCTTCTTATCTGGGCATTGCGCGCGGCGTCGTAGATATAAGTAGCAGCCGATATAAAAAGCAACCACGCGCTTAAACAAAAAATGCTATAATGCCTAGCTATCCCCCTTTTGTATTTTTGATATTATTTTTATTGAGTGGCGGGCAAGCTCCGTGACTAATAAAAACAACCGAGGTAGCTATTTATGGCACGAGTGACGATTGAAGATTGTTTGGATAATGTTGATAATCGCTTTGAGCTGGTATTGGTCGCAAGCAAGCGCGCCCGTCAGTTGGCCAAAGGTATTGCTGAACCGTTGGTTGACGTTGATAACGACAAGCCTACCGTATTGGCCTTGCGTGAAATTGCTGCGGGCAAAATCACCCGTGACATTTTAAATCAGCCAGATCATAACTTTGCTACAAGCTCATTAGATTTAGCATTATCAGGCGATCATAGCTTTTAATAAGGCTTTATCAGCCAGCTTTCGAAACATGGCTTTTAGTACTTGTTTTGTGCGACCACTTTATTAAGTGATGACATTCCTGATTGATAAGAACCACAGCATAGGCTGTGGTTTTTTGGTTGTAAGACTATTGATGACGCTACTTATAATACTAAGTTATTATAGTCAATTCAAAACGAAATAGTATTCTGCTGGGATAAACTTCCCTCGCTTGCTGTGCGCTCCAGAGGCTGCGAAAAATTTATCCCAGCAGTATGTTATTATTTCTTAAATTAAATCGACTATATATTAAACAGTTAGCAATTTTAACCACCGTTTATAGCGAAAATCCTACCATTGAGTGGGAATTTCTTAATTTTTGCATAGCCTACTCGCTTAGCAGTTGACATTGAATGCGATTTACGATTAATTAGAGGGTGGTCTGCCCCTTTTTTAGCTCTGCGTCTTTAAGCTTTGATAGCGTAGGTCAGCATTCATTCAGTCACCATTTACCCAAACAGTCGAGAACCAAGAAACCGTCTTGAACTGACAAATAGGTATTGGAAAATAGGATCGCCGCTTTATGAGTCAAACCTTACCCAAACTCAGTCATCCTTTAGTCGATGACGCTCAATATAATCTGCTGCGCTCAGTAGGTTATCTCACTGCGGCTGAACGTAGTGATATTATTGATGCCTGTGAGTTCGGTGATATTGCGCATATCAAAGACAAGCGTAAGTCAGGGGAGCCTTATATCACCCATCCGATTGCCGTTGCCGAAATATTGGCAGGCTTTCGCTTGGATCGCGATACGATTATTGCAGCCATCCTCCATGACACGGTCGAAGATACCGAGATCAGTGCTGAGCAGATTCAGCAGCGTTATGGCAAAATAGTGGCAAGACTGGTCGATGGTGTGACCAAATTAAAATCATCGACCCATAATAAACAAGAAAATAAAGCGGCTACCTTTCATAAAATCCTAACTGCCACCCTTGCCGATCCACGGGTATTGATTATCAAACTGGCTGACCGCCTACATAATATGTCGACGCTGGATGCGGTACGCCCAGAAAAACAGCGCACCACCGCGCAAGAAACCCTAGATTTTTATGTGCCCTTTGCACGCTTAATGGGTCTCAATGACATTGCCGATTATATCGAAGTGCTTTGCTATCGTAACCTTGACTCAGATATGTATAACAAGCTGTCTGATAAGCTGCTACAACACGGGCTTGGGCGTAATTTTCAAAGAGAGGCCATTCATCGCTATTTAAGTATTGTTCTAAACAATCTTGGTCTGAATGGCATGGTTAAAGTCTTAGACAATCGCGTCGTTATCTTTCGCCAGTTTTTCCGCAATCGCGGTGAAATCAATGCACTGTTGCGCCATTATGCATTTGAGATTGTCCTTGATAATATCGAAGCCTGTGACAAATTGGCTTATTATCTGATTAAAAAATATCAGATTGATGACAGCCATATCGCTGATAATATTCGCCGCCCGCTACCGGGTGGTAATCAGTCGCTGACCCTTATCTATGAGCGCGACAATGATTTTGTTAAAGTGACGATTTTAACCAAGCAAATGCAGAACGCGGCAAGGCTTGGCGTTATTGGCGCAGAACATGCCTCCGATGTCAGCCAATCGGTCATTCAAGCGTCATTACGCAATATGAAAGACTTGGTCGACGATGAAGACAGCTTAGATGAGGACAGCCCTGACTTTTCAGCGGCGGTCTCCACCATTAATGAGCTGATGGATTATCTGCACTCGAGTAAAATCATCTGCTACAGTCCGCAGGGGCGCGCTTATGAGCTACCGCAGGGCGCAACGGCGCTCGACTTTGCTTACGCGGTAGGACCTATGGTCGGCAATGTTGCCGTCGGTGCCAATGTCGATAACAAACATGCGAAACTCGGCACGGTACTGAAAAACGGTCAGTTGGTCGAGATTGAAGTAAACAGTCACTCTGAGCCAAAGGCGGAATGGCTTGGCTTTGTGGTCACCAATAAAGCCCGGGTAGAGATTTTGCGCTGGTTTAAAGACTTATCTCCTGCAGACAAGCAGCATCATGGTATGCAAGCTTTAGACCGCGCCTTAAAAACGTATCAGAAAAGCCTCGATGATTTAAGCGAGAGTGACTGGAAAAACCTCACTGAATGGCGCGGTTTGACAGAAAAAGATGCGCTATTTGAGCAAATAAGCTCGGGTACGTTATTGCCGCAACTGGTGGTCACCCGTTTGTTTAGCGATGAGGTCAGTGATATTCAATCGCAAGAACATATTGATGATATGACCCAGCCGCAGCAACTGATTGTCAATGCCTCAGGCGTTGAGCTTGATTTTGCCAATTGCTGTCACCCGATTTATGGCGACCCTATCGTTGGCCATTTATCGCGTCATGGTTTGGTTGTCCATCGACATAAATGCTTTTCATTGGACGATATCCGTAAAGACAATCCTTATCAAGTTATTCAGTTGCGCTGGCGTAACGATAAAGCAATTAAGCAAAGCGACTCAGACGAACACGGTAGCAAAATCCGTTTTCCCGCTTACCTTAAGCTCTCAATTGCTCTCAGTGACGAGCAAATCAGTGAAGTGATTTATCATCTGCGCCAGTTAAATATCGGAGTCGAAAAGGTCGATGTACGTAGCAGCGATACCATTATTCATATCGTGGTACGTAGTCGCAATCATTTAGCGCAAGGTATTCGCGAACTACGCTCATTACTTGGCTTCCCTAATATTATCCGGCTATACCAATTATAAAATCAGTTAAAATAAATGTTAAAATCTATCCCTTTTACCTAGGCCTTTTAAGCGTTAGGCGTTAGGCGTTAGGCATTAACCTTTATATTTAATTTTAAGCGTTTAACGCAGCCTGACATTTTTGGCTCACTTTTCAACCAAAAAATATCATAAGGATATAATATGACTCGTCAAACCATTCAAACCGATAAAGCACCTGCCGCCGTTGGTACCTATTCACAAGCGGTAAAAGTGGGTAATACTGTATATATTTCAGGTCAATTGGGTTTTGACCCTGAGACCATGGAGCTAAAAGAAGGTTTTGAAGCGCAAGCGAAGCAAGTATTTGAGAATATCAAAGCCATTTGTGAAGCAGCTGGCGGCAGCTTAAATGATGTGGTCAAATTCAACGTCTCTTTGACCGATTTAAATGACTTTGCCGCGTTAAACGAAGTGTTCGTTGCGAATTTAAGCGAGCCATACCCTGCCCGTGCAGCCGTACAAGTCGCCGCACTACCTAAAGGCGGCGTGGTTGAAATCGAATCTATTATGTATATTGAATAAGACGGTTATTGAGCTTTGGTAAGCTCTACGGTTTATGTTTAATGATAATAAGCTTAGCATCGTGCTAAGCTTATTGGTCTTTATCTATTTATCTCTTAACCTTTCTTCTTAATTCCCATTTACCTGATAAGACTGCGAAGCCCTTTTATGTTGCTACAAGTTGCGCTACCCGTGCCCCTTTATCGGGTATTTGACTACAGCTTGCCAGCAGATAGCAGCGCGTTGCCGTATAGCACTTCAGCTCATATACCGCCCATTGGTAGCCGTGTCGAAGTATCCTTTGGTCGTCAAACCTTAATCGGTATCGTCATTGCTCATATTGCTGCAGCGGATAGCGACGTACCTCTCAATAAGCTCAAACCCATTAATAAATGCTTAGATGCTGAGCCAATTTTAGATACCAGTATGCTAAAGCTGGCGCATTGGCTGGCGCGTTATTATCATTATCAGCTCGGTGATGTCTTAGCCGTCATGTTGCCAACCCTCGTGCGGCAAGGTAAGCCGCTAGATTTATTGATTACCCATTGGCGCATTTTGCCGCATGTAGGCGACGACGATTTTCGCGCCAATGCAAAAAAGCAAAAGCAACAATTTGAGATGCTTAAATTACACGGTGAGCATGGCGCTAGTGAAGACATTTTGCTCTTAGAAGGTATGCAGCGCAGTTTCTTAAAAGCGCTAGAAGAAAAAGGCCTTATCGAGCGTTATATTCAGAATAAACAAGCACCTGCTCCTGTTAAATTAGCAACCCTGCCGCTTGACCTTAATGAAGAGCAACAGCTTGCCGTTACTGCGATTATTGCTGCTCATAAAGCTAATCGCTATACGGGGTTTTTGTTAAACGGTATCACCGGCAGTGGCAAGACCGAAGTCTACTTGCAGGCGATGCAAGCGGTCTTAGAAGCAGGCAAGCAGGTATTGATATTAGTACCAGAGATTGGCTTGACGCCGCAGACGCGCGCGCGTTTTGCCAGTCGCTTTGCCGCCCATATTGTTTTATTGCATTCGGGCATGAACAATACGCATCGCCTGCAAGGTTGGCAAGATTGCCGTACCGGTCATGCGCAAATTATCATTGGAACGCGCTCAGCGGTGCTCTATCCCTTTGCAGATCTGGGCTTAATTGTCGTTGATGAAGCGCATGACGGCTCTTATAAGCAGCAAGATACGTTGCGCTATCATGCCGCCGACGTCGCGCTTTATCGCGGACTACAAGCCAATATCCCCGTCGTCCTTGGGACCGCCACCCCTTCTCTTGAGCATCTAAAACTGGTCGATGATGGCAAGCTGGTAGAGTGCCAATTGCAAACTCGCCCCGGTAATGCCAAGCTTGCCAGCATGCAGCTGATTGATGCGCGCCTGCAAAGTACCCATCAACAAACGACGGACGAAGGCGCTCGCTATGATACTGGTCTGACCGACGCGCTTATCGGCGCAATACGGCAAACGCTAGAGGTTGGCGATCAAGTTTTAATATTTCTAAATCGTCGCGGCTATGCACCAGTTTTGCTATGCGAAGCTTGCGGTTGGCAAGCAGATTGTCCACGCTGTGACGCGCATTTAACCGTTCATTATAATAGCCATTCGCAATCCAATTCCTATTCAAGCAGCTCATATTTAAAGTGCCACCATTGCGATTGGCAAGCCTATATTCCAACGGTTTGTCCTGATTGTGGCAGTCAAAATTTGGATGCCAAAGGAATGGGCACTACAAGGCTCAGCGAAAACTTGCATGCGATTTTTGCCAATCCGCAAACCAGTAAAGAGCTGTACCCCATTATCCAAATCGATCGCGATACCACCAGACGTAAAGACAGCTGGGAAAATATCTATCAGCGTATCAATGAAGGCAAGCCTGCCATCTTAGTCGGTACGCAAATGGTCGCCAAAGGTCATCATTTCCCCAACGTTACGCTTGTTTGTTTACCCAATGCTGATCGTGGCTTTTTATCCGCCGACTTTCGCTCGCCGGAACATACTGCACAACTGATGGTTCAGGTCGCAGGGCGTGCCGGTCGCGGTGATAAATCGGGGCGCGTATTGATTCAAACGCTGCAACCCGATAATGAGCTGTTATTAAAATTGGTAAAAGATGGTTATTTATCATTCGCACGTGAGCTACTGCAAGAACGTAAAATGATGGGCTTGCCGCCGCATAGCCACGCTGCCCTAATACGCTGTGAAGGCAAAACCCTTGCCGCCACGACGCAAGCGCTTAAAGATGCGATTGCTATTTTGCCAAATGGGCATAATCTTGCTGTCCTCGGTCCTATCGATGCGCCAATGAGTAAAAAGAACAGTCGCTACCACGTGCAGTTACTGCTGTTAGGCAAAGACAGACAGCAATTACATCGGGTATTACATCACTGGTGGCAACCTGTACTTACCTTGCCAAGCGCCAAATATCTGAAGCTGACCTTGGATATTGACCCTGTTGGCTGGTAATATCCAATTTCTTAGCATGGTTCTTTAACTAGAATTATCACGCTATAGTCGGTACTAAATAAAATGGATACGTTATCTGACAACGTGAAACTGGTACAAATTTTTCTAGCTTGCTGTACCTACGCCGACAGAGGCTACAAAAAATTCATTCCAGTTTCACTGTATCTTCTTTATATAGAGCTGACTATATAGCTTGCAGTCACTAACCAACGCTTTTCAAAATAGGTCATTCATCGTTTACCGCCTAAATACAGCAAGCATTTATTAAATGTGCTAAATTCTTTATATCTGTCTGGTTTGAGCACAGCAATCAAAGCTTTATAAGCAATCAAATTTCACCTTCTATCATCCTGAGTGTTGTTATGAATCAAAATCACCCAAAATCTGAAAAAAATGACCATTCTCATGAGAATGCTGCGGCTGATAACCATAAGCACGGCCAAAAGGATGCAGAAGGTCATTATGCTAAAGACAGTTATACTGACGATAATCAAGACAATCACGACCACGATGAACACCTAGAACAGACCGTCGCTCCGCGCGATACCAAAGGCTATCAGCGTACCTTGCTGTTTAGCTTTATCATTATTACTGCCTATATGTTTGTCGAAGCCATCGGCGGCTGGCTCACTGGTAGTTTGGCGCTGCTGTCTGATGCTGGTCATATGCTCAGTGACGCGGTGGCCCTTGGCGCGACATTGATGGCATTTAAAATTGGTGAAAAAGCAGCCACCCATCAAAAGACCTTTGGTTATAAACGCTTTGAGATTTTAGTGGCAACGGTCAATGGTGCGACGTTGGTTATTATTGCGATCATGATTTTTTATGAGGCGATTAAGCGCTTTAATTCGCCGCCTGAGATTGCGACCCAAGGCATGCTTATCGTTGCTACCATTGGTATGTTGGTCAACATTTTGGTCGCCTGGCTGATGCACCGTGGCAGTCGGGGCACAGATGCGCATGGTCACAGTCATGCAGGCAGTAACGAGGACAGTCAAGGAAAAAGTGCGGGTAAAGCACCGGTCAATTTGAATATGCAAAGTGCTTATTTGCATGTATTAAGTGACTTAATGGGTTCGGTTGCCGCTATCGTTGCCGCGCTTTTGATGATGAGCTTTGGCTGGATTTGGGCGGATGCGGCGGCCTCAGTGATTGTCGCCATATTGATTTTGTTTAGTGGTTACCGCGTCGTCCGTGATTCGGTCCATATCCTGATGGAAGGGACGCCAGAAGGTATATCGCTAGTTGAGGTCGAAGACAAATTACTTGCCCACCCGCAAGTACGACAAGTCCATGACCTGCATGTTTGGAGTATCACCAGCGGTCTCAATGCCCTATCGTGTCACGTGGTCGTCGATGGCGAAATGAGTATTTATGAGTCCAGTATCTTGATTACCAGTTTAGAGCAAAGCCTCCTTGAGCTTGATATTCACCATGCGACCATTCAGGTTGAAAGCTTAGCGCATCCGCAAACCAAGACGCATAGCGATGCGTTAGTTTGCGATATCTCACAGCAGGCGACTGATACCAATAATCATATTGGTCACAACCATTAAACATAAGACATTAAATATTAAATATTAAATCATATAATTATCAATTAAGACGTCGCCTATCTGGTTGTTAGTTATGAGCGACGTTTTAATTGATATTTTTTTATAAAGTGCTGGCAATAACGCAGCATCAGCCAAATTATCCACAGCGCTGTTATTAGCCAAATACTTAGCCCCAACCCTAACAATATCATACGAATCCAAAAATCTAGCGCACCGTTCATGAGGTGCGGCAGATAAGCTGGTCCCATATTGGATGCCATTATTAACCAAAATCCAAATGACATCGCCAGTCCTGCACCGATAATCCTTAAAATTATTTTGCCAAAGGTTATTAATAAGCCACGCCAGTTATCATATATGGACGAAGGAGGTGAATGATGATTCATAAAAAAGCGCCTAAAAAGTGGCTTAAAAAAGATAAATAAAAGACCTTTATTGCAAATCAGCTTATATCAGGCAGATTTCTATCATTGTAAGAGCATGTTAAAAATAATGGAAAATTTGGCAGCGCCGCCATATTTTTCCTATAAATTCTGTATACTTAAGGCTTAAAACCCTTATTCATAACCAATTGATGACCTTTTGCCATGTCAAGACGCTCAGCTCCTTTCGTTGCTCCAAGCTATATTGATGACCCTATCTCAAGCGAGGGTAAAAAGCATGCCAAAGCATTGCTATCAACGCTGCAAGAAGATATTGCCAGCTTTCGAGATGAGCAGTTTCCGCCTGACATTTTGCGTCAAATTCGTGATATGCCGATTTATGAAGGCAATTTAGCCGAAGTCCAAGCCTATCAGCAGCGTTGGCATAATCTGCTTGAGCGTGCGATGGCGTTTTATCCGGCGGCCAACCTACCGCCTGATTATCTGCCGCTACCAGCCAGCCTTGAGATACCGCAATTTATCTACCATGTGCAAAGACTACATCTGACCAAGACCCGTGCCAAAGAGTCCAAAAGCTTTGGGTCGGTCGGTGCGCTTACTGATAAATGTGGCGATTACAGCGCTGATGAAATTGCGCGTATGAGCGCCGTATTTGATAATGATGATGAGGCGCGTTTAGTAGCGCATCGTGAATTTATCGATTTGCGCGCGTATGTATTTTGCCGTGATAACAAAGGCGAGATGCTAGAGCCTGAGCGCGTACGCTTTTATCGAACAGGGCTTATCGTTCATGCGCTGCCCGATTTTAAAATCGTCGACAGTCGGCAGACACCGCGTAAGCGCCGTAACGATGCTTATAGTAATCCACTGGCAGATAATGGCGTATGGAAGATTTATCGTAAGAAATAAACGATGTTCAAAATTTTTGATTATTGATTTACCCTGTTGTACTGCTTATTTTATCGTTACTGCTAAGGATTCCAGATGCTCGCTGCCGCCGCCGGCTCACCAAATTTAATGTTACAAGCTACTATTTTCTTGGGAGCAGCCCTGCTCTTTGTACCCCTTGGTAAACGTTTTGGCATCGCGACGGTCTTAGGTTATCTCATCACAGGATTGATATTAGGCCCCAGTGGTTTAGATGTCGCAGGCGATGCGGAAAGCTTATTACACTTTTCTGAGTTTGGCGTGGTCATGCTGCTGTTTATCATCGGCCTTGAGCTGCAGCCTTCACGATTATGGGCGCTACGGCGTTCGATTTTTGTCCTTGGTGGTTTACAAGTTGGTTTGACTGGCACGCTATTAATGTGGCTGTTACATCAGTTTTTTGCCTTGCCGCTTGATACCGCCTTTATTGTCGGATTTGGTCTCGCCCTATCATCGACTGCCTTTGTCCTACAAATACTGACAGAAAAACAGCAGCTTTCAAGTACCCATGGCCGTGAAGCCTTTACCATTTTATTATTCCAAGATATTGCCGTTATCCCTTTATTAGCCGTTATTCCGTTTTTATCAGGAGTACGCGAACAAAGCTACGATTTGATTTATTTTGGCAAGGTATTTGCCGTTTTTGCCGGACTCATTTTTGCCAGCCGTTATATCATTCGACCTTTCTTTAAATTTGTGGCATCTAGTGGCGCATCAGAACTCTTAACCGCAGTCGCCTTATTTATCGTCATGGGCGTGTCTATTTTGATGGGGCAAATCGGTCTATCGATGGCATTGGGCGCTTTTTTAACCGGCGTATTGTTGGCGGATTCTGAGTATCGTCATGAGTTAGAAGCCAGTATCGAGCCTTTTAAAGGGCTGCTGCTAGGGCTATTTTTTATGTCAGTCGGGATGCTAACTGATGTCAAACTCATCTTAGCAAAGCCTGTTTTTATCATCGGCTGTGCCATGGCATTAATGGTGATTAAATTCGGTGTTATTACTGCCATTGCCAAAATATCGGGCAATCGCTGGCCGACCAGCATCCGCTTGGGCGTGACCCTTGCTCAAGGTGGTGAATTTGCCTTTGTATTATTTAGTGTCGCTACGGCGCAAAATGTGTTGCGTCCTGAGCTTGCCAATACTTTAAATCTTATCGTCACCATTTCTATGGCACTGACACCACTGGCATTTTTACTCTTAGAAAAAATAGGCGAGCCAATATTTGCTAAAAGCAAACCAAGCCGCGAGTACGATGCCATTCCCGATCATGAGCATCAGGTGATTATTGCCGGTTTTGGGCGCGTTGGTCAGATTATTGGTCGTGTGCTGCGTATGCATAATATCGAATTTACCGCCATTGAACGCTCGGCAAATCGCGTCGATTTCGTGCGTAAGTTTGGTAACCAAGTCTATTATGGCGATCCAAAAAACCCCGAGATACTACGCGCTGCCGGCATTAAAAAAGCTCGCGTCTTTATTCTCGCCATCGATGATTTAGAGCGTTCTATCACTACCGCCCAATATTTGCGTAAAAACTATCCTGATATGATTGTCTTAGCACGCGCCCGTGACCGCCAGCACTATTATCGCCTGCGTGAAGTCGGTGTGCGTCATATTTGGCGGGAGACCTATTTATCGTCTTTAGATATGTCACGCGAATCATTACAGCTGCTCGGTATCTCACCAGAAAAGGCGCGCGAAACCGTACAAACCTTCCGTGATTATGATGATGATTTGATTGAACGTCAGCAAGCAATTTATGGCGATGAAGCAAGCTTAATTGAATCGGCACAGTCAGCGATGGCAGAGCTTGAAAGTCTATTTGATGAAGATATAGATAAAGCCCGTAAAATGGATTTGACCGATTTTTATGACGCCCTAAAGAGCCAAGCAATACCGGTCGACGAGAAAGACGATCTGGCTACTGACTCTAAACCCTAAGTGTCAGAAATCTTAAGTGTCAAAAATCTTAAGTGTCAAAAACCTTTAGTTCTCATTACAACCTTTAGGCGTTTGCCTTTTATTGAGTGAGGTCATACAGTTCCAATTATCGCTATCGGGCACATGATAAAAAACCAGCGTTTGATTATTTAGGTAGCGAATTGGAAACTTAACGTTCTGTATGGTAGCTATGACCGCGCAATCCGTTGCTGGCACGCCAGCGGCTTTGCTGTCGATAGCGATATGTACCTGCTCTGTACCCATGTCTAGAGGAAGATTACTAGGACACTGCCCTGTTTGCCGATACGCCAGCGCCACACGATTTTGCGCTGTTTTAGCGGTATCGTAAGCATCAAACAACACTTCGTTTTCTTTGGGCTTGGCAACAATGGGTAAAAACTGCACCTTTATTACCATTAAAGCAAAGGCAAAAAAGCCAAAGCCTAAGCCCAAGCCAAATAAGCTGACCCCACCTTCTTTTTGCAAGTGCGCTTTTTGCGCCGCCTCATCACGTGGATAATCATTAATAGCATCAGCAATCTCGCGCCTTACCATACGGTAATAATAAGCGTCCGTCCAGCGTGCAACCATAACCGACCAAAACAGCCATATCAGCGCCGCAATAGCGATACGTATGGCCATCTGATAAGCATCGGCAATATAAGGCATCGCGACAAATTCAAACGCCACCAACACCAGTGCCACATTAAGCTGAATAAACGACCAACCGGCAACGCTATAAACAATCGCATCCATATAACGCTTACGATATAGCAGCCAAGGAAAAGTGACAAAAAACGCCGCCCAATGCCATTTTGGCGACAGATACCCCTGCTTATCAAATTCCTCAAAGCGCTTAAGATAATATGACTGACTACGCTGACTGATAAACCATTTATCCAGCTGCTGACGCTTTTCAGGGGTTAGCTGTTCTTGATAAAACGGTGGCGGCGAATCTGTCTCGATAAATAACATGGCAGTCTGCTCTATAGATTCTCAAAAATACGGTATCAAGGATATATTATATGATAACGCCAAAAGCCAGTGATAGAAAACCCATATATATGCAATCTGTATCGAGAAAATCCGTCTATGGCCTTGTATAATTTAGAGAAACTGTAGCGATACATAGAATATATGGCAAACTTACTAAAAGTGGATTGTCCGTTCACAGTGGTCACGATTTCACTTATAATGAAGCAACTTTACCCATCTAATTAAGCCTTGTTAATCCTATGAGTCAACATCCTGATATCAATGACAACATCAATGGTGCTAATACTACTGATGAGCAAAACCCTAATAGCACTAACCCTATGAACCCTGCAACTCAGGCTGCCACCGATACTGCCACTAGCATTGATGCCGATGCTAGCAGCCAGAATGAGCCTACAGAGGGTAAACATATTCGTATCGTTAATACCTTTATGAAACGCCGTACGCATATGAATAAAAATGCCGAACTGGCACTGACTGCGCCAGAGTTTGCGCATTACTTAGTCAATAACAGTTTCGGTGATGGTAATCTTGAAGGCATTAACGATTTACGAGTGCTATTTGCAGATAGCCCTAACGGTAGTGACGCGCCGCTTACGGTAGAGATTGGTTTTGGCTTGGGTGATTCATTTATCGAGATGGCCGCTGCTGAGCCAACGCGCAATTTCGTTGGCGTCGAAGTTCATGAGCCAGGTATCGGTAAATGCGCTTATATGGCAGGTACACAAGGTTTAACCAACGTTAAAATCATTAACGGTGATGCTATTCAATTGCTGAAACAGTTACCTGAAAACCATATTGATCGTATCCAGCTCTACTTCCCTGACCCATGGCAAAAAAAGCGCCATTATAAACGCCGCTTTGTCAGTCCTGAGCGCATGGCGATTGTCACGCGCAGCTTAAAGCAAGGCGGCTGGTTCCATACGGCGACTGACTGGGAGCATTATGCCTTTTGGATGGTTGAAGTGTTGGATGGTTTTGCAGGGCTGACCAATCAAGCAGGCGCAGGTAATTTCACCGACCGTCCTGACTTTCGTCCAATGACTAAGTTTGAGCGCCGCGGTTTAGAGCGCGGACATGGCGTTTGGGATTTAATCTATATCAAAGACTGATCTCGATGGCACTACCCTAGCGATATTGCCCTATAGCGGCTAAGATACTGAAAAAGTACTTAGCCGCTTTTTTGTGGCTGAATATCTCTCCTGCCCTACTTTATCTGTTGATATATAAGGCGTCGCGCGTTGTGCTAGCTACTTTTAAATCGTTAGAGCTTCTAAGTGCTTGCTCTATATCCACTAGATACCCGCAAGCCATATGTGAAACATAGGCATTAGACAGCAATTTTATGACTAAATTTAAAGTTGCAAAAACAGAAACACCCTATATTTGGCTTGCATGCAATATTTCATATCTGCGCAAACATTGATAGCATAAGGGTTTCGTGAGTTCTCCCCATAAGCTGTGGATAACCCTGTGTATAAGTCGCCACTTGACAAGTATTTCCCTAGGTAGCTTAAAGGGTTAGGTAAAATCGTTCATTTTTTGTACAATTTTTAAAACGTTTAAAATCAATTGCTTACATGGTATTTGAAAGCAAAGTAATATATTTTTAATATTTTTTAAATTAATTTAACCGTTATGGATGTTTCACAAGCGCTCAATAAAAATAATTTTTTTATTGTGGACAACTCATAAATCTATTGACAAATGACCCTGTTATCAAGTTCAAAACTGAAAGTTAAAACAAGCCTGTTTTAGGAATATTTTAATAGAACATCATACGACACTCACTGTCGTTTAGCCTCTCAGCACCCTCAATATTGGCCTTGGATTTTGTTATAATTGCCTTATCTAATCAACAGTGATATAAAACAGGGTGGCTTAAAAATTACGTGAAAAGCACGTGCTAACTAAGCTTATTTACTAGCAAAAATTATGAACTTTTTTTTGCTTTTCTCATTATTGAATTTTACTGTATAGTAGGGTGATATATTCGATATCACCGCCTGAAACCTAATATTTCCAGCCACTTCAACTTTGCTTGAAAACATCCCTTACTGACGACTGAGCCTGTAAGCTATTCCATTGAGCAAGTGGTTGGTGACGAGTAGTTCTAAATAGTCAGTACGTTTATTACCCATACTTATTATTTACACTTATTATTAATAACAAGGAGTCCTATATGGACGAAAATAAAGCCAAAGCCCTCAAAGCAGCCCTTGGTCAAATCGAAAAGCAGTTTGGTAAAAACACCATCATGCATTTAGGTGATGACTCTGCCATTCTTGATGTGGATGTGGTCTCAACGGGCTCGTTGGGTCTGGATATTGCGCTTGGTATTGGCGGCCTACCAAAAGGTCGTATCGTTGAAATTTATGGCCCAGAAAGCTCGGGTAAAACGACCATGACGCTGCAAGCAATTGCAGAATGCCAAAAGCAAGGCGGTGTCTGCGCCTTTATCGATGCTGAGCATGCACTAGATCCAGTTTATGCGCGCAAGCTTGGCGTGAACACTGATGACCTACTGCTCTCTCAGCCTGACAATGGTGAGCAAGCGCTTGAAATCACCGACATGCTAGTGCGTTCTGGGGCGGTTGATATGATTGTCATTGATTCCGTGGCTGCGTTGACGCCGCGTGCGGAAATTGAAGGCGAGATGGGCGACTCACACATGGGTCTGCAAGCACGTTTAATGAGCCAAGCGCTACGTAAAATCACTGGTAATGCCAAACGCTCAAATTGTATGGTGGTGTTTATTAACCAAATCCGTATGAAAATTGGTGTGATGTTCGGTAGCCCTGAGACCACGACTGGTGGTAACGCGCTTAAGTTCTACGCCTCGGTACGTATGGATATCCGCCGTATCGGTGCGGTTAAAAACGGTGATGAAATCATCGGTAACCAAACCCGTGTTAAAGTCATCAAAAATAAAATGGCACCGCCTTTCCGCCAAGCAGAATTTGAGATTACTTATGGTGAAGGTACTAACCATTTAGCCGAAGTGATTGACTTGGGTGTTGAGATTGGCGCAGTTGGCAAAGCTGGCTCTTGGTATAGCTATGGCGATGAAAAAATCGGTCAAGGTAAAGCCAATTCTGTGTTGTTCTTAAAAGAAAATCCCGCGATTGCACAAGAAATCGAAGCCAAAATTCGTGATGAAAAGCTTGGGACAAAAAAAGAAGCTAAAGCCACAGATACTGACGAAGCCAATGAAGAACTTGCTTCTGAACCTGTACAATAGCGGCTTCATTATTCACCGTTATCAATGATCATGACTTGTTATGAAAATTAAATTGTTATGAAAATTAAAACCTTAGCTGAAATACTTGCTGAATCGGACGCCGATTCAGCGAGTAGTCCTACTATCAAAGCAAAAAAACCTGTCAAATCTTCTGAATCTGTCAAATATTCTCAGCACTCCTATCAAGACAAGCCAAAAAAAACGGCTAAGACGCGCAAGCACTCAACCTCCTCTCGTGAAGATTATTCGTTATCCGACGACTCTGGCCTCGAGGTAGAATCAGCTGACGCTCACTCTTCTACTAGCAAAAACCCTACTAGATCCAAGAAACGTAAAAAGCGTTTTCACCCAGCGGCTAACTTTAGCCCTGAGCCTAGTGATGTGCCTGCTTATCAGCCACCAGAAGCGCAAAGTATCAAAGAGATGCTCGCTGAGGTTAAGCAAGATATTCACGGTCATAAAAACGATGAGGACCTTGAGACTAACACGGGGCACAATCTAGAAAGCTCGAGTTATTCCTCTACGCTAACGGCAAGCCATAACCATGATGGTGATGGTGATGCTGAAGCCGATAGCACAGCCGACAACCTACCCGCGGCGCTTAAAGCGTATTTGCGTACCCCTGAACAACGCCAAGCGGATATTGATGCCATTAAAGCCGAAAGCCGCTTACGTTGGTTGGCATTTTATTATTTATCGCGCCGTGAATACGGCAAGGCTGAGCTCAAGCAAAAACTGCTTGATAAAGAGCAAGCCCCAGAAAAAATCGATGCCCTGCTCGATGAGTTTGAAGAAAAAGGTTATCAAAGTGATTATCGTACTACCCTGATGCTTATTCGGGAAAATATCCGCAAAGGGCGCGGACGCGGGCGTATTAAGCAGGAGTTTTATCGTAAAAAAATTGCCATGCCCGGTAATATCGACGAGCTTATCGATATGGCGAATGCAGAATCGGAAGAATTTAGCGAGTTTATAGACGACAGCGCCGATAATTTAGTTGAAGGCATTGACTGGCTAAAACTGGCAGTCAGCGCACGTACCAAAAAATACGGCGATGACATACCGACTGAACAAAAAGACAAAGCCCGTCAGCTACGGTTTTTACAATATCGCGGCTTTAATACCGATATCTGCTTTGAGGCGCTAAATTATACCCTGGAGACATTGGATGAGCGTTTTTAGCTCGTTTAAGCGCACATTATTAACCTTTAACCTTTAATAATAACCAAGCAGCTTCCACCAAATCAAACCAGCGCCAATCCATACGACCAGATTTACCACACTCATAATGGCGCCAATACTCCACCATTCTCCTAATGTCACATAGCCTGAGTTAAAAATAACGGGCGCAGTACCGGTTGCATAATGGGTAAGCGTCATCATGATATTACCGGCCGCCGCTAAAATGAGCGCATATAGCATCGGCGGTGCACCTAAGCTTAACCCGACAGCATAAAAAGCGGCAAACAGCGCGGTAATATGCGCGGTGGTACTAGCAAAGAAATAGTGAATATAGAGATAGACCAAAGTCAAAATAACCACAGCGCCGACCCAACCGACTCCTATCATGCCAATCATTGATTCGATATTATCAGAGAACCAGCTGATAAGGCCGAGTTTGTTAAGGTATGAAGCCATCATAATCAGAGCACCAAACCAGATAATCGTATCCCATGCCGATTTTTCTTTCAGTACATCATCCCAAGTTAAGACGCCCGTCAATATCAAGGTCGTCAAACCAATAAACGCGGTGGTGGTGGCGTCAACGCTTAATTGTTCACCAAAAATCAGCGCAGGAATATTCGCCCACAATATCAGCATCAGCGCAAAGACGCCCAGCATGATTTTTTCTTGCAAGCTTACCTGACCCATCTCGGTCAGATTGTCTTTGGCAAATTTCTTGGCATCAGGCGTTACCTTAACATCGGGCGGATAAATCAGATAAATCACCAGTGGCATTAATAATAAACATAACATCCCTGGTACAAACATCGCCACCGCCCACGTCGTCCATGACAGCTGAATCTCACTGCCCGTTGCCTTATTGACCAAATCTACCACCAATGGATTTGGCGCAGTGGCGGTAATAAACATACCGGACGTAATCGGATTTGCATGGTAATTGACCATCGCTAAGTAGCGGCCAATTTTATTTTGGGTGCCCTCTTCTGGCGTAGAATGAAAGCTTTGCGCAATTGATCTCATAATTGGATGAATAATACCGCCACCACGAGCGGTATTAGATGGCGTGATAGGTGCTATCATCAACTCTGCGGCAGTTAAAGAATACGCAACCCCGATCGTCTTTTTGCCAAAAATAGAAATAAAATAATACGCGATACGTCGACCTAAACCCGTTTTTATCAAGCCACGCGATATCATCACGGCAATACCAATCAGCCAAATCAGAGGACTTGAGTAGCTTGATAAAGCATCAGCGATGGCTTCTTTTGGACTCTCATTGGTCACCCCAGTAAGCGCCACCAAGGTAACGGCAATAATGGCAATCGCGCCAATGGGTAACACCTTACCAATGATGGCGACAATAGTAGCAATAAATAAAGCCAGCATATGCCACGCTTCGGGTGTGACTCCATTTGGTACCGGAATAACAAACCAAATGATTAAACCAACTACAATGGCAATCGCTGCTTGGATAGGTTTAAATGGCATGAGAAATATATCCTTATCAATGCTTATAAAATCACACAGTCATGTCATATGAAATGCTATCGAGATAGTAACTGCGATAGGAAAAATACATGGGTCATATGAACATCTTATAAGATTTATATCAGCATTTTTCTATTGTTGACCATTTTTAACATATTTATTTAGCATACAGCACAAATATACAGAGATAAGTTATTAATAATAGCGCTAAACCATTGACCATAAAAAAGGAGCACTTTATTAAAAGCGCTCCTTTTTTATGATATTTTGGCTAAATTTGACGTTTAATCATACTGAATTTCAAAGTGCTCAATTATTTTAACGTCCCTAAGCGGCTCGATAATTGATTCATAATTTGATCAATCTCTTCGTTGGCTTCAGGTTCATTATCCAAATTGCCATTGGGCGTCAATTGATTCATCACTTCAGGCAACAGCTCAGCGAGACCTTGACGTACTTCCATCTCATTTGCGCCAGTATGCGCGGCTACCTGCTGGATTTCGCTTTCATCAAATAAACGGGTAATTTCATTAGGGTCTAAATTATCATTGGCCTCTTGATTACTCATCCAAGAACGCGCTTGATTGTCATACCCCATACCAGTAATTTTTGATAAAGCGCCACTTAAACCACCATTACGTTTAATCCAGCTGAGCACCATAGGCATAAGCGCAGCGATCAGCATGCCTTTACCGCCAAAGCCACTTCTAGAGGTTCGACCGCCAGTCGCCTGACCACCTAATACGCTACCTAAAATATCGCCAAGTCCGCCAGCACCTGAGCTCATACCACCGCGTTGGTTGGCGCCTGTGAGCCCACCAATGATATCGTCTAGGCCAAAGCCATTATCAGCGCGGCGTTCATACTGCTGCGGATTGTAGCCACTTGGCTGATTACCACCGCCCAATACGCCGCCCAAAATATCCCCTAATCCGCCGGTACGGCGTGGATTGATACGTTGGTTGACCGGATTGCGCTGTGCATCTTCTGGATCCATAGCACTGCGGGCAACTTGGCTCACTAAATTCCCTAATAAACTCATAATCGCTTCCTTTTTATTATAAAACATTCATTATCAAAAGCCTTGCATTCAGTTAACTCATGCAAATAGCCATTTACCAGAAATATGGCAAGTGGTTATAAACAGGTCGTTTTAAACAAACACTTAAATAAGTTAGCTATTGACGCTTAATTGCAATATAGCAAATCTCTTTCGCTATCTAGATAGGCATTTTGTTATGGGATGTAGTAGATCGTTAGCGATTAAGAAGAAAGATAGATAAAAGGAATGCCAGTCATATGCATAAGACTGGCTTTATTTAGGCAGTTTAATGAGAAATGGTATTTGCCAAAATCGTTAATTCGCGCCAGTGTTCTGCGCTGACTTGATCGCGAAATACCGTTACTGATAAATGACGCTGATAAGGCTCTATGATAATAAAGCTTAAGCATATAACCCATGGATAGCTACTGACCGCAGTAAGCTCTGCCTGCCATAGGGCATCGCCGCGACTGCTACGCATGAGTAGTTGCCAATGCTGATAAACGCTTTTATCCAATGGCGGCTGGCTTAGATGCATTAATATCGGGCGCGATAACGCTAAGTAGCTGACGACGGCGACGCTAACCACAAATATCAGTACATATTGCCACAACGCCATGGACGCAAGTCCTGTCAATATCACCATCACACTGGCTAAGAGCATATAAAATAACAGGCGCAAACAGCTTGCAGGCTGAATAGGTGCATCGATACGTAGCGAAGTTGGCGATATCATAATTGAATACCCAAGCAGGCTTAAAATAAATATTAAATAATTACGTCAAGTCTTTACTATGGCGCCATGTTTTGATTTTATTGACCAAATCCCATATGGCTTCATTTTCTGGACGGCTTTGATTGGTAAAATAATCCAATAAATCAGGGTCTTCATGGGTCAGCATTTCTGCAAAAGTTGCCTGTTCACTGGGATCAGCGGTTAAATACAACTCTTTAATATAAGGGTCGATATAAAAGTCTAATTCTTTTAATCCGCGGCGGGCTTGATAAATAATGCGGCGTTGCTCGAGGGTGGGTTCTGGTTGATTGTTTGGCTCTGGTTGATTGCGAGTCGTCATAAAAGTGTTCCCGTAGGTTTAAATGGTATTTAACTGAATAGACATTTAGATAAATAATAAGGTTAATAAATAATAGGATTAAGCTGTATTTATAAAGATACCGTTTATAAAAAGCTTTCTTATAAAAATCATTTTATAAAAATTTATTAGCCTATTAGCCTTGATGATAACTTGATAATTGCTGCCATAATGCCACGGCTTGCTGCATCATAGCGACATTGTGGGTACGAATAATACTAGCGCCCTGCTGCAGCGCAAAGAGTCCAGCCGCCGTTCCTACCGCATCACGCTCTAGCGCTTGGGTAGTAGCAACGGCTTCGACTCCACTTTTAGTCAGTACTTCTGCTAAAAAGCGCTTTCGTGAAATACCAAACATCATTGGTAACTCAAGCGTTTGCAGGCTATCAAGCTGACTTAATAGTGCGCGATGATGCTCATAGTCTTTTGCAAAGCCAAAACCTGGATCGATAATGATTTTCTCACGCTTAACGCCAACATTCGTTACCTCATCAATACGCGCTGCTAGCTCGGCACTGACGTCTTTAATCACATCATCATACTGGGCAAGGTTATTCATCGTCGTCGGCTCACCGCGCATATGCATCAGCATGACAGGAATATCCAGCTTGGCTGCCATTGCCGCCGCACCATCACGCTTAAGCGCTCGTACATCATTCCAGATATCTGCGCCGGCATCAAAAGCTGCCTGCATAACCGCCGGGTTACTGGTATCAATAGAGAGCCAAATGTCTTTACCTATGCTTCCTAGCTGCTGACGAATCGCTTTGACCACTGGAACAACGCGCTGTATCTCATCGCTAGTCGCCACGGCTTGCGCATTTGGACGGGTAGACTCACCGCCGATATCGATAATGCTTGCACCTGCGGCAATCATCTCTTTAGCATGAGCAAGGGCGCCATCGATGGCATTAAATTGTCCACCGTCAGAAAAAGAATCTGGGGTGACATTTAAAATACCCATGATATGCGGCTGCGATAAATCTAATACTTTATCGCGACTTATCACCGTATAATTAGGTAAAGGTTGGAATAATGACATAAGGTATCCATTATAAATTCAGTTCGTAAAATCGTTTTAGCTGTCGTGATAATCTACCAAGCTATAATGCCTATGATAGCAGCAAATCTGATGCTCTCCTAAAGCCTTCATGAAATTGTAGCAACAAAAAAGCCCTTTATTAAAAAGGGCTTTTTCTATCAAAAATAGATGCAATCTTAAAAAACTAGATTAATAAACCAGAAACTACATCGCTGGTAATGGCGGCGGTGTTGAAGTCGTGGTTTTAACATCGTTTTTTGATAAGTTTACTTCATTATGCTGATAGACTCTTGGCGGACGAGGTTCTTCGCCAGCTAGAATATCCTGCAATTGATCGCGGTCAATGGTTTCCCATTTCATCAAAGCATCTACCATTGCATGAATTTTTTCTTGATTGCCTTCAATCAATTCGCGTGCGATGTCATACTGCTCTTCAAGCATACGGCGTACTTCTTCATCGACCTTTTGTTGCGTCGCTTCTGAAATCGTCCGGCCACCGCCACCGAAGTAACCTTGTGAGTTATCATCATCTTCATAGACCATGATACCTAGCGCATCTGACATACCGTATTTGGTAACCATCGCTCGTGCCATCTTGGTAGCACGTTCAAAGTCGTTTGAAGCACCCGTCGACATCTGATTGATAAACACTTCTTCTGCGATACGACCACCAAATAAAATCGCAATATCACTGAGCATTTTTGATTTATACATACTGGTTTGGTCGTGCTCAGGCAGCTGCCACGTCACCCCAAGGGCAAAACCACGCGGCATAATCGTTACTTTATGCACAGGGTCAGTGCCCGGTAGCAACTCAGCAACTAAGGCATGACCCGCCTCATGATAAGCAGTCGCACGGCGCTCCTCTTCACGGATGACCATTGATTTACGCTCAGGACCCATATATAGCTTGTCTTTTGCATCTTCAAAGTCATTCATATCGACGCTGCGCTTGTTACGACGCGCGGCAAACAAGGCCGCTTCGTTCACAAGGTTGGCTAACTGCGCACCACTAAATCCAGGAGTACCACGCGCCAATGCATGCGCATCAACACCGATAGTATTTGGTAATTTACGTAAATGCACTTTCAGGATTTGTTCGCGACCTTTGATATCTGGCAGACCTACTTGCACCTGACGGTCAAAACGACCCGGACGCAATAGCGCTTTATCCAGTACATCAGCACGGTTGGTCGCCGCAATGACGATAACGCCTTCATTGCCTTCAAAACCATCCATTTCAACCAATAATTGGTTCAATGTCTGCTCGCGCTCATCGTTACCGCCGCCCATACCTGAGCCACGATGACGACCGACCGCATCAATCTCATCGATAAAGATGATACAAGGCGCGCTTTTCTTCGCTTGTTCGAACATATCACGCACACGCGATGCACCAACACCGACGAACATCTCAACAAAGTCAGAACCTGAAATTGAGAAGAACGGTACTTTAGCTTCACCAGCGATGGCTCGTGCTAGTAGCGTCTTACCCGTACCCGGAGGACCTACCATCAAGATACCGCGTGGAATTGTTGCACCCAATTTGGTAAATTTATCAGGGTCACGCAAGAACTCAACGACTTCAACGACCTCTTCTTTGGCTTCTTCACAGCCAGCAACGTCATCAAAGTTAACCTTGATTTGGTCTTCGGTCAGCATTTTGGCCTTTGATTTACCAAAGCTCATCGGACCACCGCCTTTACCGCCAGCGCCGCCCTGCATATTACGCATAAAGAATAGGAACAGACCAATAATTAATAAAATTGGGAAACTGGCTATCAATAGTTGCATCAAGACACTTTGACGTTTAGGCGCGGTACCTTGCACCTCAACTTGGTTTTCACGCAATAGCGGCATTAGCTGTTCATCAGCCACGGCTGGTCGAATGGTCTCAAATGATGAGCCATTTTTCTTTTCGCCGGTGATTTGCTCGCCATCGATTTCAACACTGGCTACTTGGTTTTCTGACACAGCGGTCACAAACTCAGAGTAGTTAAGGCTATCCGGCTCAGAAGATTGATCAAAGCCGCTAAATACCAGCACTAAAACGCCGATTACCACCAGCCACAATAAGGTATTTTTTACCATGTCGCTCACTAGTTATTCCCATCCCTTACTTATTGGTGTGTTTATTAAACACGTGACGTCTATATGCAAACGTATGCCTCATTATTCAATGCCCATTTGTAAATTATCGTTCAAGCTTGGATTTAAGTAACTTAAAACCCCAAACAAAATAAATAGACAAACGAACATAAATAACTGAGCCAATAAAGCGCTTACTATTAAACGACTTTGCTTAAAACAACTCTGTTTAAAACACAGCCTTAATATATAGGTATATATTTAAAACGATATAGATTCAAAACAAAGTTAATATACCATGATATGTGGTGCTAACCTGAATAATTCAAGCAGCATTCCTATTTATTCAGTTAACGATTGTAGCGGTTTTATGTTAATCAGCAATACTCTTGATGATGAAACCCCATCATCTGGGAAATTTGCGCAACTGATTGACCTTAAAACCATTTTATAGAAAGGTTTGCATACCTGTTACTTGATGGCAATCCAAAACATCTCTTTTGAGCGTGGTCGTGAAGCACCCGGTTTGATACTACGAATTTTACTAAAATCCGCCTGCATCTGCTTGCGTAATTCCTGTGTACCCTCGCCTTGAAACACTTTCATAATAAGCGCGCCACCTTCTGGTAAGGTTGCGAGGGCGAAATCGACTGCCAGCTCGCATAAATACATCATGCGCGGCTGATCGATGGCGCTATTACCAGCGGTATTGGGTGCCATATCGGACAACACCACATCGACCTGTTTATCGCCCACTTCTGCCATGATACGGTCAAACACTTCTGCTTCGCGAAAGTCGCCCTGAATAAAGGTGACATCAGGCAAGGTATCCATGGGTAAAATATCAGATGCAATTAAGACGCCTTTTTCACCGACCAGTTGACCCGCGACTTGTGACCAACTACCCGGCGCACTGCCTAAGTCGACGACGGTCATGCCTTTTTTGATCAGATTGGTCTTCTCATTAATCTCAAGCAACTTATAAGCAGCACGGGCACGGTAGCCATCTATTTGGGCTTTTTTCACATAAGGATCGTCAATGTGCTCCTGCATCCAAGCACTACTACTTTTTGACAATTTTTTATTTTCAATACGCGTGACCAAAATGACTGCTCCTATTACTTTGCAAAACACGGCTAACGGCTTATAACGTGGTTATCTATGACGATTCAATATCTGTCTATTGATAAAACAATTATCTATAACATGGCTATTACTAGGCGCTTAAGTTACCTAGCTAAATTAGCTATTGAACCTCTTATGCACCTTGTAACCTTTTACGGTTAAATTCTCTTGGCGAAAACACTGCTTTATAAGACCGTAGCGTTTATAATGTACTCATACTTTCAGTTTAACATTTTCATCACGTAAAATCGTGCAAAATCCTGCTGATCTCATGCAAGATGACCCCAGATTATCTATAATGGTCATTATCTGCTCTTAATAGCACCATCTTTTATTTTTACCAACATCTAGGAATTATATGCAACTCGATAACGCTACCATCAAACGCCTAAAAGGCATTGGTCATGACCTAAAACCTATCGTTATGATTGGCAACAAAGGTATTACCCCAAGCATCACTGAAGAGATTGATCGCGCTTTAACGGATCATGAACTTATCAAAGTAAAACTGCCAGCTGGCACCAAAGAAGAACGCGATGTCATCGGCGCTCAGCTTGCAGCGGCAGCTAATGCCTCTTTGGTTCATTCAATTGGTCGTATGGCGCTGTTATTACGTAAAAACCCACATGCCAATCCTAAGCTATCAAACCTTGCTCGTCACGCGCAGTAAGTTGTTATTTTCAGCTTAGTTTATGTTCTATCCTATCTAATAAAAGCCGCGCAGCATTTTGCTCGCGGCTTTTATGCTATTTATAAGATATTTCCTGTTTTCTATTTATAGTCAGTCCTACATAAAATCAGTACAAGTATGATAACGCGCTACTGGTATTCATTTTTCTTGCTTGCTGTGCCTACGCAGACAGAGGCTGCACAAAATTAATACCAGTAGCTCTGTGTTCATTTTATAGCGAACCGCCTATAAGATATCTTTAATACTATTAAACTGCGGATATTATTGACTTATGAGCCAAACTTTTCATCTATGCCTCGCAACCGACACCCTCGCCGCTGATGCCCAGACTCTTGGCGTGACGATAGAAGACTTACAAAGCATTCAGGTAGAAGTCATCGTAACCTTAGCTCAAACAAATCAGATAGCCCAAACCGCACAGATAACCCGAAGCACTCAGCAGTCAGAGGGGTATTTACAGCTTGATTATCGAATAACGCTGCCACTTAAATCGTTAGCGGCGCAATTAGACTGGCTAACATGGCAACCGACGCAGGTAGGATTTGCAGATTATTTATGGGAGCAAACTTGCCTTGAGTGCTTTTTAGCAGGTGGCTTAATAACAGACAGGTTAATAAATAATAGCGTTTCGATAAATGATGTTAATGAGATTGGTATTGATGGAGCGGATGCTAATAAAACTAGCACTTATATTGAAGTTAATGCCAGCCCTGACGGTCGTTATGCGCTTTACGAGTTTACAAGCTATCGTAATCCTGCGACACTGCCGCCAACGCCGCTTTTACAACCTGATGGGCAAACACGGGCGTTTATTAACTGGACAGCCAGCCATTGCCCTGCAAGTAATGGCATTGCGAATAATGGTACTGCCAACGCAGAGCAAAACTCCTTATCAGCGCAAATCGAACCTGCTATCGATTCATTGACACCTAATACCAGCACCGCTAACTCTTATCTTTATCAACGCAGCTTTACTCTGCCCTTAAGCCAACTATCCAACGCAAAGGCTTTTATCGATGATACTGCCATTGAATACATTCATCCTTGTGTGATTTTAAGCTTTGCTACGACGTTTGGTACAAGGCTTGGTACAACGGCGTTATATTTTGCGCCCAAACACGCCTCCCCGCCCGATTTTCACAATCTGCAATATTGGTCAATATTTGATAAGCAGGCAGCACTGGCTAGATAGCTGCTTAAATTAAGCACCTTCTCCAACTACATAGCTTCTTTAATCAAATAACCTCTTTATGCCAAGCAAAAAAAACCAGTAATGTCATAAAGAGCATTACTGGGTTCGGAGAAAACTTTTGAATTACGTTACATCTAGCTGCTGCTTATTTGTCAGCCATTGCAAGGTAGATACCGCGATCTGATGCATCATCGACGTATTTTGAATCGCGCCATGTCGTGTAGTTATGATGACCGCTGTATGGGCTAATGCTGTTTTGACGGAAGTCAGAAACCCAATCATTACCATCAAATATTTGAATATGGCCATGCGGGCGTCTTGAGGTGCGATCATAGACCACGACGTCGCCTACTTGTGGCTGCGTATTGTTACTGATTTTGGTAAAGCCAGCTTGGGCCAATGTGCCACGAGAGGCATACTGATACGCTGAAGGGTTAGGCGTAAATTCATAACCCGCTGATTGTAGGGCTTTACGCACATAACGAGCACAGTAACCACTACTGCTAGATAGCGCCACACGTGAAGCATTGGCGGCGGCAATCGCAGGTGCAGAATAACGATCTGGCACTGAGCTTGCTTGCTGCTGACGCTGCTCATAAGACAAGCGGCTGGTTAGCGAGGCAAGCTGATATTCTTTTTGCTTAGCATGGGCACTAAGATTGTCAATTGCTTGACTGATTTCATCATTGCTTGAGACATAAGCACCACTTTTAGTGCTATAGATATTGCGACTTGAACCGTAGTTCGCAGAAGTAGAGATATTGGTGATGGTATGACTCAAGGTATTATTTGGTTGAAAGGTTGTTTCGACAGCACCACTCGTCTGTGCTATACCCATTCCCAATACTGACAAAATTAATAAAGCTTGTTTCATAAATTTACTACCTATTGTGAATACAGGATTGCTCGTCATCCGTGACAAAGCATGAATTAATTTAGGGAAGACGACCATGAAATAAACATGATAAAATCCTTAGTACAAAAGCTCGCTGTTTATGATGAATATCGATTTTGTCACCTATTAGATGAGTGTTCACGATGTCAAAAAAACAACCTAACCGACTTGCTAAACTTATCGATCATCAAGCCTTTGCTGGTAGTGCGCTACCTCAAACATTGGCTGATAATATGCGTTTATATCTGCAAGCTACGACCGAAGTAAAAGAGCTTTTGGTAGATTGTCTACCTGAGGAAATCCTCGATAACTGCTGGGTCGTGGGCTTAACCTCTGAGCAACTCATACTCAGTGTGGGCTCGATGACTGCCGCCAATCATATTCGCTATTTACAGAGCGCTTATTTGCAGGTGTTAACAGAGCAGTCAATTACATTTAAACAACTCAAGCAAATCCGCGTCGTAGTAGCCAAAAATTCTGCCCATAACGATTATCCTAAATCATCACAAGCCTTGTCGGCACCCTTATCAAAGCCTCGTAAAGCCCATGAAAATCAGGCTCTTAGCCAAAACACAAAGCGGACTATATCACAGGCTGCAGAGCATGTCACCACTGATGAAAATCTCAAAAAGGCACTTTTGCGCCTGATTAATCCGTAAAAACCCCCACTTTACTCTGTAAACTTATGTAAATTAAACCCGTAATTGACGCCGTTAAAGCTGCGTTTTTGTAATTCCGTCAACAAAAAAAATCATCTGTCAGTGCCATTCACAATGTGAACCTCACTGACAGATGATTTTATTATTTCCCACATCTTTTATTTTACCTACTCTGAAGCAGGTTATTGGTAAAATGAGAAAGAAAATATCTATTTAAACGAATATTATTTAGCGCTACTTATAACCATCTTATGTAATATTGCGTAAATGTTTCGATACTTCGTGTATATTCCTGTATTCATCCTTCAACTGTTAAACCATTTAATGGTAAATATTCGATAGGACAGGTTACATTGTCATCAAAAGTTACAATTTCAAAGTTATCAGAATCGGATAATATCTCACGTACCAACATATTATTTAGTGCATGACCAGACTTATACGCATTAAAACGACCTAAAATCGGATAACCAATCAGATATAAATCGCCTAGCGCATCTAAAATCTTATGACGTACAAATTCATCATTAAAGCGTAAACCTTCTTCATTAAGGATACTTGCATCATCAATGACAATGGCATTGTCCATGCTGCCGCCTAACGCCAAGTTGTTCTGACGCAAGGTTTCGATATCACGTAAGAAACCAAAAGTACGCGCTGAGCTCAATTGCTCAATGAAGTTTTGCGTTGAAAACTGCAATTGTGCATGCTGAAAATCTTTATCAATGGCCGGATGATCAAAATCAATCTCAAAATTGAGCTCAAAGCCTTCATAAGGGCGTAGCTCTGCCCATTTATCGTCAACTTTGACGCGTACTGGGCGCACAATCTTAATAAAGCGCTTTGCCGCTTCTTGTTCACAAAATCCTGCTTGTAGCAGCAGGCCCACAAATGGGGCAGCACTACCATCCATAATCGGTATCTCTGACGCCGATACGCGGATTAACAGGTTATCAACGCCAAGTCCTGCAACCGCACTGAGCAAATGCTCAACGGTGCCCACACGGGTGCCACCAAATACGAGATTCGATGACATCATGGTATCTTGTACCAAAAAGGCACTGGCAGGAATAGGATTGCTACCGACAATATCAGAACGTTCAAATACGATACCAGTATTGATAGGCTGTGGATGAAACTCTAAGTCAACAGGTTGACCACTATGAAGACCAGTACCTGTAACGGCTATCGCTGTTTTTATGGTTCGTTGGTTCATGGCTGTCTTCTCACATATTTTGTTACAATTGACATAGTGTAGCATTACCCGACCCTATTTCGCTAGCGCTAAAAAGCGTTAATTTGCTTATGTCTTTGATTGATAACACTTATCGTCATTATTTTAACGATGACTTTTAGCAGACAATAAACTGTCAATCAGCGATAAATAACGGTTTGTAGCTATTTATAAGCAGCAATTTGATAGAGCGTCATTTTATTTATAAAGGTTGTATAAATAGCCCGCTTATAAATAGACAAAACTTATAAATAGCTCACCTATAAATAAACAAAGCTTAAAACAGGCACAAAAAAGCCAGTATCGAAATACTGGCTCTTTTTTATTCATACTATCTACAACAAGCATTCATTTTAATGACTACTTATTCTAAGCACTATTTGTTCTGTTGGCGCTTAAGATAATCTTGAATACTGTTGGTTTTGGTTTTAGGCTGCTCTTGAGTCACATTTGCGCGTATCGGGCTTTCTTGATACTGAGCTTGCGACTGTTTTTGACTGTTGAGCGCGCTGGTATGCAAGTTTGGATCAACAGGCTGGGTGCTGTTTACCGATGGCACAGGCTGCTCTACCACTTCAGGCTCTTGACCAGCATTTTCATCTAAAGTCAGACCGGTTGCGATGACTGTTACATGTAAATCATCACCCATTTTTTCATCAATCACTGAACCATAGAAAATATGCGCATCATCTATATCAGTAATTTCTTCAACGATGACACTGATTTTGCTCATCTCATCCAATGATAAAGATTCAGAAGAGATAACGTTAACAAGCAAGCCTTTGGCATTCTCTAAACGCAAATCATCAAGCAATGGCGATCTGATGGCTTTCTCGGTCGCTTGACGCGCACGATCATCGCCGCTGGCGCGACCGATACCCATCATCGCATGACCTTTAGCTGTCATCGCGGTGCGGATATCGTTAAAGTCAATATTAATCATACCTTCGCTGGCGATGGTTTCTGCAATACCCTGTACCGCATGCAACAGGACGTCATCAGCTTTTTTGAAGGCATCTTGCATAGAGATGTTGCCATAGACACTCATAAGTTTGTCGTTTGGAATGGTAATGATAGAGTCAACGAAATTAGTCAACTGCTCGATACCAGCCTTAGCAGCCTTGATACGTTTGCCACCTTCAAACTTAAATGGTGTGGTCACAACTGCGACCGTCAACACTTCCATCTCTTTAGCAATACGCGCAACCACTGGAGCGGCGCCCGTACCTGTACCACCACCCATACCCGCGGTAATAAAGACCATGTCTGAGTGTTCAAGTAAAGCACGGATGGCTTCTTCTTCGCTTTCTGCGGCTTCACGGCCCACTTCTGGGTTTGCCCCTGCGCCAAGACCACGGTTGGTCTTAGCGCCAAGCTGCAATTTATGCGGCGCTGTCAGACGATCGAGCGCTTGTTTATCCGTATTGGCACAGACAAACGTTACACCTCTAATCCCTTGTTGTACCATATGCTCAACCGCATTACCGCCGCCGCCGCCCACACCGAATACAGTGAAGCTTGCCTGGCCGTTGTTTTGAAGCTGATTATCATCTGGCATGGTGTATTTTGACATAAAAAGGTTTCTCCAGTTGCAGATAGCGTGATGGTCGATACGTGGTAACACACTCATATGGCGCGCTATCGACTTACTATATATAAATGTATTTAAATAAAACAGGGCAAAGGCTTAAATAGTTGTGCTTAGCCAATATATGCCATTATTGTACAGGGTGTTGCTTTAAATATGCTTACCTATAATACTGCGGCAGGCTCTTAACTGCTTCATCTGAGTAAGTTTACAGCAGATTATAATATCTTTTTGAGTACACTGGCAAAACGTTGCCCTGCACTTTGAAAAACACCCGTGACACGATTCTTTTGAATCGCTTCCGGCTCACTTTTTTCACTACGGCGAAACTGCTCGCTTTGACTATATAGTAATGTACCAAACGCGGTTTGATAAGCGCGATCATTGACCTGCATATTCAGCTGCTTAAACGATTCATCATTATCAAAATGATTATAAGCACTAATAGCAGGATGGGTATTGGTCAATACCACCGGCATTTTCAGCAGCTTTTTGGCAAAAGGTATCATGCCTTTAATAGCGCTACCACCGCCTGTGAGTACAATACCTTTATCGATATAGCCTAGCAAATCCGCATCATGTAATTGGCGAACCACTTCAGTAAAAATCTGCACATATCGCGCTTCAATAATACGCGCTAAATTATACGTACCAATATTAATTTCATCGCCCGACCCTTGCGGCTTAAAGAGAAAGAATGAGCTAGGATCAACGCTATTGATATCAACGGTACCATACGTTTTTTTAAGCCTTTCCGCCTCTATCATAGAGATCCCAACGTCGGCTGAGATATCCATCGTTACTTCATGACTGCCGGTAGCGATACAGTGGGTGAAAATCAGCTTATTTTCTTTATAAACGCAAATACTGGTGGTACTCGCACCGATATCGACCAAGCAAACTCCTTGCTGACGCTCATCACTCATCAAACTGTATTCGGCACTGGTAACCGCATCAAAAACGATATGGTCAATACCGACGTCACAGCTTTGTAATAACTTTTGGATATTCTGACGGCTAGACACTGGCATCATCATCATGTGATACATCACAGTGATATTGTGCGCGACCATATCAATAGCATCATCAACCATAAACTCTTGGTTGTCGATATAGATACCTTGCTGGCAGCAATGCATCAAATAATAATCAGGCGACAAGTCTTGCGATTTGGCATTTGACAGCGCTTGTACCATATCTTTGGCACGGACGACTTCGTCTTCGACTCTGACATCGCCTGCACTATTCTTACTTAATAGCTCAGGCGTCGCCATGGTCAACCAGACACTATGTACACGGCAATTGGCGGTATCTTCGGCTTCTTGAATGGCTTGTTTGATAGCGCCCTGCAAACGTTCACGATGCTTTATCTGACCTTGATAAAAGTCGCTATTTTTAACTTGCCCCACACCCATAATACGAATGTCTTTTGCAGAGACAACACTGCCAATGACGACATATACTGCCGTGGCACTTAGATGGACAACAACCAGATTTTCAGTATTTTTCATGGTACCAGACAAATTATCGCTAAACAGGAGACCAGATGACGTCTCCATTAAATCATTAAAAAGCGCTAGCAGCACGCGGTGGTATTGTATGTTAACTCTTTATATTAAGAAAGCAGACAAATATAAGGTTTTGACTGCTTTGTTAATATCTTATTCATTTACGGTGGTGTTTCAGTAGTTTTTGGCGGCGCCAGATTCCATGCGATAGTAAATCCATTTTTGTAACGAAGATCGACAGACTGTATTTCATCGCGGCGATTACTTAATTGATTGCCGAGCAGCTGACTTAAATTCAACAGTTTTTGCGCGGTATTTTCATTATCAACGATGACACGTTGACCATTATCAAAGCGAATCAGCCACGTCATTCTTGGTGACAAAATAATATCTTCAACTTGCATACCAAGCGGTGCATACCAATCATTGACTTGCTGCATTTGTTGCATAATAACGGGCGCTTGCGCCATATCACCTTGCAACGTCGCAAAACGCTCTTGCGTTAAATCTCGACTGTCAGCAGGAACAAAAACCGCCCCTTTTGCATCAACCAAACGCTCAGTACCGAAATTTGCCACCGGCTGTTTTGGTAAGGCTTTAACGACAATACCACGCTGCCAATCACGGCTCACGCTCACTTGGTCAACCCAAGCCAAACTGGTGGTAATATCTCGTAGCGCTTGCAAGTCAGAGGTGAAAAAACTGCTCACACTCTGTTGGCTCATGACATGCTGTAACGCTTGATATTGCGCAAATGTCAAATCTCGATTATCGACATGAATAGCAGCGGGCGGTGCGTCGCGTAATGCCTTACCACCCATGATTAATATCAGCACAAGCAAGCCCAACACTAGTACCGTAAAGAAATATCTGACCGAAGTCGGTACTTGAAAACTAGATGTCGGGCGACGGGTCTTATCACTCATCAAGTCAGCGACGTCATTGACAGTTTGAGTCATAATAAACTTCGTCCCTATTTTTGCTTAAAGCTATTTGCATAACGCCAATAGTGCTTCTATTAAAAGTAAATCTGCTAAACATTCGCAGGAATCTATAAAACTAACATATTATCAATTTATTTGTCTAAAACGGTTTATAACGTGCGCTTATCGTCATTAAAACGTAACATTTTTCTCATTTAATGAATGACTTAAGAGATAGTGGCGCAAATAACCATAAATATCACGAATATAGACCAATATTTACAATATTAACGTATTTTACGTTTAAACAATAGCCTAACCCCTACTACTAACAACGAATTTACACAAGTTTACATGAAGCTGTGCTATAGCAGCTCTAGCGATACATTTGACGATATTTAAACAGGCTAATTACCATCACTAAGTAGTTTGTAAAGCTGGTTTTAGCCGAGACATAATTGACAGCTTAATGCTAAATATTTGCATACCTATATATAAGACGTCCAATGAGTTATTTAATAGCCAATTGAACGTTTATTAAGCAAACCTCTTCTATTTATCAGTCGTGCATTTATCAGTCGTACAGCTATTAGCGGCAAAATCGTTAATCGATACTTATACGGTTTGCGCCAAAATATGCCAACACAAGCTCTCAAAATCCATGCCGCGAGCTTTGGCCGCCATTGGCACCAAACTATGACTGGTCATGCCCGGTACAGTATTAATCTCAAGCAGCCAAAAGTTGCCCGCTTCGTCTTGCATCGCATCGATACGTCCCCAACCTTTTGCATCAACCGCACGAAATGCAGCCAAGCTCAAATCTTGCAAATGCTTTTCATCCGCAGCGCTTAGACCGCAGGGAATATAGTAGCTGGTATCGTTACGATTGTATTTGGCTTCAAAATCATAGAAGTTGGTGATATCAGCAGGCTCAAGGCGAATAACCGGATAGGCTTCATCATCGATAATGACAATGGTAAATTCGCGACCGGTAATCCAACGCTCAGCCATCACTGCATCCCCACACTGTACGGCGGTTGCATACGCAGCAGGAAGCTCATCAAGATTATTAACCTTGGTCATACCAATGCTTGAGCCTTCATGGACTGGTTTGATAATCAGCGGCAGTCCTAGCATATTAACCACTTGCTGCCAGTCGGTATCAGCAGTTAGCAATGAAAACGGTGCGGTCGATAAACCACAACCTTGCCACAGCTGCTTGGTACGTACTTTGTCCATACCCAGTGCTGATGCCAAAATACCAGAACCGGTCTGCGGAATATTAAACCATTGCAGCACGCCCTGTAACAAGCCATCTTCGCCGCCGCGACCATGCAAAACGTTAAACACGCGGTCATATTGACGAAGCTCAGTAATATCTTGGTGTTTCGGGTCAAAATGCGTGGCATCAACGCCTTGGTTTTGTAGCGCTTGTAAAACGGCCGCGCCACTATCTAAAGAAACACTGCGCTCGTTGCTACTGCCGCCATATACCACAGCCACTTTCCCAAATTCACTCGCATCTTTTACTTTACTAGGAGCGACATTTAAGAATGTATCTTGGCTTGATTGTTTATTTTCCACACCGTTACTCTCAGCTTTTGCAGCAGCTGCTAGGGCTGCCTCTGGATTGGTAATATCGGTGTTCGCCCCAACATTGATATTATTATTATCGATACTTTTATCCATATTATTTTCATTTTCTTGGTTATGAGTAGTCATGAGTCTCGTTCCTAAAATTCGTTTGCGGCTTATTTGATATATAAATTATTGGCGGCCAATTCGATCGCTATTTGTCCAACATTACCTGCACCTTGGGTAATCAACATGTCATGCGCTTGAAGCAAACGCTGCATGACTGGTGCCAAATTATCCTTATCGATAATCGTCGGTTCAACGGCACCGCGCAAACGGATACTACGTGCCAAGGCTTTGGTATCGGCACCAGCAATCGGGCTTTCACCAGCAGGATAAACGTCCAATAACAATAACTCATCGACGCTTGAAAGCACTTCGACAAAATCATCGAAACAATCACGGGTGCGGCTATAACGATGTGGCTGGAACATCATCACTAAGCGGCGCTCAGGGAAGCTTTGACGAGCCGCTTTGATGGTCGCGTCGACTTCTCTTGGGTGATGACCATAATCGTCAATAAGCAAAACATTGCCATCATCGATATCTACGGAGGCATGCTGCTCAAAGCGGCGACCAACGCCTTCGAACTTCTGCAGGGCGCGCTTAATCGCTTCGTCATCTACGCCTTCGTCGGTTGCCATGGTAATAGCAGCCAGCGCATTATAAACATTGTGTACACCCGGGATATTCAAGGTTAGACGCAATGGCTCATGGTCGCGGCGCAAGACGGTAAAGTGAGTTTTTGTGCCTTCGCTGACTAAGTCAACGGCTTGTACATCGTTAAAGGGTTCAAGACCAAAGGTTAATACTGGACGACCAATATCATCAATCATGGAGTACAATTCAGGGTCGTCACCGCAGACCACCGCCAAGCCATAAAACGGCATATTTTGTAAAAACTGGATATAAGCGGCTTTTAAGTTGTCAAAACTATTGCCATAGGTTTCCATATGGTCTTGATCGATATTGGTAACAATCGCCGCCATCGGATGTAAAGATAAGAATGACGCATCAGATTCATCGGCTTCGGCAACTAAATAACGGCTGCTACCGAGCGCGGCATTTTTACCTGAGGCATTGAGTTTACCGCCAATCACATAGGTGGGATCAAGCTGTGCTTCTGCCATCATGGTTGTCAGCAAACTGGTGGTGGTGGTTTTACCATGTGCGCCAGCAACGGCGATACCATGGCGATAGCGCATCAACTCACCGAGCATATCAGCACGGCGTACCACTGGCAGACGCGCTTCAAGCGCCGCTTTGACTTCAGGATTACTACGGTCGATAGCAGACGATACGACGATAACATCGGCATTGGCGATGTTTTTGGAATCATGACCAATCGCAATAGTAATACCAATCTGCTCTAAGCGCTTAGTTACTAAGCTCTCAGCGATATCAGAACCACTGACTTCATAGCCTTGATTGTTCATAACCTCAGCGATACCGCACATCCCCGAGCCACCAATACCGACAAAATGCAAATGCTGAATACGGCGCATTTCTGGTATTTCAATCAAACGCTTAGTTAAGGCTTTAGCAGAGGTTGGCATAGGGTTTTCTCTTTATTGTAGACAAACAAATTTGGTTAATAATAAGTAATAAAAATTATAGGTAATAAAATAGCGATTAAGACAATCAGCTTTTATAAGGCCTGCCAGATAATATCGGCTACCTGTTGGCAGGCATGGCGGTTGGCAAGCGCATGACCTTTTTCTGCCATCTCTAAACAAGCACGCCTATCTAGCATCGCAAGCTCACTACTCAAGCTTTTGGGCGTCAGCTCGCTTTGTGGCAGCAAGATTCCCGCTTTGTGTGAGGTCAAGGTGCGTGCATTTGCCGTCTGATGGTCATCAACCGCGCTTGGTAGCGGTACAAATATCGCAGCAATGCCGACGTTTTGAATTTCAGTTACCGTCAAAGCACCCGCCCGACAAACCACAATATCAGCCCAATTATACGCCGCTGCCATATCATCAATAAATGGTTGTACCGTAAACTGATGGGCGCTTAACGCTTCACTGTCATACGCCGCTTGCGTGGCGGCCTCATTATTGCGTCCACATTGATGACGGACCTCAAACGGACGGTCAATCAACGCCAGTGCTTTTGGCAACGTCTCATTTAACACTTGCGCACCGAGCGAACCACCAACCACCAATAATTTAAGCGGCGAGCTGTCATTGACATCGTAGCGAATACTGGGTTCGGCAACACCGCTAATGGCATTGCGCACGGGATTACCCACCGTTTCTATCTTGCTATCATGCTGGCTATTGGCAAAGGTATTTTCAAACGCTTGCAATACCTTGGTCGCCATCTTGGCCAAATAACGATTGCTCATACCTGCAATGGCATTTTGTTCATGGATAATAAGCGGCGTTTTAGTCAAACGCGCCGCAATACCGCCGGGCGCAGTGACGTAACCGCCAAAACCAACGACCACATCGATTTGATTGCCACGAATGACCTTAATCGCCGCCATCGTCGCTGACAATAACGTCACGGGTAGCTTAAGCAAGCGCCCCAATCCTTTGCCGCGCAATCCTTGCATATCAATCGCATGAAAAGGATAGCCAGTGGGTGCAACCAAGCCATTTTCCATGCCATTTGGCGTACCGAGCCAGTGAATAACAGCACCGCGCTTGGTCAATTCTTCGCTAACCGCAAGTGCTGGAAATACATGCCCGCCTGTACCAGCAGCCATCATTAATATATGCGGTGTTTTCATGAACGCCTGCCTATCTTTTCTTTATTTATATGAAAGACTTATTATCTTTTGACTGTATTATTTATCGAACCAAAATGAGCCTATAAAAGCCCGCATAGTATAGTGTAAATCACTGCCTGATAGACAGCACTTTATGCAGCGCAAATAATAAAAATCCAAGCCATGAGTAATCGCGGCTTGGCTTTTATAAATACGCTTAAAAAATCATAAAAACAGCGCTTTTAATAACGTTTTGTCGCTTTTTTAAAGGCGCTATTAAGCAATGCGGTTTATCAATATATCTTAGCACACCGTCTTTTAAGTATTGTGCACATAGCTTAGTGATAAATTACTGTATCCTTACCGCTTTGCATACATTGTTTTACTTAAGAGACATTATTTAAACGTCATTATTTAAATGGCGTTATTTAAACGGCAGTACTTAAACTGCTAACTTCTTCTCGATAGCGATAATAAAGTCAGTTGCAATATCAGTACAGCATTGGTCATCAATCTCACGCACACAGGTTGGACTGGTGACATTAATCTCAGTGATACGGCCACCGATTAAGTCTAAACCGACGAACATCAGCCCTTTTTCTTTAACAATCGGTGCGACGACTTGGGCCACTTGGCGTTCGATATCGGTAAGCGGCATCGCAACACCGCTACCACCTGCCGCAAGATTACCGCGCGTCTCACCTTTCACCGGAATACGCGCCAAGCTATAATCGACCACTTCGCCATCGACGATTAACACACGCTTATCACCTTCTTTGATTTCCGGCAAATAACGCTGCGCCATAATCGGTAGCGTCTCAAGCTCGGTTAAAATCTCCAGCGTCACGCCGATATTTGGACTGTCAGCAGTCAAACGGAAAATACCCGTGCCGCCCATACCATCTAATGGCTTGACGATAACGTCTTGCTGCTCAGTAATAAACTTGCGAATATGCGCCTGTTTACTGGTCACAATCGTCGGGCTCATATAATCGCTAAACCAAGTAGCAAACAGCTTTTCATTACAATCGCGTATCGCTTGTGGATCGTTGACCACCAGCACGCCTGCGGCTTTAGCATGGTCAAGCATGTAAGTGGCATAAATAAAACGCATATCAAACGGCGGATCTTTACGCATCAAAATCACATCATAAGCGCTGACCGGTGCTGTCGCTTTATCCCCCAAGGTATAAAAATCATTCGGGTCACGCTTGACTGTCACCGGCTGGGTATCGACCATCAATTGCCCACGATCCAACCATAAATCATGAATCTGACAGTAACCAAGGCTATGCCCACGGTCTTGCGCCGACCACATCATCGCAAGGCTGGTGTCTTTTTTATAATTAACCTGCTCGATTGGGTCCATGATGACGAGTATGTTTAATGATTTATTTTGCTTTTCTTGGCTCATGATAAGGCTCACTTACGTTATAGTATTAATCATTTAAAATAGTATTAATCGTTCGAACAGACATCAATAACATGACTCAAATTTCACCCAATATGGCTGAAACATAGCAATGACTGCGATAAATTATACGCCGTACTGGGCGCGGTAATGCTGCATTTTTGCAAGTTGAGTCGCATCTTTATTTGGGCTACTTTCTGCTAGGTAACTGATTAAATCATCGATATCAACCAACGCGCGCACTGGTACTTCTAATGTTGCAGCCAACTCTTGAATAGCAGAATGCTCCGCCAAACCCTTTTCTTTACGGTCGAGGGCGACGATAATACCGGCAACGCTTGCGCCCGCTTGCTCTAAAATCTCCACCACTTCACGCATCGCCGTGCCAGCAGTAATCACATCATCAAGCACCCAAACCGCCTTGCCTTTGACATCAGCGCCAACTAAATTACCGCCTTCGCCATGGGTTTTGGCTTCTTTACGGTTATAGCCCCATTTAGCATTGATACCATGATGCAGCCATAATGCTTGCGCGGTTGCTGCGACAAATGGAATGCCTTTATAAGCAGCGCCAAAAATAACCAGCTCTTGCTCATTTGTACCATTATTTGCCATTGAACCTTGTGCAGCCATTTGTTCTGCCACTTTTTCAGCTAGGGCATCGGCATAACCACGCGCTAATAACGATAACATCTCACCCGACGCCAACAAACCTGCGTTAAAAAAGTATGGGCTAATACGTCCAGACTTTAAGACAAACTCACCAAACTTTAGAACCTGATTGTCTAAAGCCAATTGGATAAATTGATGCGATGAAAATGAAACATTATTAGCAGCTTGATTATGAGGCGTTGCGGCATTAAGCATAGGGTCTTCCTATCGGCAAAAAGAAAATGGAAAGTTAAATAATGAAAAGTTGTGAAGCGCATTATAGTCGTCGTGCTTTAACTTGACCAACCATTGATATTATAATCTTGCATATTCGCATAACGCGTCAATAACCCACAACGTGATGAGATATTAAAGTAGCACTGACCATCGCTACTGACTTGTATATCCCAGCCCAAATGATAGGCGGCAACGATAATATGCCCTGTAAATAAGCGCACTTGGCGATAGGCGTGGCGCTGTGCTGGCTCAAAAACAATCTGACTGAGCAAGTAGCTGCGCAGATGTTGACAAATTTGCGCCGCGCTGTAGCTATGATTGATGGTTTTGCGCGTACTGCATTGCTTCAAAGCATGGACGGCGACGCTACAGGCCATAAGATCAGTCGCCAAACTGCCCTCGCCGCTGTCAAATTGTTGTGGCTGCAATACCACTTGCCAATCGTCAGCATAGATACTATTGAGTAGCTCATCAGGATTATAACGTTTGGTCAATGCTCGCAAAGATTCTGACGCTAAAGGCTTCTTAATATTCTTAGCAGTATTTATATTATCAGTATTTATATTGTCAGTAGCCAAAAACCCATAACGCCTCAGTTTTGGATACGCTTGCAGCGCGCGCTGGATATCCGCCATATCAAGCAAAGTCATGTCTGTTAATGAAGCTAATAACGGCTGCTCGCTATGATTGTGATAAAAACTCTCGGGCAGCTCAACCAGTTTTGCGGCACTGAGCAGTGATAAATGCTCAGCCAATGCTTCTGAAGCCATCAATGCCCATTTCGATAAGCTGTCTGTATTGGGCTGATAAAAACGGGTCGAGCTACCATATAAGCGGCGCAGCTGACTATTTAAGCGCCGTGCAGGCTCTGGAATATCAGTCAATGGTCGTGCAGGGTCCAATGGCAAACGCTTTGGATCAAAATTAGGATGTACAATCGCTGGCTGCTGACTATTTGCTAAATTCGCGGACTGCTCAGCATGACCTTCTGCAAGCTGATCCTCTGCTGCTATAAAGCTAGCGTTGGACAAACGGTCATCAGAAGTAGAATGCTGGGTCATTAATTTTTCCTAAGCTTGCAAATTTAAAAGATATAAAAATAAAAGATGTAAAAATAAAAGCAATCAAACGGTCATTTTGCTCTTGATGTTATTGGCGTTGCTCTTCTTTATTACGTTGATGTTGCTCTTGATATTGCAAAATATCTCGGTAGCCTACTTGCCAATCAGGATAGTCCAGCCAAGCTAACGGAATGTTGCTGTGCAAGCGCTTACCCGTTACTTTCGCTTTATTGTCATCAATAACAGGCGGTACTTCATCTATCTGCTCACTTAACCAAGTGCCGAGCTCAAAAGTGGTGACGGGCGCATAATCAGTAGCAATATAAAGCGGTTTTGGCGTGTCTATGGTCATGACATTGGCGATAATGGTGACCAAATCGCGATCCATAATGCGATTGCTCCAGTGCGCTGCTGCCACTGGCTCTTTTTGTGGCTCGCGGGCTTTACGCAGACGCATGAGGCGCTTACGTCCGTAAATACCACTTGGGCGAATAATAATAGCCTTAGCACCAAAACCTTTTTGCAATGCTTGTTCCGCTTGCAATATCACTTGCGAGGCTTCACGCTCTGGCGTCACAGGCGCGGTATCTTCATCAATCCATACGCCATTATCTTGACCATAGACACCCGTTGATGAAATAAAAACAACGCGCATAAGATTGGGTAGCTGGTCTGCCAGTGTTGCCAAATGCTGGCTGATTGCTAAGTAACTATCATGATAACCGCTGGTCGAATACTCATCAGGAGTAACAATAATTGCCAGCGCCGTAAAGTCTTGCAGCTGCTCAGCGCTTAAAGTTAACGCATCGGCTTGTAGAAACTTAGCTTTAGGATGTAGGTCATAATGATGACGCTCACGACGTGCCAGCCCCGTGACGTTGAAACCGTCTTGAGCGAGCTTATTGGTGACGGGTAAACCGATATCACCTTGACCAATAATCAGTAAATTTTGCGTACTCATCATATACCCTTTATTTAAAAACTGCTTCTGATGACTGTCTATGCTAATGACTGGCTAAGAAGGTTTTTATAATTTAATAACAAGCGCTAAAAATAGCGTCTATACGACAGCTGTATGTCTTCCTTGGCATCGATACGATCTTGCCATTCGTAGTTGGCATTGATACGTAACGCTTGTTTTTTATCGATATCATATTGTAGCCCTAATGTCGATATCGGCTGCCAGTAATGACCACGGGCATTAGACTCGTCGCTGCTGCCATGATACCAATATGGCAGTTGTAATTCAGCCTGCGCACGTAACTGATTGTTAATCTGATAACGGCAACCGGCATTGACGCCTGCGCCGACACGATAGCCTTTATTAATACCGCGTCCTGCTTGCGCCGTACCTGCCAAAAGCGTATAGCATAGCTGCGGCGGCATCTCGCCTGTGCCCGCGCTAGGTGTGCCAAACGCCCACGACCAACCGGTCTCATAGCCTAAACTACCAACTAGATGATCGCTGCCCTCTTGCTGCGAGCCGTCATTTACACGGGTCGCTTCAATACTGGCGCCCCAGGTTTTGCCTTTTTTAGCAGAATTAACCGGATTAAATGAGCGCCCTCGCACCAAGGTCACATTTTGCAAGACCACACTACTTGGCTGATTGGCTTTGTCATTATCGGTGTTATATAAACGTAAGGTTGCAGCCGCGCCTTCTAAATCAAAGAACTGCGGAAATCCTGAAGGACGATCGAGGGTATCGTGATAACCTGCCCGTAGACCTAAATCAATATAGTTATTATCACCGCGCTGCCCTAGCCCAATAAACCCAAGTTGCAGCGGATGCCTGTCTATAGGATTGTTATCCGCTACTGCAATACGCCGTGGCAATAGCGTTTTTCCGTCGGCGGCTATGCTCGAGGTTGGATTCAACTGGGCAGATTTAATCTCATTTAACGTCTGCTTGGCGCTATTATGATAGCCCAATTGCTCACGCTGCTCTTTAACCTTGTTCAACTGCGCTTGGCGTAAGGTGCTATCAGCAGGCGTATAGTTGGTGCTGGCAAGTAAGCCTTCGCTATTGAGTAATTGCACGACATCTGAAGGAATTACGGCATAAGGCAGGCGACTTAATAAATGCTGCTGCGGACGTACCACGTCAATCAAGCGTAAAATCTCAGAGGCACAGTTATCAGTGGTGAAATAATACGGCAACTTCAAATCTTTGGTTTCCCAAACATGTAGCATAATCTGCTGCACTTCCGCTGGGGTCAAATCCAATTGATAGGTCCACGCATCACGCTCATCTTCTTGCAGATACTTCGCCAGCTTCTCTGGATAAGGGTCAATTTCAATCAGATTGTCATAACCGCCGGTCATCGATTTGATGGCATATACCAAAAAACTATCGGTTGCATCGCCGCCCACCGTATAATTTAGCGCCACTGCATGATGAATTTGGCTTGGATCGGCCACGCTGGCTTTAGAATCAATACGCAATAACGTATGAGCAAAGGCTGAAATAGGATTGTCCAAATATTCCTGCGCAAACATAATAGACAGCTGCTCAGGTGCTAGCTTTTGCATCCAGTCATTCAGGTCCGGACAGTCAACTTGTAAACCGCTCTTGTCGATATTGAGTGTATCGGTCAGCCATTGGACGCGCGCTGGGAAACGGCATAGTACTGAGTTTTGTCCCGAGTTTTTAGTCGCACGATTGGATGCACTATTACTAGCAGTGCTATTATTTGGGGTCGTAGCCATTTCTTCAGCAAGGGCAACCAGCAAGGCATCAAGCTCGGCCGCTGAATCATGCTGTCCATTTTTACTTAAGAAAAATGCTGCATCATCAACGATACTGCTGTCTTTTTTCTTGCCGATTAAATTCTTTTGATCATCAAAGAAATATAATAAGCGTCGCCATGTTATATGTTGGGCAAGGTTTTTTGTTTTTGCTTGCGCACGCCATGATGCTAATAGCTGCTGAGCGTTCGTCTCATTATTATTAGCACTTTGATGGTTAGATGTCCGAGAAGTGACTGCGGTATTTGAGACACTATCTGGCTTGATGGTATTATTTGATTCGGCAACAACCGGCTCAGAATAAGCCGTTAATATTGGCTCGGCGTTTTGTGATTTAGCAGTCAATGTATTTATTGGCTTAGCACCAGTAGTTTCATTGGCATCCAGCGCCAACTCCCCTGTTGTCACAAGCGATGCCGGCGTTGGCAAAAACGCCTGTGCTTGTGCGGTCAGCAGCAGTCCAGCTATGGTGAGCGGCAAACGTGCTCGCCTGCCAATGCTTGTTGGCGTACAATCTATCGCCAAAAGGTTTGAATGTTTTGAATATATGGACATGAGTAATATCTCGTACTGTAGGAGTCATACGCGTATCGCGTGATTAAGTCTATCGAATTGTCAGAGTTATATTATAAATTACTGTTTTGAACGACTATTTTTTTAGTTAAATGCGCCGCTTATCCATAAAAAACTTATAATCATCAGCATTTACCGCGCACTTATTATCACATTATAAAAGAGAGTATTATGTCCACAGCATCGTCAATGACTATTCATACCGGTCGATTATCAGCGGCGACTTGGCTTGCGTCACCCAATTATAATAAACGATCGGAAAATATCGCGATTGATGCCATTGTTATTCACAATATTAGCTTGCCGCCCAATGAGTTTGGAGCTTGCGATACTGACGGCTTACATTACGTCAAGGCCTTATTTACCAATCAATTAGACTGGGAGGCGCATCCTTATTTTCAAAGCATTAAAGGTGCAGAAGTTTCAGCGCATTTATTTATAGAGCGTAATGGCGCGATTACCCAGTTTGTCAATTTTAACGAGCGCGCGTGGCATGCCGGACGCTCCAGCTACTTGGGTCGCCCTGAATGTAATGATTATAGCATTGGCATTGAGCTTGAAGGTTCAGATTTTGTGTCCTTTAGCGCCGCCCAATATGAAGCGCTTGCCAAAGTTATCGTTGCTATCTATGACGCTTATCCAAAAACTCGCCGTCATCTCACCGGTCATAGTGATATCGCGCCCGGTCGCAAAACCGACCCCGGTGATTACTTTGAATGGAAAAAGTTGCGTGAGATGGTTGCTCACCATTTTGCGAGCAAGTCATAAATTTTGCGAGCAAGTCATAAATTGACCAGCTAAATTGTGATAATAGTCTTATCGAAAGTTCTGTAGACAGTGGATATTATTCCACATTCAATCCATTTATCAGGACAATGAAAGTGCTATAATCCGTCAGTTTTTTGACAACACTACATCAGTAAACAACCATCACTACACAACCTTCATTAAACAAATTAGCAGAATAGGTTCTCATGGCAAAAAGTCGGTTATTTCGTTCAACCATGGTGGTCAGTAGTATGACCATGCTGTCGCGTATTTTAGGTTTGGTACGTGATATTGTGTTATTAGGCGTGTTTGGCGCAGGTGGTCTGATGGACGCCTTTTTGGTCGCCTTTAAGATACCCAACTTTTTGCGCCGTCTATTTGCAGAAGGGGCTTTTAGCCAAGCGTTTGTCCCTGTACTGTCAGAATATAAAGAAAAATACAGCCTACAACAGGTTCAGATTTTAGTCAGCCGCACTTCAGGAGCGCTGCTGCTGGTGTTATCGATGCTGACGGTCGTAGTGATTTTAATCGCCCCTTGGGTGGTGACGCTATTTGCCCCAGGCTTTGCTAACCAGCCAGATAAATTTGCCATCACCGCTGAGCTATTACGCCTGACCTTTCCTTATTTATTATTTATTTCTATGACCGCTTTTGCCAGCGGTATTTTACAAAGTTACGGCCGTTTTGCCGCGCCAGCCTTTGCGCCAGTGTTACTCAACCTATCTATGATTGGCGGCGCGCTAGTATTTGCGCCTATGTTTGACGTCCCTATTATGGCGCTTGGTTATTCTGTCGCTATCGCAGGTTTGCTCCAGCTATTGATACAACTGCCACAGCTCTCGCAGCAAAAACTGCTGGTCGCACCGAAGATTGACTTTCAGCATGAAGGCGTTCGCCGTATTTTAAAGCTGATGCTGCCGGCTATTTTTGGCGTCTCTGTCACGCAGATTAATCTATTATTAAACACTATTTTTGCATCATTGATGATTGGCGGTTCCGTTTCTTGGCTTTATGCTGCTGAGCGTATGAGCGAGTTACCACTCGGCTTAATTGGCGTGGCTATCGGTACAGTTATTCTACCAAGTCTATCGAAAAGTGAAGCGCGAAAAGATGATGTTAGCTTTAAAAAGACCATCGATTGGGCAGCGCGCTTAATTATTTTGGTCGGTGTTCCAGCATCGGCAGCACTATTTATACTCTCTGACGTACTTATGCAGGCGCTGTTTTTACGTGGCGAATTTACCTTACGCGATGCACAAATGAGCTCCTTGGCGTTAAAAAGCATGGCGGGCGGCATTTTAGGTTTTATGTTAATTAAAATCTTTGCGCCCGCCTTTTTCGCCCGTCAAGACACTAGAACGCCAGTCAGAATTGGTATTGTTTCCGTTTTTGCCAATATGGTATTTAGTGTCATTTTTATCGGTATATTTTACTTCTTCGATATGCCGTTGCATGGTGGCTTGGCATTGGCAACCACGGGTGCGGCATTTGTGAACGCGGGTTTGTTATATTACTTCTTGCATAAGCGTGATATTTTCCGCTTTGGTAGCCATTGGAAAAAATTGTTTGGCCAGTTTGGAGTTTCTACCGCCTCTATGATTGCGGTGCTTTATGTCATGCTGCCCTATTTCCCAACCAATGATGCCCAGTGGAAACGTATTGTCGCGCTACTGATTATGTGCGTCGTCGGTGCGGTGGTTTATGGCGTTGTGCTATTGGCAACAGGGTTCCGTCCGCGCCAGCTAAAACATGGTTAAGGATTAATTATTAAGCACTAGGCAAGGCTTTAACTTACCAAACCAAAACAAGCTTAGTATGAGAATTGACAGTGAACGCTGCTGATAGTTGCCATAATTACTGTTTAATGAATAAATGAATTTTGGGGACTAATATGACGACTAAATCATCAGCTTCACAAACAGCTTTATCAGCAACCTTGTTACGCTTACCAAATATACTGACTGTTGGCATTTTGAGTACCGGACTGCTTTTAAATGGTTGTAGCAATAATGATAAGGGTGAAACTGAGACTGCTGCCAGTAATAATGAAGAGGCTACAGCGGTCGCGCAAACATCTGAGAACGACGCGAGCCAAGTAGAAGTAACAGGCACTACTACTGATAGTAAACAGGCAGCAGATAGCACAAAAGATGAAACCACGATTGCTAGTAATAATCTCAATCCAGTTACCGCTGCCGCTAAGCAAAAAAGCTTAGTAACCAATCCGACCCAAGACGGGACGCCGGAAGATACCGTCAAACAAGCTCTAGACAGCTTATATTATGGCGATGTCAAGCAAGCTGCTACTTACTATAAAGTAGATATGGCAAACTTCGAAGAAGAGCTAGCCAAGACCCAATCGGCTTTTCAGCAAACGGTTGATGGCGTGACTTTTACTGATACTACATACAACGATGATAAAACCCGTGCCACCATCACTGGCGAGTTGATGCTAAGGGGGCAAAGCGAGCCTACACCCTTGACTTATGAGCTACAAAAGATCGGTGGAAAATGGAAGATTTTAGGATAGAACACCTATCTGCTAATATCTAAATTTTCTTCATTTGGCATTATTAGCTGTATTATTTGTCATTATTAGCTGTCATCACCGCTTTACCAAGCATCACTACATCGGCGATAAACCCCTGCATATCGCAAACCTTTGGCATATAGCCCCATTGCTCGAAGCCAAGCTTACGGAACAATCCTAAGCTTGGTTGATTATGCGCAAAGATAAGCGCCACCACGTTATGAATACCTAAGCTCGGCGCTTGCGTCAGCATCCAACGTGTCAATAAGCTACCCAGTCCTTGACCGTGATAATCCTGATGCAAGTAAATACTAATCTCAGTGCTGATATGATAAGCCGGTCGTGCATACAAATCACTAAAGCTGCCCCAAGCGACGATTGGCGATACTGTTTGCCCCTTACCTCCACCGCCTACGGTTTCTGCTTCTTCGATAGCGCGAACAATATAAATAGGTCGCGTGGCACTATTTACATGCTCCTCAAACCAATCCCGACGCTCTTCACAACTGACGGGCGTAAGATTGGCAGTTGCTTGCTTACCGGCGATACTTTGGTTATAAATGGTTAAAATTGCGGGTAAATCTTCTTTTTTGGCACGCTGTACCGTAAAGCTCTCATTGAGCTTATTAATTGCCAAGACAGGTGCCATCGAATGAGAGACTTTATGACAAGTAGCGACGGAGATAGCAGCAGACATAGCGTTTCCATGATTATTAATATAGTCAGTTCAAAATAAAAGCGATACGTTATAGCTATGTGCGACTGGTATAAATTTTCCTTGCTTGCTGTTATCACAGAGGCTACGAAAAATTCATTCCAGTCGCACTGTATCAACTTTAAAGTGATTCTACTATAGTAAAAATGAATGATAAATAACGGCTAATTAGTCATTAATGTCTAATACTTAAGGCTTAGCCGTTGCACCTTTTATCTAATCTAGCTGTACATATCGGAAGTCAGCAGAAGTAATTAACAAAGCAAGCAAGGTAAGGCAGATAAAACCATACCTTTTCAGCTGTTAGCGTAGTTGTTTAATTATCAGCAGACTATAGGATGTTAGTATGGCTATTTTACTTTATAATGACTGATTTTAGACACATCAATCTTTGGTAGAGGTGTGTTTTTTCTTTTTTATCCGGTCTTATCTATCATAGCTGAAAATTTATGAACACCTATTTTCTTGAGCAACTGATGGCATCGCCAAGCGCTTTGTCTGCCAATACTAGCCCAGTAGATTTAGCGCCCTGCGTGCTGACTATCGGTAATTTTGATGGCGTGCATTTGGGTCATCAAGCGATGCTTGCGCACGTGCGTGATATTGCCAAGGCGCAAAATATTGGCTCGGCAGTCATGATATTTGAACCGCAGCCGCGTGAGTTTTTTGCGCCAGCTACCGCGCCTGCCCGCCTCACCAATCTTGCCGAAAAGCAGGCTTTGCTGGCAGAGTACGGCATTGAGACTTTAATTGTCGCAAGCTTTGATGCGGAATTTCGCTCGCTATCAGCGCAGGCATTTGCAGACATTTTGGCATTACGTTTAAATGTACAAGCATTGGTATTGGGTGATGACTTTAAATTTGGTCATGATCGTACCGGTGACAGTCAGTTTTTGCGTGATTACGGCTTAGATGTGACTAATCTGCATACCGTGATCGACGATAAAGGCAAAGGCGCGCGCATTAGCTCTACACGTATACGTAACCTATTATTGGCCGGTGACATTGATGCGGCTAATGCCTTATTGGGTCGCGATTATTCGATGACAGGCGTCGTCGTTGGTGGTGATAAAATCGGTCGTACCATGGACTTTCCCACTGCCAATGTCGACTTAAAACGCATAAAACCTGCTCTACATGGCATATTTGCTGTCGATGTCGTCAGCCTTGATGATAATGGTAATGTCATAGCAAACGGCTTAACCGCACTGACAGATAGCGAAAACCCAGGGGTTGCAGGTTTACGCCCGCATAGTTTATTTGGTACTGCCAATATTGGTATTAGGCCGTCAGTAGATAAAGAGCATGATTGGCGCTTAGAGGTACATTTTCCTAAGCTACAAGCAGACTTATACGGTTTAACCTTGCAAGTACGCTTCTTGCATTATTTACATGGCGAGCGCCATTACGAGAGTTTAGAGGCATTAAAAGCAGGTATTCATAATGATGTTATCGATTTACTCGAATGGCGCGCTAAGCAGTCGAATTAAACTAGTAGTTATGAGCCTATAAAAGCGTAATATATAAAAAAACCCACAGCGTGAATAACGTCTGTGGGTTTTTATTTAGTCTAATATTTCATTATCTTTTAAGCATCAGGATGCATACGCACGTTTAAATCATCGATAACTTCTACCCATGCCGCATCTTTATTCCATTCTTCTTGCAAAAAAGCACGCTGATTGTCATTCCATACCGCCGCTTCGATTAACTTCTCTTCTTTTGCCAGTTTATTATTTTCGACAAAACTGTCAATCGCTTCATCCGAGCTATCAAGCCCTAACTGCGCAAATAATTCATTCATATTGTATTCAGGTTCACCCAACATAGTCTTTTCCTTAATGACAAAAATTTAATAATGATTTGATTGTACTTATTATTTAAATTAGCCACTTTATTGTAGCAAGCTTGCTGCTAATAGCTGTTAATCAACGTTTAGCTAACGTTAGCAATTGTATTGATGGTTACGCAAGACACAAAAAAGCCCTCTATCGTAGAGGGCTTTTCAGATTAAATTCTATATAACAGCTTGAGTAGATTGCCTACTTATGGAAGCAAGTGTGCTACTGCATCACGCTCTTCGCTAAGCTCTTGCTCAGTTGCGGCCATTTTCTCTTTTGAGAAATCTGATGACACGTCAACGCCTTCTACGATAGACCAGTCGCCGTTAGCGCAGGTTACTGGGAATGAGTAGATTAAGCCTTCAGCAATACCGTATTCGCCGTTTGAGTAAACGCCCATAGATACCCAATCGTTCTCTTCAGTACCTAGTGCCCATGTACGTACGTGTGCAATGGCAGCGTTGGCAGCAGAAGCGGCAGATGAGGCACCGCGAGCTTTAATAATCGCTGCACCGCGTTGTTGTACTTCTGGGATATAGGTAGCTTCGTACCATTCGCGATCGACTAAATCTAGTGCTGGCTTACCGTTTACAGTTGCAGACGTTAGATCTGGATACTGAGTAGATGAGTGGTTGCCCCAGATAGTCATGTTTTTGATGTCGTTAACAGTGCTGTCTGTTTTCTCAGCCAACTGTGCCATGGCACGGTTATGATCTAGGCGAGTCATAGCAGTAAAGTTACGTGGATCTAAATCTGGTGCATTACGCTGAGCGATAAGTGCGTTAGTGTTGGCAGGGTTACCGACGACCAATACTTTTACATCACGGCTTGCAACGTCGTTCAATGCTTTACCTTGGGCTGAGAAAATCGCAGCGTTGGCTTCTAGCAAATCTTTACGTTCCATACCTGGGCCACGAGGACGTGAACCGACTAGCAAAGCATAGTCTACATCTTTGAATGCAACGGTCGCATCATCAGTTTGAACGATACCGGCCAATAATGGGAATGCACAGTCTTCTAACTCCATGACCACACCCTTTAGGGCGTCAAGTGCTGGGGCGATTTCAAGCAATTGCAGAATAACTGGCTGATCTTTACCTAGCATCTCACCAGATGCAATACGAAATAACATAGCATAGCTGATATTACCAGCGGCACCAGTGACGGCAACACGTAAAGGCTGTTTCATTGACATTGAATACTCCCTAATTATAGATTAGATAATTCATGATTCTGATTGAGGATGATCGTTTTAGATAGCGATTTACTCGCTGAATATAGCAGTCATAAACCGAGAGCTAGTGTAGCACCTCAGCCTATTAACCGTCTAGAGAAAGCGCGAACGTGATTGATAACTATGCGGGTTATATTGTTACATTTTATACGAACAGATGTTTTATCTTGCGATAAAAAGCTATAAAAATAAAGTCTTAGAGGGATATTCGATGTGATTAAAGAAAAGATTCAATAGGAATTTTAGCAGCATTATTTAAGAGAATTTAATACGATTATTACATAAGTTGTATTACCGTTAAATACATAACACTGCCGTTTTTGTTTATGGTCATTTTTGCTTATGGATAATCGCGCCCTAATTAATAGTCACGCACTGAAAAGTTAAAAGGATATACTTTGTGGTTCATTACTGATTATGACTAATGCCTACTTGCTGCTTACTTGCCGCCTGAGATAGTAAATTTACTGCCACAGTTATCGACGACGTTGCTACAAGTGCCAAAGGCACTGCCTTCATAACAAACATGGACGTCAGTCAATACCATTTGACGACGCGCACCTGCCTGACAAATCAAATCAACGCTATCCGCTGACATACCACTATTTAAGCGGGTCATTTGTCCCACAAAACGCGATTTTAATACCGTATAACTGTTGCCCGTATTCAATTCACTCGGCAGTTTTAAGTCGCCGGCATAGTTGGTGATTTGACGAAAATAATTACTGGCGCTCAGCGGACTACAGACGCCATAGCGCTGCCATGCTTGGGTACGCACCGTGGTATCAGGCATGATACGATTGACGACTTTTAATTGTAGTGGCGTCAAATGTGGCTCACTACCACGCCCGCAGCGCTCGCCATAGCCCATATCTAAACCTGAAACGGTTAGCGAATAGCCTTCTAAACACTGGCGCATACGCGCGCGCGTCGGTTGTAAGCTGCACAGCGCTGGCGTCATCTCAATCATCAGCACACGCTGTCCCGTTTTGGTAGCACTTGCCGCTTGCGCTGGCAATACCATAGCACCCTGCAACAAAAGTAAAGCCGTAATAGCTATCGTAGCATTAGCAGCATTGCCTTTACTTTCATACTTTTTGCTGATCAAGCATTGATTAAAATGCTCCGATAGCCTTGTCTTTGACATCGAGCCCACCTTTGTCTGAACACATAACTGACGCCTAGCTTGCGACAATATAGGCAGATTGAAATATTTTTTAATCATAAGAGGTTAAAGCATTTAGCAATGAAGAAGATAGCTTCTAGAATTGGTTATATTCGGCATTGAGCCAGTTTGCTTTTAAAATATCAGCAACCTAAGAATCAACCAACGAAAAACGCAGACGGTAATTAGAGTCATGGTAGCAAATTGCCTTTTTTAATCTATAGCAAAAACGTAAACAGTGCTTAAAAAGCAAATAACGGACTTTAAAAGGGCGATTTAAAACCCGTCATATATCAGCGCTATAAAAACCGTACCTATAAAAGAAACGCCTATAAAAAAACCACTAGCAGCAAGCTGATAGTGGTTTTTTAGGGTATGGAAAAAGCATTAGAATGCCGCAGGAACCGTTCCCATACGCTGGCTGATAGGCTGATCACGACCTAATAGACTGCTATAAATAGTAGCGTTTTCCATCACGTGTTTGACGTAATTGCGGGTTTCAGGAAAGGCAATAGACTCGACATACTGGTCCGCGGCGAGTGAGCCATAAGTCGGCTGCCAACGTTTGGCATTATTTGGACCGGCGTTATAGCCCGCTGTTGCCAAAACAGGCTGGCTGTTCAATTTGCCAAAGATATCACCCATATACCATGTACCATAACGAATATTGGTATCGCCACTATTGGCACGGCTGGCGCTATAAGTCTCGCCTAAGTTACGCGCAATATATTTTGCCGTATCAGGCATGACCTGCATCAGACCGCTGGCGCCAACGTTTGAGCGCGCCGATGCCACAAAACGGCTTTCTTGACGCATGATGCCATATGCCCACGCCGGATCGATACCCGCCGACTGACTGTGACGGACGACCGCCGATTGGTGCGGCATCGGATGCGATAAAGCCAAGCTGTCTACCCTATCGGTATTATCAACAGCATAAATCGCTCGATCGAGCCAGCCCATATCATACGCTTGGCGCGCCGCAGCAATAATCAAATTGTCATCACGATTATCACGCGCTTTTTTCACCGCCCAATTCCACTCACGGTTGGCATAGGCGCGACTGGCATCGGCATTGTATAAAGCAAATGCCCGTGCAAAGTGTGGGTTTTGCATGACGCGCGCGCGGTCAGCGGTACTGACATTGGGTAAATTACTACCGCCTAAGCGACTGGCATCAAAACGTTGACCGACCTTATCCTTTGCCATTAAGCCATAATACTCATTACTTTTTGCCAAGTTTTGATACATCTTTTTGGCGGTATTGCGTTTGTTGGCATCACTCGATTGCTCATAAGCACGAGCCAGCCAATATTGCCATTGATTGGTTTTTTGCGTTTCGGCGTCCATTTTTGAGATGGCTTCGACCACATCATCCCAACGACTAAAACGAATCGCTGCCATGGCATAATATTCGGCTTCTTCAAAGCTAAAGTCATCATCTAAGCTATTACGGAACCAGTCAACCGCTTCGACATTAAAGCCGTCATCGGTATTATGATTCATGCGCTGTACGCCAAGAATACGATAAGCATAACGACGGGTGTCATCATTTAACAACTTCGCTGAGCGCTGATTGTCTTGCTTAATATCAAAGTCTAATTGTAGCGCCGCCTCACGATAGGATTTTTCTGCCAAGCGCCCCATCGCATATAAATACAAGTATTGATTGGTTTGGGTGTTTGCTTCGCGGGCAAAGCGGCTAAAAAATGATGATGGATTCAGCTGAATTTCACTCAACGACGAGTAAGGAATAGGCGTACCGAGACGTGAAGACAGCGCCATAATATCGCCCGTTTTACCTTTACGCAGCATGCGCTTGAGGCGTGACACTCTATCTTGGTTGCTAATCAGGGCGTTATTATTCATCTCTAGCGCCAACTGGTCACACAAGGCTGGCTGCTTTTTGGTGGCCAGCCAAACGTCAGGCTTTGCGGCCATAGCACGCATGCTATCGCCGCCATTATTAAACCCAAGCGCAACCGCACAGCGCTCGCTATCGTCAGCATTGGTAATCAAATTTGCCACTTGGCGTACGGCGGCATAATCATTGGAGCCCGCTTTGGTTTCCGCAAAGTCGGCCGCCAGTTTTTCTGCCATTACCGTATCTGGATATTGACGCACAAACTGCGATACCGCCGCTGGGCTTTGCGAATTCAAATCGACATTCATACGCCAATAAGTCGGATACATGGCAAACAAGCCGCCACTCATCGCTTGCTCGTAATTATAAAGGGCATTGACATCACCGCGCTCGGCTGCAATCGCCGCCGCCGTAAATGAGCCCACGCCATTATCTGCTTGATAGCTGCTGTTTGACGGCGCACTCTGTGGTTGATAGTTATCCGGCTGATAGCTTTGTGGTTGATAGCTTTCTGGTTTATAGCTTTCTGGCTGATACTTGCCTTCTTGCGGATAACTACTATCACTACCCCAAGTGAGTTCGGCACAAGCGACTTGCGACAAGCCCATGACACCCATCGCCGTCGCCAAACCCAAGGCGCTGGTTTTTAGCGCCGTTTTTTTCAGGCGGTCAGGCGTAATATTTTGGCGCTTGGCATTTTTATCCTTAATACCTTGAGCAACTTGCGGCTTTGTCATACGAATTCTCTTTATAATAAGTCTAAATAATTTGGCTAAATAAATTGTTTCAATATAGGTTTAAACGATAGGTTTAAATGATGTTTTCATCCTACTTAAAACGCTCATTTAAACAATAGTGCAGCTATGGTTACTTTCATCATACTATACTCGTTGCACATTCAACCATAAGCTTTACTTTTCGTTAATAAATCGGATAGCCCTGCGTAACACAGAGGTGCTACGACGCTTAAAACAGTGACAATCGTAATTAATAGCATTTATTGCTGAATAATACTAGGTAAGCATTTGATACTATTATAAATAATCTAGCATAATTATCCCGATAAGCGTACGCTAACTTTTCACATTGGGTCAGGGTTGTGATAAAATGCGCCACCAGTTAATCGCCTACCCCGCTATATTTTTAGTCAATCATGGACTTCGCTTATGAGTGTTACTGTATTTAATCCCCGCATCGATGACGCTGCTGTTGACACAACGGTTACTGCGCCTGCCGTTACGGCACTCAAAGCGCCAAACTCTATCCAAAAACCAATCGCCCAAGCACCAGTCAATGGCGCGCCAAAAAAAGTCTTTGTTACCACCCAAGGCTGTCAGATGAATGTCTATGACTCTGGCAAAATGCTCGACGTACTTGGTGATTCACATGGTATGGAAGTCACCCACGATATCGACGAAGCCGATGTTCTATTAATGAATACCTGCTCAATTCGCGAAAAAGCGCAAGAAAAGGTCTTTTCAGAATTGGGTCGCTGGCGCAAATTGAAAGAAAAACGTCCTGACTTAGTCATCGGTGTTGGCGGCTGTGTGGCCTCACAAGAAGGCGATAATATCCAAAAACGCGCGCCTTATGTTGATATGGTTTTTGGTCCACAAACTTTGCACCGTTTGCCAGAGCTGTATGACCAATCGCACGAGCAGCGTGAAATCTCACCTAAAAATCGCATCGGTACAGTGGATGTGTCATTTCCAAGTATCGAAAAATTTGATTTTCTGCCAGAGCCAAGAGTAGAAGGTTATAAGGCTTTTGTATCCATCATGGAAGGCTGCTCAAAGTATTGCTCATTTTGCGTCGTGCCTTATACCCGCGGTGAAGAATTATCACGTCCGCTTGATGATGTATTGGCAGAAATTGACAGCTTAGCCGCCCAAGGCGTGCGCGAAATCAACCTACTCGGTCAAAACGTCAACGGCTATCGCGGCGAAAAAGACGATGGCAGTATCTGTCGTTTTGCAGAACTGCTGCATTATGTCTCGCACGTCGATGGCGTTGAGCGTATTCGCTATACCACCAGTCACCCGCTTGAGTTTACTGATGATATCATTGATGCTTATGCGCAATTGCCAGAGCTGGTATCACACCTGCATTTGCCAGTTCAAAGTGGCTCAAACGCTATCTTAGCGGCGATGAAACGCAACCATACCATTGATGTTTATATCAATCAGATTAATAAGCTTAAAGCCATACGTCCTGATATTCACTTATCGAGTGACTTTATCATTGGCTTCCCCGGTGAGACTGAGCAAGACTTCCAAGATACTTTAAACCTAGCAAAAGAATTAAATTTCGATCACTCTTACAGCTTTATTTATTCAAAGCGTCCGGGCACGCCAGCGGCAGAGTTGCCGGATGATGTGAGCTTTAAAACTAAAAAAGCGCGCTTGGCAGAATTCCAAAAAGTGATTATCGACTCAACGCTCGCTAAAACCCATGAGATGGTCGGTACGACGACTCGCGTCTTGGTCGAGCAAATCGCCAATCGCCATCCTGATTGCTTAATCGGTACAGCCGATAATACGCGTACGGTCATGTTCCCTTATGACGTTGATAAAATGGATGAGTTACTCGGCAAAATCGTTAGTGTACGTATTACGGATTTTGTCAGTCCGCATATGGTGAAAGGTGAGCTGGTTGAGGTGCTTGCTTAAGTTTTTAAAAAAAATAAATCAATAAAAAAGCCGTTTACTATTAAATAGTGAACGGCTTTTTTGTCGTTAAAGTTTAAGGCTAGAATGAGTAATCATTATTCTGACAACCAGTCCGTCTGCCGCAATTGCTGCTTGGTCTCACGGCGACGTTTTTTGCGGACGATATCAATATCTTCTTTCTCATGAATACCACCTTTTTTTAACAGCGGATCAAGCGCTAAATAATTACGCGGTTTGACAGTGCCTAGCGAGTCTTGCACACCTGTCACATTTTGACGTTCTAACTGTCGTTCAATTTGTTGGGCCTTTTTTAAGGTTTGTTTTAAGCTCATATTGTTACCTGTTCTTTAATTCTTCTGAGATACCAATGCCGAAAATTATCTTAGCGAGGAAAACGAGCGCAAATTGTACATTCAGTACATTAAGCGAATTTGACGACGCTAAGATGATTTGCAGGTTTGGTATTAACCTTTAATACACATGACCTGTTTCAGCGTATGCACCACTTCAACTAAGTCGGTTTGGTTGGCCATGACCTGATCGATGTCTTTATATGCGCCCGGTATCTCATCAATGACGCTTTTGTCTTTACGACATTCGACGCCATCGGTTTGCGCTTTTAACTCATCGATAGTAAAGGCACGCATGGCTTTACCTCGGCTCATCTGTCGACCTGCGCCATGTGAACACGAACAAAACGATTCCGCCTCCCCAAGACCACGTACGATAAAAGACTTGGCACCCATAGAACCGGGGATAATCCCCAACTCACCTGCATAGGCACTGATAGCGCCTTTACGAGTCACATAGACTTGCTCACCAAAATGGACTTCTTCATTGACATAGTTATGATGGCAATTAATAGCTTCTTTGGTGAGCTGAAATCTTGGCAAGCCTGATTGTGGTGACTGCATTGCTTTGATGACTAGACGCATCATCTCACGGCGGTTTTCTAGTGCGTAATCCTGTGCCCAGCCTACGGCCTCAACATAATCGGCAAAACTATCAGACCCTTCAGCAAAGTAAGACAAATCCCGATCTGGCACATGACCAAAGCGCGATTGACGCTCTTTTTTGGCAAGATTAATAAAGTAGCGACCGATGCAATTACCAATGCCGCGACTACCAGAATGCAGCATGACCCAGACATCATTGTTTTCATCCAAGCACAGCTCAATAAAATGATTACCACCACCCAATGTGCCGAGCTGCTTTGCCCACGTGCGCTCAAAACCTTTAAGCATTTTGAGTAAACCTGGGTGCTTATCAGTAATCGGTTTTAAGCGTTTGCCTAATGGATCAAGCGTTGAGTTTTTAGCTTGAATTTGCTTGTGCATGTTGAAGCCAACTGGCACTTGCTGCTCAACTATCAAACGCAGTGATTTCAAACTATCAGGCAAGTCGCTTGCCGTCAGGGACAAACGCACCGCGTTCATACCGCAGCCAATATCTACACCGACTGCGGCAGGAATGATGGCGGACTTGGTCGGAATCACACTACCAATTGTGGCGCCTTTGCCAACATGCACATCGGGCATCACCGCAATATGCGAATGTACAAACTCCAACTGGGCTACATTGCGTAATTGCTGCATCGCACCTTGCTCGACATCTGAGGTGTAAATCTTGACTGGTACGCCATATTTACGATTTTCGTTTAATACTAATTGAATGCTCATAATTTATTATTTCCATTTTATTATTTTAATAACCATGCAGAGTATTCTTTAATGCTACTTATCTTTATAATTTTATACATCACTTATCCATCTCATTTAAAAGTAGCACTTAATAAGAAAATAAATTATAAAATATAGACAATAAAGTACCGTATCTCTATTAATTAAAAAATTAATAGAAACTCATGGTTAATTTATGATGGACGTTTTCAAGATAGGTTTTATGATACCAAAAAAGACAGCATAAATATTATACGCATAGATGGTCATCCACTAAATAATAGTGTGAGCCACCATATTGGTCACAATAGTAACGTAAAATGTTAGATAAATAGATAACAGCAAGCGCAAAAATGCTTAGCACTATCACATTGCTATTTTGACACGGAATACTTAGAAGAGGAATCGAGTAGATACAGAAGGCCAGTCGTTGATATCAGTAAACAGGATATCACTCAATAGCTTATATATAAATTCAGCCAAACCTTTTCGAAGTCGTCATTGCTGTCATATAGCTTACACATTTAATCTTTAGAAACGTCTTGATATTTAAATAGGACACGATGATTCCTCCGTAGGTTGTGGCCAATGTCAGAGCGACAATAGCAGATTGACTGGGATGATTTATTACTTATAAAAGATAAGCCTTATAAATCAATGAGCTAATAATAACGATTTAAAAAATAAAGTCAATAATTAATTTAACTTATATATAAATTTTATACAAAATATACATATGATTAATAATATCACTTTAGACATAGACCCCAGTATTTTTTAAACCATAAAACCATTTAATACTTCAGCCAATAACGCCGCGGCAATTAAGAGAAAGATTACCCCGCACGCACGATTTAACCACGCTAAGCGATTGCCAACATCTAGCCAACTTGCCAGCTTTGTACCGCCCAATGTATAAACGATTTGCCATATTGTCTCGCTTAAGAACAACCCTGCCGTTAATAAAATATATTGCGGCCATAGCGGCGCACTAAAATTGATGAATTTGGGGAAAAACGCGGCAAAAAACAAGATCGCTTTTGGATTAGACAGCGACACCCAAATACCGGTACGAAATAAGGTCATATTGCTCGGCGATACTTTGACTGCCGCACTAGATAGTGAGCGCGGCTGCGGCGTTGTTTTATCAGTCACAGCTGACATCGTATCAGGATAGTCAGCCGCGACCTCCTCGCCCATTTCGCGGGCATCGCTCATCAAACTACTATCACCAGCATCGCGCCACGAGCTGATGCCCAAATAGATTAAATAGGCGGCACCCACAGCTTTGATAACAGTTAGCACCCAAGGCGATTGGCGACTGATTACATCTAAGCCAAGTAAGGTCGAGAGAAGCAGTAAAAACAAACCCAAACTCAGACCTGCCAGTGTCCATAAGGTGCGCTTCACGCCATAATTCATACCATACTGGAATGCCAGCAGCATATTCGGCCCAGGGGTCGCTGAAATAAAAAACGTACTTGCAAAAAATACCGCAAACAGATGCCAAGACATCAACGAACCCCTACTTTTTATTAATAGAAAATTTAAATGCTTAATGGTTAATACTTAATGGTGAAAAAATAAACACCGCCATAAAGACGGTGTATTTTATGCTCATGTATATTGCAAAAGAACTACTTGCTGCTTATTGTATCAATTGCTGGCACAGCTGTTTAGCAGCTTTTGTAAAAACTCATCACAGCGTACCATCTCACTCAGCGCCACATACTCGTCGGCTTTATGTGCCTGCTCAATACTACCGGGGCCGCAGATAATCGTTGGGATGCCCGCATTGGTAAACTGCCCGCCTTCCGTCGCATAAGCAACTTTATGACGGGTATCATCGCCCGTCAGTGCGGCTATTAACGCTTGTAGCTCGGTGCTGTCGCTATCGGTCATCGCTGGTACACTTTCTTCTTGCAGCAGCTCAATGCCGGTATCGGCCGCACGTGCTTGCATTTGTGCGTTTAGCTCTGCAACTTTTGCCTGAATTGGTGCGAGTATATCGTCTTGCGTCATATGCGGTAGATTACGATAATCAAAGGTAAACTCGCACAGATTGGGGACAATGTTGGTCGCGGTGCCACCTTTTATCGTACCCACCGAAAGTGTCGAATAAGGCACATCAAACATGGCATCGTTATCACTGCGATAGCTCATCTCTTCTGCTAATTCATCGACATACCCAATCAGACGACTGGCATAACTAATGGCGTTAACACCCTGCTTCGTCAATGACGAATGCGCCGACTTACCATGGACACGGCAACGGTAAACCGCGATGCCTTTATGCGCCACCACCATCGCCATATTGGTTGGCTCACCAACGATACAGTAGTCAGGTGTAATACCGCGCGCCTTTAAATCGGCTAATATCAATGGCGCACCCAAGCAGCCAACTTCCTCATCAAATGACAATGCCAAATGTAATGGACGACGCAATTGACCTGCGTTAGATAGCTTTACCGCTTGTGGTAATAGCGTCAACGCACAGGCAATAAAGCCTTTCATATCGCAAGCACCGCGTCCGTATAGCTTGTCGCCACGAATGGTCGCTGTGAACGGCTCTGATGTCCATTCTTGTCCATCGACAGGCACCACATCGGTATGACCCGATAGCACCAGACCATGATTCACATCGTCAGCGTTTGCCCCTGCTGGCACCGTAACAAATAAATTGGCTTTATTTTTAACGTCATTAAAGGTCAAATCTACTGTTAAGCTCAATTGCTCACAGTAAGCTTGTACATCTTCAATCAAAGCTAAATTAGAATGCCGACTGACCGTATCAAAGGCAATCAGCCGTGTTAGCCAGTCGATACTGTCGGTAGGATAATTAGCAGTGGGATAATTGGCAGTAGGATAACTAGCAGTAGCCGTTGCTTGCTCTTTACCTTTATTGTGATTTATTAGCGTCATAAGACATCCTTATCGTACTACAAGATAAAAAGACCCAGCTTTTTAATGAGCCTTTTTTAATGAGCTTTTTTGAAATGAACGCTGTTGCAGGGCTTTAATTTCTCCATCTAAGCCAGCAATCGGACCATCTACTGGTACATTCGGCGCAACTTCTTGAATGGTTAATGAATTGATGGGCGATGTCGATGTTACGCCCATCTCATCCATCCATTCGCTTAGCTGCCTTGATGAGCTGATATAAACAATACGCCCAAGTCCTGCCCAAGCATGCGCGGCAGAGCACATAGCACAATGCTCACCCGAAGTATAGACCACTGCTTTTGCCCGTGCTTCAGGGGTCATATTTTGAGCAGCCCATTTTGCCACGGCAATTTCAGGATGGTAGGTTGCATCAACCGTATTAGCGCGATTACGATCTTCACATAATATAGTGCCATCACCATCGACCAATACGCTACCAAACGGCGCATCGCCTGCCTCTAATGCTTCCTTAGCAAGCTCAATGCAGCGGCGCAAATAAATCATATCATTATCAGTAATCATCATAGTTTCCCTCCTGTTATTAAGAGCCGATGCTTGTTAAGAACCAATGTTTATTAAGAGCCAATGCTTATTAAGAGCCAATGCTGGCTCTTAAAATTCATCATATCCTTTTAGCAAATCCTAGCATTGATGATAAGTTAATTTTTATGACAATTGGTTTTTATGATAGTTACTTCTTACGATGGCGTCTTTATTATGACGGACGGTTTTGATTCATCACATCAAGCACTGGCGGCATCGGTTTTGGCAACTTCCCTTCTGCTTGTAGCTCTTTGGTGGTTTTGGCATCGATAGCCAGTCCAGCAATCAGGGCAATATCTTTCACCGCTTTACGCTTACGAGTAGCAAAGCTCACTGGCACCATGCGTGCAAACTCATAAATATGCAGATAAGACTCTTCGCCACCTTCAAAGTCTTCGTCATCTTCTAAACGAATCCCGCCGATTTTAGCCAAATCCGACAACATCTCGTTTTCATCGCTACTCAGACCACAGTCAGTAATACCAAAACCAGTCATAAAACCATTTGCCCACTGTTTCAGAGCAATTACGCGCTCGTACAAGTCATGTTCATCATCTGGTACCAGCGGCGTATACGAATAAGCATCGTCTTTGTCTTTTAACTGAAAGACGGTATCTTCCGCTTCTTCAGTCAACAAGGTTAGTGCTTCGTCAGGTAATGGCGCAAAACTCAGCTCCTCAAACACCTTTGCCCATACTGGCTCATCAGGCGCATCACAGGCGGTCATCAGCCCTGTCATCAAGCCATGTACCTCGCTGATAGACACGTCAGTCCAGTCATCAAACGCAGTCAGCCATGTATTCCAGCCAGAGATATTATCATTCATAATAGAGGTCCTAGTTATTGATTAATAGTATTAAATATGGATAAACGCCGCACGATGTTATGAATAAGGCGGCGATTGATAGCAGTCAAGAAACAAAGCGGCATACAATTACTTTGTTGATATAGATATTATGCGGTCACCTATGGCATTATTAAACGCAGAGAACAAAATTCATTCACGCTTACTTGTTAAGGATAAAAACTGACTATGTATGACCAACTTAGAATATTAGAAAAAATGGTACTCGACATCAAAAAACAGTATCAGCTTGTCAGTGCTGAACTTAGCAGCCTCAAGCAACAACCAATGACTGACCCAAAGGAGCTTGCCGCGCTAAAAACCAAACTCGACAGCAGCTATACAGAGCGTGACGGTGCCAAAAAACAATTGAGCGATTTAGATAAGCGTTATCAAAACCTTGCTGAAGCGCATCATATGATAGGCGAAGAGCAAGATAATTTGCAAAAACAGATTAGCCAATTACAACAAAAAAATAATGAGCTGCAGCAGCAAAATAATGAATTAAAGCAGCAGTACAGCGATATTAAACAGCAAAATAACGATTTGAGAAAGAAAAACGAGCTGGCAGCTGAGCGCACGCAAGTGGTATTAAAGCGCTTAACCCGTATTGATCAAGCAGAAGGCTAAGCAGAAAGTTAGGAAAAAAGTTAGACACCGATGGTAATGAATCACGCTTAACTTGCCTATTTTTGCTAATTAATTTTTATTCATTAAATCGCCAAGTTTATCATTACCATATTTATAGCTGTGATAGTTAATTACTCACTTTACTGACATATATTGTAGGATTTATCATGACCGATGACCGCGCAAACCCTGTAGACAGTCAAAAAACAATGCCAAATAATTCGAATACTGATAGTAGTAATACAAATAGTAATAATGCGAATAGCGCCAGTGCAAATAGTGCGAGTGCAAATAACAGTACGGTAAATAGCAGCGCGGCCAGACCTGCTGCTAAAGCTGCAAGCGCTCCTGAACCGCAAATTAAAAAGGTCGATGTGGCGATTGCTGGCGTGACCTATCCGATTTATTGCCCCGTGCATGAGCAAGAAGAGCTGCACTCAGCGGTTTCTTATATCAATAACTATGCGTTAGATCTCAAACGCGATGCGCCAAGCCTCAGTCAAGAAAGCCTCTTAGTACTGTGCTGCTTGAACCTGTATGAAAAAATCCATGCCAACCAAAGAAGTGAAGAAGATCGTCTGCAGCAGAGCAAGCAGTCTGAAGCCTTATTAAATAAAATTATGAAAGACGCCCATTCTATTTTATAAGCTTGTACCGATATTAAATTGCTATTCTAAAAAGATAAGCGCTTAACTCATTGAAGCTAAGCGCTTTTTTAAATGTAAATAATATCTTATTTACTTATGCTTTACGATTTATGGCTTACAAATTAGGCATCTGCTTGATAAGTCTTACCGGCGTGAAAATCCGCTTGATGCTCATAATTGCAAAAGAATAATTCTTTATTACTGTCCATATCATTACCGCTGTCACTATTTACCGCTAAGTCTGCTGCTGAATTCTCTTCCAAAGAAACGGGCTTGGTCTCTAACACACCACGGTATTCAGCCAAACTATTGCCACAAAAATTGCACTGACGCGGCGTGGTCACATCACCCTTTTTTGGCATCATACTTTTGGGTGCGCGTGGGTACATAAACTTATAAAAGCCCCACATCACAGCCCAGATAATAAGAATTACAATAATAACAGCCAACACGGCAGTGCTCCTTCGAATAGGGTCTAAGACATTATAAACTTAACGCTGCAGAATAAGCGCATAAAAAACTGGCCACATGGAGCCAGTTTTTTAAGTCGTTAATAAATCAAAAGCATAAATGCTCAGCGTGTCATTGGGCTATGACTTTTAAACTATAACTGTCGAACTATAATCAACCAACTATAGCTGCAGCTCACTGATATCAGCAACGGTTAAGAATAAGGCACGAACTCGCTTAAGTAGCGCTAAGCGATTGTTCTTTAGCGTAGCATCGTCACTATTGACCATCACATTATCAAAGAATTGCGTCAACGGCTCATCTAAGCTAGTAAGCGTTTGCAATACTTGCGTATAGTCAGCTTGCTCAAGTAATGGTTGTACCACTGTCTGCGCTTGCTTCACACTCGCATATAAATTTTGCTCAGCAGATTCAGATAGTAGAGCTTCATCAACAGTGTCAGCAACGCTCACTTCTGACTTGGCTAAAATATTGGCAACACGTTTGTTTGAATCTGCCAACATTGAAGCTTGTGACACTTTACTAAAGCTCTGTACGGCACGGATACGCTGATCAAAATCAAGCGGCATATGCGGATTGATTGCTTGCACTGCTTGAATGGTATCGACGCTAACGCCTTGCTCGGTATACATGGCACGATAGCGTGAATTTAAAAACGCCATCACTTGGGTAAAGGTATCGCCCATTTTGGCAATCTTGCTACCATCGCTCGTGCTATAGCCTTTAATTGCTTGCTCAACCAGAGCCACTAGATTAATCGGTAACTGCTTTTCAATGAGAATACGCAAAATACCAATCGCTGAGCGACGTAAGCTGAACGGGTCTTTAGAACCCGTCGGTGCTTGGTCAATGGCAAAAATACCAACCAGCGTATCTAAGCGGTCGGCCAATGCTAAACAAATACCAATCGGCGTTTTTGGTAACACATCACCGCTGAACTTAGGCAGATACTGCTCTTCCAAACTTGCTGCAACTGCTTCTGGCTCACCATTTAAGCGCGCATAATACGTGCCTGCGATACCTTGCAATTCAGGATATTCACCGACGAGGGAGCTTGCCAAATCTGCTTTGGACAAAATCGCGGCACGTACCGTTTCATCAACATTAATATCGCGACCTTGCTGCTGCATTAAAGTAGCGATAAAAGCGGCAAGTTTCGCAATACGCTCAGATTTTTCCCAAATCGTACCTAGCTTATCTTGAAAGACGCGCGTTTTAAGGCTTTCTGTCAGCGCAAATAATGGCTGCTTTTGGTCTTGTAAGAAGAAAAACTCGGCATCGGCCAAACGTGGACGTACGACTTTCTCATTACCTTCAATAATTTGATTGGGGTCTTTTGACTCAATATTGGTAATAAAAATAAAGTACGGCTGTAGCTTGCCCGCTTTATCGGTCAAGCAAAAATACTTTTGATCGGCTTGCATGGTCGAGATAAGCGCTTCTTGCGGCACTTGTAAAAAGCGCGCCTCAAAGTTTGCTCGCAGCGCAATCGGAAAATCAACCAACGCGGTTACTTCATCTAATAAATCTTGCGGTACGATAGCATCAGCATTGACTTCATCGGCCAGTGCTTTAACTTGATTTTTAATCAGCATTTGACGCTTATCAAAATCAGCCACCACTTTTAAGCCATCGAGCAGTTGCTCATAATCATTGGCGTGCGCAATAGTATAATAGTCAGGGCTATGGAAGCGATGACCACGGGTTTGCGTACCCGTCTGATGTCCTTGGATAGTGGCCTCAATAACCGTACTATCTTGCATCAATACCGCCCACTGTACCGGACGTACAAACTCATTGCGGCTTGCGCCTGAACGCATGCGTTTAGCAATTGGCAAATTATCAAGCGCCGTTTGGAATATCGCAGGTAGCAGCTCAGTGGTCGCTTGACCATCAATGACTTGCTCATAGCCGACATAGTCACCTTTATCGGTATTGATGGTTATCAGCTCGCTGGCTTCAATACCTAAACCCTTGGCAAAACCCATTGCCGCGCGGGTTGGATTGCCATCGCTATCAAACGCCGCTTTAATCGCCGGGCCGCGCTTTTGCTCGCTACGGTCAGGTTGCTTATCGCTGATACCTTGAATCTGAATCGCCAAACGACGCGGAGCAGCAAAGGCTTTGATGCTATCAAACGTGATATCAGCTTCAGTCAATTGCTCGGTGACACTGGCTTGTAGCGCGTCACGTAAAGGCTTTAGGCTTTTTGGAGGTAATTCTTCACACCCCAGTTCAAATAGAATAGTACTCATGGGATGCTCCTATTTATTATTATTAGTAGTTTGATTGTTTTCAGTAGACTGACTAGCGTCTGTAACGTTATCTGTTACCGATTCTTCTTTTGGCAAATACTTATCGAGTGCAGCTTGACGATGCGCCTCATCAGCCAATGGGAAGCCTAACTTAGCGCGTGCTTCGACATAACCAATGGCGACTTTACGTGCCAGTGTACGCACTCGCAAAATAAAACGCTGACGTTCGGTCACTGAAATCGCGCCACGAGCATCGAGTAAGTTAAAGGCATGCGAAGCTTTTAACACCATCTCATAGGCTGGTAATGGCAACCCTTCAGCAACCAATTTATCTGCTTGCTGCTCATAAAAGTCGAACATCTGACCCATCATTGGCACATCGGCGTGCTCAAAGTTATAGGTCGATTGCTCAACTTCGTTTTGATGAAAGACATCACCATAAGTGACGCGACCAAACTCACCATCTGCCCACACCAAATCATAAACGCTATCGACGCCTTGTACATACATCGCCAAGCGCTCAAGACCGTAGGTAATCTCACCCGTCACTGGGAAACACTCAATACCGCCCACTTGCTGGAAATAAGTAAACTGGGTGACTTCCATACCATTGAGCCAAATCTCCCAACCAAGTCCCCACGCACCAAGCGTTGGCGACTCCCAGTTGTCTTCAACAAAACGCACATCGTGCACCAGCGGATCGATGCCAATGGCTCTTAATGAGTCTAAATACAGCTCTTGGATATTGGGTGGATTGGGCTTAAGCACCACTTGAAACTGATAGTAATGCTGTAAGCGGTTCGGGTTATCACCGTAGCGTCCATCGGTTGGACGACGTGATGGCTGCACGTAAGCGGCATTCCAGCGCTCAGGACCTAAAGAACGTAAAAATGTCGCAGTATGAAAAGTACCCGCGCCGACTTCCATATCATACGGCTGCAAGATAACGCAGCCCTTGTCAGCCCAATAATTTTGTAGGGTTAGGATGAGATCTTGAAACGTCATCGGTTGAGAGTCTTTTTCTTGTGTCATCGAGGTTGTCGCTTGTGATGTCATAGTTTGGATTGTCATAGTTTGGGGCATCGTAATAAAGCCACGGTGGAATTAGTATTATGAAATAAAATATTGATAGCGCTCGTATAGCCTATTCGGCAACGACTCTATTTGCCTGCTCACCTTACTAAAAATTGACTATTTTATCTATATTTACCGCAATTAAATTTATCTCACGGGCTTAAATCGTCAGTTATACGCCTTGTTTATCGTTAAACTGTCCGGATAGGCGTTATTAAGCCTATAGATATAAAAGTAAGATAAAAAAATACCCAAATGCAGAGCATCTGGGCAGGAGGAAAAGTATGTCTTTGCTATCCTGATGAGTCAGGCTTTTTGTTTTTTCGGGGGCTATTGTTTTTTTATTGGCCTTATTTTTTAAATATTGTTTTCTATGATTACTTTACTTTCATTGTACGTTAGAAACTTTGTACTTTAGAAAATTTAGACTCTAAAAAAATCTTACTGATACGATTGATTGCTTGCCTTTGGCATGATTATCCATAGGATAATATAAATCAAAATACCTGGTACTGCTGCGCTCATCGTTGAGATAACAACGAATAGCAATCTCACCCATGTTGGCGACCAGCCGACATATTCTGCAATACCGCCCATCACACCTGCTATCATGCGATTATTTTGTGAGCGATGTAATTTTGCTAACTTAGCCAAATCAAATACCTCTCTCAATATTGGTTATATTTATTTTATAGCTATTATTTATCATTATTTTTGAATATTATTTTTCAAAACTATTCTTAAATTCATATGAGTCTTTTCAACTTACGAATCAGTATAGCAACTATTCCTATTCTATCTGTTGAGGATGTAGACGTGCTTTGTGAATTTATGCTACTCAAGCTTGCCCTAACCTCTCATAACTGCTCGTAAACCCCTGATTTTAAATAATTATTTCAAAATGTTTCATAATTGACTTTGTTGCTGCTACCTTACAATTCTTGTTACAAATTCAGTAATCGTCGATTGATAACAGCTCAGTGAATCTTATAGATTTACTAGCAAAAATTGCGAATTATCTTCAATAATGACAAGAAAATGAATGGCTTGATGTTATTTCTTATCAATAAAAAACTCATAAACCACTGCCAATTTACAATAACCTACCTGTAAATCTGTTTAAACCTTTATACCATGCTGATAAATAACTAAAACAACGACTGTCGATTAATTGTTTTTAAAATAATAAGGATAGCTATGTACGACTCAGGCTTAATGATTGGACATTTTGAACCGCTACATCTAGGACAGATGCGCAGTATATTGGCAGCAGCAGGACAAGCAAAAACCTTAAATATCGTAATTATGGCGCATCCAGCACCGCATCCAGACTTTAATATTACCTTGCAAGATAAAGCGCGTTGGCTCCAGATGGCGTGTGCTGATTTGCCCTTTATCCATATTCATACCACTGATGAGATTGAGCTGCCACTCCATGAAAGCTTTGCTGATGTCAGCATAGATATTGCGGCCAGCAATGCCAAGCTGCAACGCTTGAGTGATGCATTAGCGTTGCCAGCAGAGACGGTATTGTTTGTCGCAGAAAATCACCCATTGGCGCAAAGCGATGTTTGTGAGCAGCTAATCATGCCAGTGCTCACCACGCCTCTACAGCCTGAATTCGACTCCTATGCGATTGCGCGTAATCCGGTCGTGCATTGGTCGGCGCTGCATCCACAAGTGCGCGGCGACTATACCAAAACCGTTGCCATCGTTGGCGGTGAAAGCTCAGGCAAGACCACCTTGGTACATAAACTTGCCAATTATTATGGAGCTAGCTTTGCGCTAGAGATGGGGCGGCTATACGTCGGTACAGATTTGGGTGGTAGCGAGATGGGCTTGCAGTACAGCGACTATGGTCCCATTGCGCTCAATCATGCCCAAGCAATCCGCGCTGCCGCCGCTAGGGCAACAGCGCCCGTTACCATTGTTGATACTGACTTTGTCACCACTCAGGCTTTTTGTGAAGAGTACGAGGGTCGTAGCCATCCTTTTGTGGCTGCTTGTATCGATGAGTTTCGCTTAGACCATACGATCATGCTCGATAACAATACGCCATGGGTTGACGATGGCATGCGCTCATTGGGCACGCCTGAAGCACGCGGACGCTTTGAGCAGCGCTTGCTAGATATTTTCGCCCGTCATGATATTCAGCCGCATATGATTGATAAACCCGATTATGATGCCCGCTATAAGCAAGCTTTGTTAATTATTGATGAGTTTATTTATGGCAAATAACAGTATCAGAAAACGAAAATAAAAAGAACGAAAGCAAAAATGATTGCTAGAAATAAATGATTGTGACAAATATTAGCGATGGCAAAAACGGCATACTAAAACATACTAAAAAAAAGAAAAAAACTATTATAGCTTTTATACTTTAAGGAAAAAGGCGTTATGCGTATACAGCTCCTAGACAACATCACCGGAAAATGGGCGATACAATGGATTGTCATCTGGTTTATTTGCGGCGTGCTTGCTTTATCAGCAGGCTTTTGGCTGACTACTGAACATACGACCCTTGACTGGTTTTACTTAGCCGTGTCATTTATTGGTTTGATTTGCGTGGTGTCATTATCGTTTCGCAAAAACATCATGGGTAATGGTTTTGGGATGGCAGCGACCGCAGGGGAATTTGTCGTCCAAGCAACCTCTGGCGCAGTCGGTTTGATGCTCGCGCCGCTCTTTAACTTTTTTAGTCATCTTTATGGGATTTTTTATTGGTCAAAGCATACTGATGCCGATGGCGACATGGTGCCCAAATCTGCCAGTCGCTGGATTTGGCTACTGACCATTGCTTTTATGGTTATTGGTTTGGCGCTATTCCCTACCGTGAATGATTTACTTGCCAGCTATGGCTATGCCGTCGTTGAAGATGATAATAGTAAGTTTTTAGGGCTTATCTCTTTCTTTTGGATTAACGTTATTGCTTTTGTACTGTCTATTACCGCGCAGGCAGCGATGATTCTGCGTTATTCATTCAATTGGTGGTTATGGATTTTATCCAATTTCGTTTGGCTGACCGTCAACTTAATGTCGGGCAATTATATCTTTGCTATTCAAACCATGGTTTATCAGGTGAACTCGTTTGTCGGACTGTATGAGTGGTATCGTAGTGAGCAAGATTCTGTAGAATTGGCAAAACCCGTACGTTAAGGGATAATTTTAGTAAGTGACGAAAAATTGAAAAACAGGCAAATGAGGTTAAAAAGATAACAAGCTTTGACTGTGCGGTTTACCAGATAAAATGGCAGATTGGGCCAATTAGTGCTACAACTGGTATTAATGAGTAGAGTTTTCCATTTATCTGCTGACTGTTATTGCTTAACCGTCATTTATTTACTAACAGGGAGGTTAGTATGTCTCGTACATCGCAAAATCTCATGTCTAAACGCACACTTGAGCAATGGCTCAGTGAGTATTCTGTCAGCCATCAAAATCTAGTCAATAAAAAAATCCATTGGTTATGTGTTCCGGCCATTTTTGTCAGTATATTAGGCATGGGCATGTCGCTCTCCGTCTGGTTTACCTTGGTGATGAGCGCCTTGGTATTAATATTCTATATGCGCTTATCAACGCCGCTGTTTTTGGCAATGGGTATTTTTATTCTTATTTGCCTATCAGTAATGACGTTATTACCATGGGGTTTTAAGGTTTGGGCAGCTATCTTTGTTGTTGCTTGGATTGGACAGTTTATCGGTCATAAAATTGAGGGTAAAAAACCATCATTTTTTGAAGATTTACAGTTCTTATTAATTGGTCCAGCATGGGTAGCTAATAGCTTGATGGGTCGTAAAAAAAGCCAATCTTAACTATCTACTCTTGCCATTATCTTTAAGCTCAATATTTAAAAAATCCTGCTCTAACCATTTTAACCAAAAAAAAGCGCCACCCAACGGATAGTCGGATGGCGCTTTTTTGGTTCTGCTGCTTTTTCGCCTTAGGTATCAAACACGACCGTTATTTAGCACATGTTTGATACGCTAATATAAAACATACTATTTGCCAAATACTTGCATACGATCTGCAACGGGCTTAAATTCTTTGTCGCCTGCTGGCTGCTCAATCGCACCGAATACCATTTGAGCATTTAGTTCCCAGTGCTCATCGATGTTCCATTCGTTGGCCACTTTTTTATCGATGATTGGATTGTAATGCTGTAAATTGGCACCGACATTGATACTTGCCAAGGCAGTCCAAATCACATACTGGTGCATGGCACTGGTTTGATGCGACCAGATTGGAAACTTATCTGCATATAAAGGGGCGGCTGCCTGCATGTCTCTGATGACGCTATGATCTTCAAAGAACATAACCGTACCAGCGCCCGCTTTAAAGCCATTCATTTTTTGCTTGGTGGCAGCAAATTGCTCTTCATTATCAACGATATCACGTAAGGTATCTTCGGTCATTTGCCAAAGCTTGTTATGGTCATCGCCAAATAAAACCACGATACGCGTTGATTGTGAGTTAAAAGCTGATGGCGTATGCAAAACCGCATGCTCAACCAACTTGACGATTTCATCGTTTGATACTGGCAATTGATTGCTCAATGCATAGATAGAACGACGCTTTTCAGCCAATTGCTGTAATGTTTTTAGGTCTGACATATATATTTCTCCATATGATTAATAGAATTTCAATCCAATGAAAATAACCGTTAAACCAGTAGGGACAATGAATTATCTAGAAACCCCTACTCTTTAATCTCAATTATTATATGGACCTTTGAGATAAATCCGTACTTTACTTTTGTAAAAAAACTTAATGATACATATCTATTTGAAAGGCAGTTTAACGAATAAAGCTTACCGTTAAATTAACCTTTAAAGACATTAACCTTTAAAACCTTCAGGTAACTCTGGCGCTGGTAAGCGCTTCATATCAGAGTCGACATTACCAAAACGCTCATGACCGTTATTCCAGTCGATGATAGATTGCTCAATCTCTTCTTTATTGTCCGCGACAAAGTTCCACCACAGTAATACTTGGTTATTTAATGGCTCACCGCCGATAAACATCACACGGGTGCCTTTTTTGGCGACCAGCTTAATACTTTTATTATTGGCAACATCGCTATCATGGAAGCGGAACAATTGATCTTGCTCACAAATCTTGCCTTCAGACTCGATTTGTCCTTCTGTCACCAAGATTCCGTATTCAAAGCCCGGCTCTAAGTTAAGCGTGACCTCACCGTCTTTAACGAAATAGACATCGATACCAACCATTTTTGAATATTGAATGGTTGGCGCTTCATAACGCTCACCTGATACGCTGGTATAGCTGCCAGTGGTCAGAATCATCTCGACACTATCTTCACGCCAGGTTGGTAGCTCTGGATAATGATGGAAACTACGCTCGATTTGCTGATCCGTTGGCAGTGCAATCCACAGCTGTACCATGCTCAAACCGCGCGCCGCATCTGCTGAGCCACCGGTATCTGGGAAAACGCTTTGCTCAGTATGACTGATACCTTGGGTTAGACCGGTGCCCGCTGTCATGACGTTGACTTGGTTTTTGGTAATCACTTGCTCATTACCCAAGCTGTCTTTGTGCAGCACTTCACCATTTAACATCCAGCTAAAGGTTTGCAAGTTGGTATGCGGATGGCGACCGACTTGCATGCCTGACTCATCTTCGCCAAATTCAGCAGGGCCAGCATGATCTAAAAAGCACCAAGCGCCGATGGGTTTTTTGCCTGTATTGGGCAATAGACGCGCGATAGGAATACCGCCTACATCGGCCAAACGTGGTTCTAGGGTTTCGATACTCATGATTCACCTCTTATTATGTGATACGGGATGTGATGTAAAGATAATGGGCAACACGCTATAAAGCTATAGAAAAATATCTTTTATAAAAATAGTATATAAAAAATCAAAGTAGCGCGGCAAAATGATGTTTTTATTTCTACCACGCTTTTTTTACCACGCTACTTTGAACTCAACATGCTATTTTTAACTTAAGTGCACCTTAATGTCAGCACCTTTTAAATTTAGCAGCTTTTAAACTTAGCACTGGCAATGCTTAAAAGCTCATTGGTACTTCCATTAGCAATACTTTAGCATCTTCTTCTACGTCCATCGTAAAGTTCTTAGTATCCCAAACACCAAGGCCATCGCGGGTATCCAAAGTGTTACCGTTTACCTCGACTTTACCGCTAATGACAAAAATATAAACGCCGTTATTAGGGTTTTTTAGCTCATAAGTTTGGGTGATACCTTTATCAAAATCGCCCATGCTAAACCAAGCATCTTGATGAATCCATACCCCTGCATCGTCCGCATTGGGTGACAATACTTGATTGAACTCGTTTGGCTTTAGGATATCGTCCATACGGATTTGCTGATAACGAGGCTCAACGTTCATTTTATTTGGGATAACCCAAATCTGTAGGAACTTCACCGCTTCGGTATCGTCGCCGTTCATTTCACTGTGCGTGATACCATTACCCGCTGACATCACTTGGATTTCACCGGTTTCAATGATGCCATTATTACCGATGTTATCGCCGTGACCGAGCTTACCGGATAAAGGAATACTGATAATTTCCATATCGCGGTGTGAGTGCTTACCAAAGCCTTGACCTGCGATGACAAAATCATCATTGATAACACGTAGCGCGCCAAAACCCATACGTTCTGGATTGTGATAATTGGCAAAGCTAAAGGTGTGCTTGCTTTTGAGCCAGCCATGGTTGGCATCGCCACGAGAATCTGCTGCATGATAGATGGTTTTCATAATGTATCCTTAACTATTAGTAAGTTAAACGGCTTTAGAATTTGACATTCATTAACTCGTTTAAACAATGAAATTATTATAATTGTTGTCCACTAACAGATAAACAACGATATTCGCAATTAACTATTCTCATTTTTAGAACAATATTGTCATAAAGGTAAGGTAATATATTTATAACAGAACCCTGTATACTCATAACAGTACAACTAGCATGAGCTGTTACTATGGCCAAAGTTACGATAAAAAGTTATGAAAGAAGTAACGCGAGCAGGTGTAAATTAAGTCTAGAAGATATTAATCATACGATATAAGGAAATTTAACTATGTCAGATATGGCAAAGACAGATGTGGAAAATAAACAACCATTACATTATAAAGTTATTAATAATACCGAAAAGAAGCGTTTTGAGATTCATATCGATGACAAAATCGCTTTAGAGGATTATGAATTTTTCACCACGAGCGCCGGCGAAAAAGGCATTGAATACAAACATACCGAGGTGCCAGCAGAGTTAGGCGGCCGTGGTATTGCAGGGTATCTGGTCAAATATATTTTAGATGATGCGGCGGCGAAAAACCTGCGGGTGAAACCAACTTGTTCTTATGTAAAGTCTTATATCGACAAGCATCCAGAGTACCAAGACAATTCAGTATTTCATAATGCTACGCCTTAAACAATGAATAGTTAAATATAAGCATATAGCTAAATATAAGCATTTAATCGATAAGCAAAAAAAACGCCATATCTGCAGATATGGCGTTTTTTATGGACGATGCTTTCTAGTATCTATAATGTAAGCGCTAGAATAATTCAGTTAAAAACGCTTAGGCAATATGCTCTAAAAACCCTGTATTGCGCGCCCTCATTGATAAATACAGCACCGGCAATACAAACAAGCCCACCGCCCAAAAACTCAGCTGCATATATAGCAGTGCGCCCACTAACGCCCCCACTAAAAAGCTAAATACCAATACTGAACTGTGTGCCAGTTTTTTGCCATTATCCGCTGTGCGATTGACCAAATAATCGGTCAGGTTGATACCAAGTTGCGTAGTATTACCGGTCATCAATACCGTCGGACTCATATGCTTAATCACTGTCTTGCTGGCAGTATTACGAATCGCCAGCGCAATCAAACCTAATCCACCCGTTATCGCCACGGTTATATCACCGGCATCGACAAAGGGTTGATAGTACAGACCGGCAATCATAAAAGCGGTTAAGAAAAACGCTTCCGCTAGGAACAAATGGCTCAGCGTTAATTGTTTATTTTTACTATGGTCAATAAATATCTTCGTGATCATAACCGTTAAAATAAATAACGGTAAGGCGGCAAGCTTAATCCATAGACCCGCCTCACCCTTGACCAAGCCACTGCCCGCCATCACCAAGTTACCTGTGACATGAGCGGTGAAGAAACCAAACAAGGTGATAAAACCAATAGTATCAATTGCCCCGCCAACCACGGTTAATAGCACGGGCGTTTGATGGCGCTGCCAAAAACTTGGCGGCTTTGAATGTAACGGCTGTGAGTCAGGTGAAGCTGATTGATTGCTATCACCTTTACTAGCAGCTTCATTATTAGTATTCGCAGCATTATTAGAGAGTGAGTTAGCCACCCGACTTGCCTGCAAACTGCACAAAATCAGTCACAAAGCCTTGTAAGAATTTTTGCGTGCGGGCGCTAACACTGCCATCTTCATTTAAGCTATCGGTTGCACGGCTGAGATGGATTTCTGGATCGACCATCAGTTGCGCCGAGAGCATTTGCATGCTTTTGCGCACATCAAGCCCACTATTGATACCACCAAAACTCCCCGGAGATGCCGTAACTACGGCAACTCTTTTATGCGTCCAGACACTTTCTTTATAGGGACGCGAGCCGATATCCACGACGTTTTTTAACGCCGCAGGTATGGTGCGATTATGCTCTGGGGTGACAATCAATACCGCATCAGCGTCTTTTAGCTGCTGACGGACACGCTCATAACTTTCAATGGTTTTATCATCATAATCTTGATTATAAAGCGGCAAGTCTGCAATGTGGACTTCCTTTATAGTGACGCTGTCAGGCATCTGCGACACGATATATTCGGCAAATTTACGATTGATGGATTCTTTTCGCAAACTACCAATAACTAGGGCGATGTTGACTGATGCGCTCACAGCAACTCCTGAATGATGATAAAACCGTATGGATTGAGCATTTTACTATACTAAATTCTGCGCGTGTTGCTGTGATCAATTGAATAGGCACCTGCACCATGGGCAAAAATCATCAAGAAACCACCCGCCATCGCGATGTTTTTCATAAAGGGGTTCATTTGTGATTCATCAATCCAGAATTGGTGGAATAGCAATGCTGAGACAACGCTAAAGCCTGCCATCAATGTAGCCACCAAGCGCGCTTTAAAGCCCAATAGGATGGCGATACCACCAAGTAACTCAACAGCGATGACCAAAGGCAATAACATACCTGGCACGCCCATCGATTCCATATAACCTTGAGTGGCAGCGTAGCCGGTAATTTTAGTAAAACCTGAAAAGATAAAAATCATTGATAAAAATAGGCGACCAATTGGGGCGCTAAGCTCTTGTAATTTGTCCATGATTATTCTCCAATAGTATGAAATTTCTAAACATAACGTGTTTATTTAAAAGACTTTTGTTTGATTAGGCAACGACATTATTGTAGTCGTTGCTTATCAATAGATAAACCGTGATAATTACAAATATGAGTTCTTATTTAGAGATCAATTAAGAAATGGTTCTATTGATACAATGATAAAAACAGTTAGTATTTAATAGAAGGTATCAGCCGCCACAGAAAGAAGTATTTTTCGATACTGCCTAACGTCCAATACCATACCTCCAATACCATGATTTTTTGCTACACTTATTGTGTTGGTATATAAGATATACTTAACGCTAGCTTTTAAATTAAGCGCTTTTAAACCAATATCAGTCTTTGAGCTGATAATTAAAACAGGCAGTATAGTTACTCGACGATATACTGGCTTTTACCTACTCACTTAACAAAAGGATTGATTTATGATCACTGTAAATTCTATTAAAAAAACCAATCGTGCGCTTGCTTTTGCTGCTATCGGTACGCTTGGTCTGCTTAGCACACTAGGTCACGCTGCGACTTATGAGCTTGACCCACATCATACCGCCGTGCGCTTTTCTGTAGACCACTTCGGTACCACGACCAATGCTGGCGGCTTCTATAATCTATCGGGTATTCTTGAATACGCCCCTAAAGAGAAAAAAGGCTTTGTCGGTATTACGATTCCTATGGGCAGCTTGAGCACAGGCATTAAAGCTTTTGACGGCCATCTAAAATCTGCGGATTTCTTTAACGTAAAAGAATATCCAACCGCTTATTTTAAATCGACTAAATGGGAATTTGATGGCGATAAAGTTAAAGCGGTCAAAGGTGATTTAACCCTGCTTGGTAAGACCCATCCAGTGACTTTAAAAGCCACTAAATTTAACTGCTATGACAGTCCTTTATTAAAAGCTGAAGCTTGTGGTGGTGATTTTGAAACCACTATCGATAGAACCAAATGGGGCATCAATACCTTTACCGATGGCGGTATGATGAAAGACATCAAACTGGTCGTTCAGGTAGAAGGTAGTAAAAAAGCAGACCTTAAATAAGGGTAATTTAGCCATTTAAGATAGTGGTTTTAGATTGACCACAGTCTCGACTATTTGGTTTTTTGATAAAAGGCTGGGTTTTTAACTCAGCCTTTTATCTTTTGTATCGTTAATATTAAATAAAATAGACATATTAAATATATACTTAGATAAAGAAAACACTTGGAAAATAACCGTTTTATATCATGGTCATCATACGATATAGCAAAATAATAATAGCTAAATAACTATAATGAGGTAGCTAGGATGGGACAATTAGAAGACATGGCGATGTTTGTGCGCATTGTCGAAGCAGGCAGCATTACCAAAGCTGCTGAACAATTAAATATTGCCAAATCCGCCGTTAGCCGTCGTCTTAAGGATTTAGAGACACGTTTGGGCAGTCAGCTTATTAGCCGAACCACGCGCCAATCAAACTTGACCCAAGCCGGTGAGCAATATTACCAAAAGGTGAACAATATACTCAGCGAAGTTGACGCCCTAAACGAAGAAACCAGTGGCGCGCCAACGCGTATCGAGGGCACCTTAAAAATGACCGCGCCATTGTCATTCGGCTTGATGCATCTCAATGATGTCATCGATGAATATGCCAATCAGCATCCCAATTTGAACTTTGAGCTCGATTTTTCTGATCGCCATGTTGACTTGATTGAGGAAGGCTATGAGCTTGCCATTCGCATCAGAGAGCTACAAGATTCCAGTTATCAGGCCAAACGTTTGGCACTTATCCGTTACGCACTTTGTGCCAGTCCAGAATATTTAGAAAAGATGGGAACGCCTGCGACCCTAGAAGACTTACAACAACATGAGTTTTTGCAGTATGGTCTTGGTAAAACAAGCACGCTTACCCTGACGGACGCGCAAGGGAAAAAACACAACCACACCATTGATGCCAAAATCAAAGCCACTAATGGCGAGTTCTTGGTGGACTTAGCGGTAAAAGGTCAAGGTATTGTCTTTATTCCAACCTTTATCGCTTATAAACGGTTGGCCAAAGGTGAGCTTGTGCCTATTCTTGAACAATATCAATTACCCACACTCAATGCCTATGCGGTATATCCAAAAAACCGCTTTTTATCGCAGCGCTGCCGCTATCTCATTGATTTTATCGCCGAGCGTTTCGGTGATGACCCTTATTGGGATAAATTTTAATAGGCCTAACTTAGTAAACTGAGCAGTTTTTTAAAGTCGCTATAAATCTTAAAACAATACTGTTAGTATTATTTTAAGATATCCATCAGTCATAAGGAAATGCATTATGGATTTGCAAGCACTCGGCATGAAAGCCATTCACGACTTTGATGACGTTCGCCAAAGCCCGTTACCACAAGAGCGTCTAAAAGCAGCGCGTAAGCAAGCAAGCGCCTTTAGAGAGCGCTTTATGGATGAAGCGCCGGTACAGTTTTATCAAAGCGCCGACATGGTGCGTGTTCCCTACCCAACGTGGTACGCCTACAGTGGCGTCTATACCCAAAGCACCTATAAATTCCCCTACATTCATATCCTCAACCGCATTTTTATCATTCAATATCATGATTTTTTGGGTGAATTAAAAACATTGCTATTCTCTCCTTCTGATATCGAAGCAGACCGTGAGACGCCATTTTTTAAACGTCTAACAGACAAAATGCCTAACTGGTCACCACTTGAAAGCGTGGTTGCACCTATCATTCGTGACGTCACTGGCGCCTTAGCTGAAGTCGGCTTGTCTCCAGAAGATGTTGATTATATAAGCTACGACCATCTGCATACCCAAGATGTACGCCGCTGGTTAGGGACTAAAAGCATTGGCACTAAAAATGTAGGTGGAAAAGATAAGCCTGCCTATTTTCCTAACGCCAAGCTATTGATTCACGAGCAAGAATGGCTAAGCACTACTTCTTTATTACCCGTGCAAGCAGATTGGTATTGCCCAAACGGCATCGAAGGCATCGATGCTGATAAAGTAATTAAATTTACTGGTAGCATCCAATTGGGCGAAGGCATCGCACTCGTACATACCCCCGGACATACCGAAGGCAACCATTCGTTAGTTGCACGCGTCCCAGATGGCATCAGAGTGACTTCAGAAAATGGCGTGGGCGCCGATGCTTATGCACCGATGAACTCAAAAGTGAATGCCATCCGCCGCTATGCTAAAGACACAGGCGTAGAGGTTATCCTAAACGGCAATACGCTAGAAGGTAGTAATGAGCAATATATCTCGATGGTCATTGAAAAAACCATCGCTGGTCCCTCAAAAAACCCTGACTTTCCCAATTGCGCCTCAAGTAGTGAAGCGACCCCTTATTGGTTGATTCCCGGGCATAAAGTCAGTCATTTAATCGGCGAAGCAAAGTTTGGCAGCTTGCAGAACAAATCGGCAAAAAGTCACTCATTGCAGAAGGAAAGCGCTTGATGGGTTATTTTACTAATAAAACTGTCTATATCACTGGTGCTGCCTCTGGTATTGGGCTTGAGACGGCTAAGCAGCTTATTCAACAAGGCGCTAACTTGGTACTGTTTGACGTACAACCGTTTGATGAGGTGCTATCAACCTTGCAAGCTATTAATAAAAATAACGCTTCGATTATCAGCTATGAATTGGACGTCACCGACGCCGATACAACAACTCAAAAAATCGCCGAGGCGGCAAGCAAACAGTCACCTGATATTGTCATGCACTTCGTTGGAATTACAGGTCCTTGGACGTTTGATGAGATGAGCCAAGCACAGTTTGAGCGTGTTATAAATATCAATTTATTTGGTACGCGCAACGTCCTCGCTGCCGTGCGTCCATTCTTGTCACGTGGCGATCAAGTCATGGTCACCGCTTCGATGTCATCTTTTACCGGCAGTTATGGCTACAGCTCTTATAGCGCCTCAAAGTTTGCTATTTGGGGCATGATGCAATCGATAAGCTTTGAGTGGAAACCTCACGGTATTGATATCACTGTTTTTGCACCGCCACCGATAGATACGCCGCTCACCCAAGCGGAAGTCGGCGTCATGGCACAAGCGGGTGTTGGTATGAAAAAGCTGGCAGGCGAGCTAAAAATTGAACATGCCGTTAAATCTATGCTAAAAGGGGTAGAGAAGCGGCAGTTCCTAGTCGTACCCGGCGTGATGGCAAACTTAATTAGATTACAGCTGCGTTTCTTTCCGGTCAGCTGGGTGAATTGGATAGGCAATAAAACGGTGGCTTTTTCGCTTAGAAAATAGCGTTTTTTAAAACTGGCTTGTATACATTGAACTTTCACAAGTATTGAATGTCAGTTAGTCACTTAAAAATTCACAAAAAAAAGCGTCACCCGATTAAATATCTGGTGACGTTTTTTATATGACGAGTTTTCTACACTAGCTATTATCGTTAATCTTAATTTTAGTCTAAGGTTTGCACACCGCCACCATTGACAAATAACGTCTGCCCACTGACCCACTCAGAGATAGGCGCCGCAAAATATAGCATCGCACCAGCAATATCATCCGCTTCGCCTAAGCGCTTGATAGGCGTATGCGACAACATTCTTTCTTCAATCTCAGGCGTCAATACGCTCTCTAACGCCGCAGTGCGCGTGGCACCCGGACCCACAGCATTGATACGCACCTCGGGACCGAAATCATGAGTAAGGTTCGCCACCATATGATTAACCGCCGCTTTTGATGCTGCATAACCACTCATATCTGGACTCTTATTGACACTCGACATCGATGTGGTGATAACTATTGAGCCATAGCCTGATTTTTTCATATGTGGCACGCATAACTGGCATAGACGCCACGCGCTAAAAACGTTCAATTCAAAGTCGCGACGGAAATCATCAACAGAGATTTTAAACGGATTTTCTTGACCACCGCCACCGCCGCCTGCATTACTAATCAAGATATTGATACTACCGAATATCTCTACCGTTTTATCGACCATCGCTACCAAGTCTTCATCTTTTAAGATATTACACTCAACCGCCAAGGCTTTAACGCCGTAGCTTTCGATGTCTTTGGCCGCTTTATTAGCATCTTCCAATTTCAGGTCTGCAATGACGATATTTGCGCCAGCTTGTGCCAAACGCAGTGCCGTTGCTTTGCCAATACCATTAGCACCGCCCGTCACAATCGCTGTTTTTCCTGTTAAGTCAAATAGCGCATTAAATGATTTGTGCTCAAAAGCTTGCATGGTTAATCCTTATAATAATTATTAATGGAGGCGATATATCGTTTGAAAATTTTTAATAGTTAATACATCAAATAAGTATGCCAATTCAAAATCAAATGAATGTGTCAAATCATCCATGTTGTGTAACGCTGCACTTTGTCACATGCGCTTTGTCATAGCGTTATACGTTAGCTTGCCAAATTTCAGGCATAAAAAAAGCCTCACTTCTTATTGAAGTGAGGCTTTAGTGCTTTTGCAAGCCATATTTGGAGCGGGAAAAGAGATTCGAACTCTCGACCCCAACCTTGGCAAGGTTATGCTCTACCACTGAGCTATTCCCGCTAATTATCAAATCGCAATGTTGTTAACAACGACTACGTCTCGATAGGCTGGCTATTTTAGCAAATATTCTGAGAGTGTCAATACCTTTTTTCAAATCTTTAATCAAAGGTATGGTTTTTAAATTTATCTTAAGAGAAAAACAAGCATAGAGTATTGATTCTAAGTGCTATTTTAATTTACCTCATTAAGATAATACTTTCAAATAAATAGAGAAAATAATAGCAGTCTCAGCATTCTGCCCGCCTAACCTTTGCTTACAACATGCTGACAACGTTAAAACGCTAACAAAATATAATTTTTCTATAGAAATAAAAACGCTTGCGCGCAAACGATAAAGCGGCTTTAACTGCTGTATCCACTTCCATCATTTCTTGTGCGAACTACTTACCTTTTAACAGCACTTACTAATACCACTTACTAACAGCACTTACAATCCTACCGCCTATTGTTACTTTTTCTGTCTAGGTTTTAGGTTGTTAACATTATTATACTTATGGCTAATGACAGTTGGAGTAAAATTCCACTGTTTTAGTAGACGGGCAAACGGTAGCAATACTTCAATAATAAGCTACCCTTTCATCTACTATTCTAATATTGGCATTGTTCCACTTTATTTTTTTCCATTTACAGCGAGGACGTTTATTATGAAAAAACTGCTTACCACAACAGTTATGGCGGCATCATTGTCGGCATTGGCCATGACCGGTTGCTCTAGCACGACTAGCACAGGTGCCGTCGGCGTTGACCGTCAGCAGCTATTATTAGTCTCAAATGAGCAAGTATTGCAGCTATCGGCGCAAAGTTATGCCAAAACGCTGCAAGAAGCAAAAGCGCGCGGCTTACTGGATACCAATAGCGCGCAGCTCAATCGCCTAAAAAATATCTCGAACCGTTTGGTCGGTCAAGTCGGCGTCTATCGTCCTGATGCGGCAAAATGGCAATGGGAAGTTCATACCATTAAATCTAATGATTTAAACGCCTTTGTGATGCCCGGCGGTAAAATTATGTTTTACTCAGGTATTATCGACCGCTTGAATTTAACGGACGATGAAATTGCCGCTATTATGGGACATGAGATATCGCATGCCCTACGTGAGCATTCACGTGAGCGCTTATCACGTCAATACGCTACCCAAACTGGTATTGGTATGGCAGCGAGCATCTTTGGTCTCTCACAAGGGCAGGCAGAGCTTGCTAACGTCGCTGGTGACTTAGGTCTTAGCCGTCCGCACAGCCGTACGCAAGAAGCAGAAGCTGACCAAATAGGTCTTGAGCTGATGGCACGTGCAGGCTACAACCCACAAGCTGCGATTACTTTATGGCAGAAAATGCAACGCGCCAGCCAAGGTGAGCCACCACAATTTTTAAGCACTCACCCAACCAGCAGCAACCGTATTGCGCAATTGCAGTCATTGATGCCTAAAGTGATGCCGCTTTATCAAAAGTCACGTCGTTAATGGACTATGCTTAAATATTAAGTATCAATCTAATGACAAGTACGGACTAATGGTAAGTAATGATAAATAAGAAAAGCAGAGCGTCATATATTGCGCTCTGCTTTTTTATGCGTGCTGCTAAAATATTTTATAGTAAACTGACTATCGCACGGCGATAAACGGTCAGTTAATGCAGCATAGCGGCACAGTGAACTGTGTCTGCTATAATGGGCACAATCAGCCATTTAAATGGCTAAGCCCTATAAGATAAAGGATGATTATGACTACTAATACGCCTACGACCAATACGCCTACTAACACTCCGACCGCCGATGCCCTTAATAATGAGCTACAGGCTTTGCAAGCGCAGCATATTGAGCTGGTAAATGAATCGATGAATCATGCGGGTTACTTTGACGGTAAAGAAAGCCATTTTAAACTGACCATTGTCAGTGACGCCTTTGAAGGCAAACGTTTGGTTGCGCGTCATCAGCTGGTATATGCTCTGGCAAACTCGCTACTGACCTCACAAGGTGGTCAAATCCATGCCTTGGCTATTCATGCTTATACGCCAACAGAGTGGCAAGGTCAAAGCCCTGAGAGTCCACTGTGCGCTGGTCAAAACAAAGGTTAGATGGCGGTTTTATTGTTTGCTATTTTTAAACAGCTACCATTAAACATTGTAATCAAATACTAACTTCCAATAATATAAATAAGCTGGCAAACGGCACCTTTAAAGGAAATTCTACCCAATGAAACATTTACATATGCTCATGGCAGTACTGTTGATTGTGGCGTTTTTATATCAAAGCTATCTGGTATTAAGCGCAAACAAGCAAATGCCATTGGCGCTCAAAATCTCTACCCATATTCTCTATGCCGTTATTATTCTTTCAGGGGCTGGTATGCTCATGCAATTAATGAGTGCCAATGCGCCCGTGCAATGGGTTTTTGCAAAAATCATCTTGCTCGTTGCAGCCCTTAGCGCCAGTATCAAAGCCTTTAATAACAATGCAACACTGAGCCAAAGAAAAACCGGTATTCTGATTGCAGGTGTGGCTTATATTGGCATCGTGGTGCTTGCCTTTAGCAAACCGGGTAATTTGTTTTAAGCGTTGCTAAACGATATATTTTTCAATATCTTAATCGCCACTTTTTTGCTATCTTAAATAACTACGCTTTCTAAAATACCCTGTTAAAACGTAACATTGTTAATTAATACCAAAACAGATATTGATTGACAGCAGGCATTAATAAGCACGGTAAACATCCTCATTTAGCTTATGGAGACATTATGAAAACTCTTACTGCAGCAACACTACTGGCAACAGCTGGCGTTTTTGGTCTCTCAGGCTGCGCCTCAACGGGTAATATTACCCCGCAATATGTGCCACCAAGCACCTATCAAAGTTATGATTGCCAAGCGCTTAGTCAAGAATATAATCGCGTCAATCGCTATGTCGATGCGGCGCGCAATGAGCAATCAACCCTATCCGCCTCAGGCGTCGGCGTTGGGGTTTCCGCTGGACGCTGGGGTATCTCACCTAATATCAGCTTTGGCGTTGGTCAAAGCAACAATACTAAAGCGCGCGATGCCAAGCTATCAAGACTGTATGGCGAGCGTGATGCCATCATTCAGTCTGCCCGTATCCAGCGTTGTAGCTTTGCCAATGGTATTAAGATTTATGGTGAGTAATGCTCGATAGCTCGTGTTTAAATGGCTCGTGTTTAAATAGCTCGTTTTTAATAAGTCACATTTGATAGTTTATTATTCCGATGACATTAAACGCTGTTCAAAAGAAAAAAGCCAATACGCGATAAGCATATTGGCTTTTTTATGTCTAACAATCAGGAGTAAAAACTCAAGCAACGCTTATGCGTTTAAGCTTTTTACCCACTGCACAATTTGATCGCTAGGTAAGGCACCAGACTGTCGCGCGACTTCTTTGCCATTTTTGAAAGCAACCATCGTCGGTAAGCTGCGAATATTATAAGGAGCCGCCGCTTGCTCGTATTTATCGGTTTGTATTTTGGCAAAAACCACTTGCGGCAACTGACTGGCCGCCGCTTTAAACTGCGGTGCCATCATCAGACACGGCTGACACCAACTCGCCCAAAAATCAACGATGGTCAACACCTCATTTTTTTGAATGACTTTACTAACCGTTTGGGCGTTTAGTTCATGTGGACTGGCCGTTAATAATGGCTGACCACATTTGCCACAGTTCGGTGCCGCATTTAGCCGTGTGGCGGGTATACGATTGGTTGCCTGACAATGCGGGCAGACCAGATGAGAGTTTTGCTCAGTCATTATACAACTCCTTTATACATAGCTTGGGCGCGTATCTTAATAGAGCGCCCATACTCAATGCTTGTGAATGGATTATTCGTAAGAATCTTAATCACACTTTTTTTTGGCTTTATTCCATTATGCAAACTTACAATGCAAGCTTATAAGACAGATTAGCATTAGGATAGCCACTACTCGTATTGTGCCTGCGTAACTTTCTGCTCTATTTGTATTTAGCTATTTATCAGCTCTTTTTTTATTTCACTGAAATTTAATTAGTTACTAAAGCGCATTAATCGGTACTTTTAGATAACGGGTGCCATTGTCCTCTGGTTTTGGAAAATGACCGGCATCAATATTAAGTTGTACAGATGGGATAATCAGCCGCGGCATCTCTAAATTGGCATCGCGGCGCTCACGCATCTCAACAAACTCGGCTTCATTAATACCGTCTTTAACGTGAATATTACCGAGCTTTTGCGCTGCTACCGTCGTGGTTGGGCAATGCTTGCGACCTTGACTTGGATAGTCATGGCACAGATACATCAGGGTCTCATCAGGAAGTGCCAGCAGTTTTTGGATAGACTGATACAGGGTCTTGGCGTCCCCTCCTGGAAAGTCGCAGCGCGCCGTACCCACATCGGGAGCAAATAGCGTATCGCCGACAAAGACCACGGTTTTTTCATCGTCAGCGGCAAGATACGCCATATCCGCACGCGTATGACCGGGCACATACATGGCAGTAATCGTAATGCCGCCAAGTGTCAAGGTTTCGCCATCATCGGTCAAGATATCAAACTGGCTGGCATCGGTACGAAAGCTGCTATCAAAGTTAAAAATTTGCTTAAATATTTTTTGCACTTCAGTGATATGTTGACCGATGACCAGTTTGCCGCCAAGTGTTTCTTTTACATGTATAGCGGCCGATATATGATCGGCATGGGCATGGGTTTCTATAATATAAACCAGCGCCCAACCCTGCTCACGCACGAACGCTATTACCTTATCGACACTAGCGGTATCCGTACGTCCTGACTTGGCATCGAAATCCAAAACAGGGTCGATAATGGCACACACTTGCTGCTGCACATCAGCCAGTACGTGGGTGTAGGTCTCTGTGTCGCTATGTAAGAAGGAATGAACTTGCATGGCTACCTCTTTGTTTTTATATGAATGTTTTATTATTTAATGAAGTCTTACGTATAATAAATACTTGTTTATAATATTTGAATGTACATAATACCTATCTTGCATACCACTATAGCAACCAGCTAACAATTTATCAATTTATATAATGTAAATAATGATAACTTGCTATAAATCGCGATATCATTGATAATTAACTATATATAACCATATCTTAGCTATAAACTTTGCCTTTTTTATCTATATCTTAAATAAGGAGTTCGCTCTGACTACTTCAACTTCAGCATTGAGCACGTCTACTAATCACACTGGTAAACCTGTATCTGCCAGCGTAACAGACTTTGCACCCAAAGACCTTGCTGAGCAAATGCAACATGCATCTATGCAAGCCAGCCAATTATTAAAGTCGCTCTCGCATCCTGATCGCTTATTACTGCTATGTCAGCTGACTCAAGGTGAATACTGCGTCAGTGAGCTTGAAGACTTAGTCGGTGTCGGTCAGCCAAGCTTGTCGCAGCAGCTTGGTATCTTACGTAAAGACGAGCTGGTGACGACCCGCCGCGAGGGCAAGCAAATCTATTATAGTATCGCAAGCGACGATGCGTTATCGGTACTGCAGTTATTGTATGAACGCTTTTGTGCCAAAACAGACGCATAACTGGTCATTTAGCTCTTAGCTGTTCTTAAATTTATTTATTGTGATGACCTCTTGCTATGCCTTCTATCGCCGCTCGTCTGATTCCTGCTTGGTTACGTCAGTACCAGCTGTCTGCCCTGCCGACTGATGTCATCGCGGGATTGGTCGTTGGGGTGCTCGTCATTCCACAAAGCTTAGGTTATGCGGTGCTAGCAGGATTGCCGCCTGTCTATGGACTCTATGCGGCTATCGTACCCGTGCTGGTGTATGCGTGGATAGGCTCAAGTAATGTGCAAGCTGTGGGACCCGTCGCTATCACCGCGATTATGACGGCAAGTAGTTTGCATCCTTACGCCAATGAGGGCACGCAGCAATATATATTAATGGCCAGTTTATTGTCATTGATGGTTGGGACGATGTTATGGCTGGCAGGTCGGCTTAAGCTTGGCTGGATTATGCAGTTTATCAGTCGCGGCGTATCGGCGGGTTTTATCAGTGGCGCGGCGGTACTGATTTTTGTCAGTCAGCTTAAATATCTGACGGGGATTCCTATTGCAGGTAATGGCCTTATCGGTTATTTATCGAGTATGCAGATGTATGCTCGCCAGCTGCATCCGCTAACCTTAGTTATTGGCGTCATTGCTTTTACGCTGTTATTTGCCAACCGTTATGCTAGCAAATGGGTTTGGCGCTCTTGGTTGTCAGCCTCTTATGCTAAGTGGGCTGAGCGTCTATTTCCGCTGATTTTGCTTGCTCTTGCCATCGTGTTAAGCATGAGCTTACACTGGACAACGCACGGCGTGGCAACGATTGGTATTATTCCACAGGGGCTACCTACTTTTACCCTGCCGTACTTGCCAGATTTTCATGAAGCGCTCAACCTATTACCAAGCGCCGGTTTAATGGCATTGATTATCTTTGTTTCCAGCAGCTCAGTTGCTAGCAATTATGCACGCCTGCGCGGCGAAACCTTTGATGCCAATCGCGAGCTTACTGGTTTGGGTCTGGCCAATATGGCGGGCGGATTCTTTCAAAGCTTTACGGTCGCTGGCGGCTTTTCACGTACCGCAATGAATGCTGATTCAGGTGCCAAAACGCCGGTCGCAAGTTTAGTAACGATACTGATCATGATTGCAGCGTTAATCGCTTTTGGCAATTTATTAGCACCTCTGCCCTATGCTTTATTGGGCGCGACCATCATGGCATCGATTGTCGGTCTCATTGATATGGCGACTTTAAAGTCCGCATGGCAACGCGACCGCTTAGATGCGGCAAGCTTTCTGGCGGCATTTATCGGTGTGCTGATATTTGGGCTAAATACTGGCTTGGTCATCGGTTTGATGGTGTCGTTTGCCAGCCTGATTTGGCAATCGAGTAAACCGCATGTCGCCGTCGTTGGTCAGCTAGCGGGCACAGGGCATTTTCGCAATATCAATCGTCATGATGTGGTGACGTTTAGCAATTTATTGATGCTGCGTATTGATGAGAGCTTATTTTTTGGCAATAGTGAATCCGTGCATCGCAGGGTCATACAGGCGACGCGGCAATATCCCGAAGCGCATGAGATTATTCTTATTATGTCAGCGGTCAATCATATTGACTTGACCGGCCAAGAGATGCTTATCAGCCTCAATCAAGAGCTGTTGAATCAAAAAAAGCACTTAAGCTTTAGCTTTATCAAGGGACCGGTCATGGACATTATTGAAAACACACCGGTCATAACCCATCTATCAGGACAGGTTTATTTGAGCACCATGGACGCGGTCAATGCGCTTAAGGATGTTTAATAACACTGCATTTATGCAGCTCAAGTTAAATTATTCATGACCGTTATTGTCCGTGACAAAACACCCGTGACAAAACCTTAATTATAAAACATCAATGACAAAACAGAGATATGATAAAAGCTGTGTTATGCTAAATTACTATCAGATTTAAAATTTACTGTCTCTAGAAATACCAGAAATTCTAACGCCATTTAATATATGCGACTTAAGCTACTTATGACCGATGATTTAACCATTTATAAGCAAATTTACCCAAGCCAATGCGTCAAGATTGCCGAGCTTGGCTACCGCTCTGTGCTCAATATTCGACCTGACGCTGAGACAGAGACGCAGCCCAATAGCTGTGACTTTACCAGTGCGACGGCAAAGGCTAACCTCACCTATCAGCATTTACCATTTGATGATGAGCGTTTAAGCATGGCGACTGTCGAGCAGTTTGCAGCCTTTTATCGCACCATGCCCAAACCCATCCTGATGTTTTGCGGCACGGGTGCACGCGCCAAATTGCTGTATCAAAGTGCGCTGATGCAAGGCTTGTTGTAAAGAGCCGTTATATTTTACTTAAGTGCTTTAAGCTAATCACAAAATTTTCATTTTTACGCTAAAAAATAACAAGGAGCTCTTATGAGCCATCAAGTTAGTATTACCGGACAAATCACCCCTGACCAAGTACCTATGATTGCTGAAAATGGTTTTAAAACCATTATCAACAACCGTCCAGATGGTGAAGAACCAAACCAACCAACCAGTGCTGAGATTGAAGCGGCCGCTAAAAAAGCAGGACTTGCTTATAAAGAAGTGTCTTTTGCCGGTAGTGAGCTTAATCAAAACCATGTCGAAGAGTTTGCGGACTTTTTTAACCAAGCTGAGCAGCCAATGCTGATTTTTTGCCGTACCGGTAACCGCTCAACGGGTATTTATGAGGCGGCAAAGCGTATGGATTTATTAGACGATTAATACGGATTTAAATATAATCGTTACTGCTTGAAAAACGCCCGTCCAAACTTTGGATGGGCGTTTTTTTGCATACCACTAAACTATTGACTGGTTAATTTTTAATATTGAAGCCATAATAAAATTCTACTGATACCCCTTAATAGGACTTTATGATGCAAAAACCGTTACTCATCATCGGCAATAAAAATTATTCGTCATGGTCATTGCGAGCTTGGCTACTACTCAAGGCATTTAACATTGATTTTGATGAGCAACTGATTGAGCTGTTTCATCCATCAGCGACAGCCACTCTCAATGAGCATGCGCCAACAAGCAAAGTACCGGTTTTGGTTTATGGTCAAGACAACGATAATAACAGCGATAAGGTCACGGTCTGGGATACCTTAGCGATTACCATTCACGCCAATGACTATCTGACAGACTTAGATGTTTGGACAGGACTGAGTAAATTTCATACTAACAGCAATACCAGCAACAGAATAAACAGCGCTTATTGCCAAAGCATTATTGCGGAGATGCACTCAGGTCTAATGGGCATTCGTAGTGAGATGCCAATGAACATTCGAGCTACCGCGAAAATACAACCAAGCGCTGCTTGCTTAAAGGATATCGCCCGTATAGAAAATATCTTTGCAGATTGTTTAAAAAATCGCTCGAAAGACAGCTACTTGTTTGGACTCTTCACGGCTGCCGATGCTTTTTTTGCACCTGTGGTTCTACGCTTGCAGACTTATGCGGAGGCCTCAGGCATACCATTGCAACCAATAACCAAACAGTATTGTGCAACGATGTTAAGCAATCTTCATCTACAAGCTTGGCAAGAAGCGGCACTCAATGAAACGCGCATTATTAAAGAAGATGAAGCCGGTGAATTACTCTCGGTAGCTGGTGTATTAGCAGATTAAAACTATATCAAATGCAAAATCAAACGTTTGCTAAATTTTTAATAACGCTTAAGATGATAGAAACACAAGGACTGTGATTTCTTTAGCAAGTTACTTTTAATACGCTTTCAATATGTTTTCAATATGTCTTTGATACGCCTCTATATTTAACAAGGAATGTTTCATGAGTAATAATGCGTTGGCGCTATTGCCGCTAGCACTTGCCTATATTATGTTTACCTTAGGAACGGGGCTTAAGCCAAGTGATTTTAAGGTCATCGTTAATCACCCAAAAGCGTTTATTGTCGGCTTAATCAACCAAGTCATTTTTGTGCCTTTGGTTGCGTTAGCGGTCGTCTTAGTCATGTCGCCGCCACCTGCTATTGCCTTTGGTATCATGCTGATTAGCTTTTGCCCAGGCGGTGTGACCAGCAACATGCTCACTTACTATGCTAAAGGTAATGTGGCGCTGTCAGTGGCACTCACGGGCGTAGTGAGCCTGTTATCAGTGGTGACACTGCCTATCTTAATTACGCTAGCTTTTAATCACTTTATGCAAGATCAAGCAGGCTCTATCAGCGCACTAAAAATCGGCGTGGTGATGTTTTTACTGACTACCTTACCTGTGACCCTAGGTATGCTCGCGCGTTATAAATTTACTGACTTTATGGTACGTAGAAGCGGCATTCTAAATGGCTTAGCCAGTCTGTTTTTTGTCTTAATCGTCTTTGCTGCTATTGCGACCAACTGGCAATTACTACAAGAGCAATTGGCGTCTATTGGGTTTGAGCTGGTCTTTATCATTGTCATCTTGTTTGGCTTAAGTATTCTGACCTCTAAAGCCATGAAGCTCAGCTGGTTTGATACCAAAACCATCTCGATAGAAACCAGTATTCAAAACAGCACAACTGCGATTACCTTGGCACCTATCATTATGGGTGTCAGCACATTACCGGTCATCGCCCTACCTGCTGCGGTATATGGTGTGTTGATGTATGTGGTTGCGCTGCCCGTGATTGCTTTGATTCGGAATAAAAACTGATTGTATAAGCACAAAAAAAAGCCACCTCATTTGAGATGGCTTTTAACACTAACGGTAGAGCTAAATAACTTACTGCATAACCAAGTATTCAAACGCTGATAATGCGGCTTTTGAACCTTCGCCCATCGCAATATTAATCTGCTTAAATGGCACAGTGGTCACGTCACCACAGGCAAAGATGCCTTTGCGGTCGGTGCGGCAGCGTTCGTCAATCTCAATCTCACCAAAGCGGTTTAGATCAACAAAGCCTTTGACAAATTCAGTATTCGGCACCAAACCAATCTGCACAAACACTGCTGAAACATCAAGCTCTTTGGTTTCACTGCTGCTACGGTCTTGATAAACGATAGACGTCACTTTACCATCTTGCGCCTTGATTTCTTGAGTCGCTGCTCCAGTGATAAATTCAATATTGGCTTTTTCTTTGGCTTTATTAATCAATACCTGATCCGCTTTTAGCTCATCGGCGAATTCAAGGACGGTCACATGCTTAACGATACCTGCCAAGTCTAGCGCCGCCTCGATACCTGAGTTACCGCCACCGATGACAGAGATGTCTTTACCTTTAAAGAATGGACCATCACAGTGCGCGCAGTAAGCAACGCCTTTACCGACGTTTTCATCTTCACCCGGGACACCAAGCTTCCGCCACTGAGCACCAGTCGCCAAGATAATACTGCGCGTCTCAAACGTCTCGCCAGTATTTAGATGAATACGGTAGTTTTCAGCTTCAGTTTCGCTAATTTCTTTGACGCTGACATGCTCTTTAAGCGTAATATCATATTCGTGCAAATGCTTTTCAAAGTTCGCCGACAGCTCACTACCGGTCGTTAAAGGTACAGAGATTAAGTTCTCGATATCTTGCGTGTCTTTCACCTGCCCACCGATACGGTCAGCGACCATAGTGACTTTTAAGCCTTTACGCGCGGTATAAATCGCTGCCGCCACGCCAGCAGGACCGGCTCCGATAATTGTCACATCTTGCTGCTCTAGCTGTTCAGCATCGTCATCAGCTTCGCTCAGTAAATCAGGAAATTGCTCTTGCAACTTCTCAATCAATTTAGCCGTGTCAATCAGACCATTAGCAAACGGCTTACCATTTAAAAACACTGCTGGTACGCCTTGGATGTTATTGGCTTCTACTTGCTCTTGGAATAATGCGCCATCGATCATCTCATTACTGATGTCATCATTGAGCAAGGCAAATTGGTTCAGCGCTTGCACCACTTCTGGGCAACTGTGGCACGAGAGCGACACGTAAGTCTGAAACTGTAGCGGCTTATTAAAACGCTTAATCAGCTTTTGAATACCTTCATCAAGTTTTAGCGTATGACCGCCAGCTTGCAAAATCGCCAAAATCAACGAGGTAAATTCATGACCTCCAGGGATGCCGCTAAAGACAATACCGGTATCGGTCAATGCACCATCGATATGGCTGACTACTTTAAAGCTAATCGGGCTTGGCAAGCTGTCATCGGTAGCTGTACTGTCAAAATTAATCTTATCCGTGGTGCCAGCGATTTTAGTCAAAAAATCAATCAGCTCAGCGCGCTTGCTATGTTCGCCGCTACCCAGTACAAAGGTAATTGGGCGAGTCATGTTTTCACTGTAGCTTTTGACTGCATCTAATAAACTTTTATCTATCATGTTTGTTCCTCATTATTATTAAATATGTAACGCCAGCTACGATGCTGAGCATTTAAATAGGGTTTGGTGATAAGTTAAGTCGCTGATTTAGAACGCTAAAAATACCGGCCTTACCACCTTTGATACGTCTATTATCAGGGGTTTGCAGGTTTTGGGCAAGCTGATAAACTCAAACCTTACGTTTTATAAAATATATCATAAACCGATATTATTATTTAAATTCAAAACCACTGATAAATAGAAGTCAATGATAGTCGTAGTATCTGGCAAATTTTTTCGCTACAATCGAGTGAAGCGAATAAGAAAAACTCTTATTTGTCCCATGGCAGATTGGCGGTTATCGCAGTGTATTAACAGCCCTTTCTGCTGCTAGTAAGTCTATGCACTTTTGAGCTGAATAACGATTTGGCTCAATGACATTCAAGTCTCACAATCATAGCAATTCATCACAGCACTCTTAACTAAAATGCGCCGATGCTTTGATAAGCTTGCGCTTTATAACAAGGATGACAACATGAGAAAGACTGATACATGGCAAGACAACAGAGATATTATTGCTGAGCTTAAGCAAAAAGACAGTCACTTTGCGACTATTTTTGACGAACATACGCAGCTTGATCAGCAAATCAATCAGTTGGATAAAGATTTGGTCAAACATGCCAGTCGCGATGAAGAAATTGAGCAAATGAAACGGCGAAAGCTGCATTTAAAAGATGAGATTTACAAAATAATCGATAAAAATAAATTACAATCTCACGCTTAACTAGTGGCTGGTTTATACTGTTAGATATTATTATAAAGTCTTATAAGATTGAGACAAAAAAAGACCCCGTTAACATCAGTTAACGAGGTCTTTTTTCTAGCACTTTATTTAGCATTATCAATCAGCAATTACCGCTTTAAATAATACTAAAATCTTAATCTAATAACTTTAGTCTAATAAAAGAAGACTTAGATTTTACCAACTAGATCAAGGCTTGGTTTAAGAGTTTCTTGACCTTGTTCCCAAGCTGCTGGGCAAACTTCGCCGTCGTTTTCACGAACATACTGTGCTGCTTTCACTTTACGTAGCATGTCTTTTGCACTACGGCCGATGCCGCCTGCATGGATTTCAGCAACTTGAATCAAGCCGTCTGGATCCACTAAGAATGTACCGCGCTCAGCTAGACCTGCTTCTTCAATCATGACGTTAAAGCCACGAGTGATACGACCAGTAGGATCGCCGATCATTGGGTAAGTTACTTTGCCGATGGCTTCTGAAGAATCATGCCATGCTTTGTGGGTGAAATGCGTATCGGTTGATACTGAGTACACTTCTACGCCCAAACCTTTAAGCTCTTCGTAATGAGCTGCCATGTCTTCAAGTTCAGTTGGGCAAACAAAGGTAAAGTCAGCTGGGTAAAATAGGAAGATTGCCCAGCTGCCTTTTACGTCTTCTGAAGTGATGGTTTTGAACTCACCGTTTACAAACGCATCTGCTGAAAACTCTGGGATTTCTTGATTGATAATAGACGCCATGATTGGCTCCTTTTTTTGATTGATTGTTGTTGAGTTAATGGATGTTTATTGTTGGTTATTTCTACTAACCCTTTGCTTAACTGGGCTACCTGACAAACTATACGCGAATTCTATGGTTAATCCAGTTAAAAGTTTTTAATGTGATGTTTTGTTTTATTAAACTTGTTAAACTATTCTATCTGCTTTTTTATCCGTACATCGGCATTAAATTGCTATAGTACACAAGATAAACGAGTAAAACAAATTGCGTTAAAAACCCATTAACAGAGAGGTTTTATGATTACCTTACGTCAACTTGAGTTTGCCTTAGCGGTTGCCAAACATCGTCATTTTAAGCGTGCGGCAGAAGACTGTAATATCTCACAATCAGCGCTGAGCTTGGGTATCGCCGAGTTAGAAAAACAACTTGATACGCAGATTTTTGAGCGTAATAATAAGCAAGTCTTGATTACGCCTATCGGTGAAGATATCTTGACGCGGGCGCAGCGCGTGTTTTCGGAAGTCAATGATTTGACCACGCGCGCGCATAGCCATCAGTCACCGCTTGCTTACCCTATGACCGTCGGAATTATTCCAACGATTGCCCCTTATTTGCTGCCAAAAGTGTTGCCTGCGCTACGTGAGCACTATCCAGAATTTCGTATGACCATCGTTGAGCAGCAAACCGAGCGTTTGCTTGAGCAAGTGCGCTACGGTCATATTGATACTGCGATTATTGCGCTACCGTATGCAGTCGATGGCTTGCATACTTTTGAATTTTGGAGCGAGGACTTTTTTGCCGTCTTCCCAAAAGATGATGTCCATGCCAAACTTAAAACCATCAATGCTGATGAGCTAGCAACGGCCAATCTGATGCTATTAGGTGAAGGACATTGCTTGACGGATCAAACACTGACGGTCTGTCATTTTGACCGCGCGCAAATGAAATCGAGTTTTTCTGATGCCAGCTTAAACACCCTTATTCAAATGGCACTTGCCAATATGGGGACGACATTAGTGCCAGAGATGGCATTAGACCAGCTACATCTGCAAAATCAAAATGCAGTTGCGGTGCCACTAGCCGAGGAAGGACCGCATCGTCATATCGCCTTTGTCACTCGTTTAAATTATGCCCGCGTTGATGATGTTAATTTATTAGGTAAGCTGTTTAAACAAGCATTTGAAGATGCGGCTAGTAAGAAGTAAGCATTTGCTAATAGATTGCGGTCATTAAATAAAGGCTAACTATGGACGGGTTGTCACAAATAGAGACTGAGCTCGGTAAGCTTTTCGAGTGGCATTTAACGGCTATTAATAATGCTATCGAGCCAGCAATATTAAAAGCACTTTGGCAAGATATCGCCGTGCGCTATAACGAAAGCCAGCGCGCTTATCATAGCTTGCAGCATATTCAGCAATTATTTACACAGTTTGAACAGATTAAGCATCATTTAAATGAGCCGCATATTATCGCATTGGCACTGTTTTATCATGACGTGATATATGCGCCGACGCGCTCAGATAATGAGCCTAAAAGTGCAGAATATGCCGTCAAGTCCTTAAGCCCTTATCTAAGTGCTGAGCCGTGCCAATATATTTACGCGCTGATAATGATGACGGCTAGCCATCAAATTGCCGACATTGATGAAGGGTCAGACAAAGCTAGAAAAAGCGATGCCGCCTATTTACTAGATATGGACTTAAGTATTTTAGGGGCATCTTGGTCTGAGTATGAGCAGTATGCGCAAGCTGTCCGCCAAGAATATGCGCATATCTCAAATATAGATTATCGCGTTGGACGCCTAGCAGTATTAAAAGGATTGTTAGCGCATCCAACGCTTTATCTGACTGATTATTACTATGCACGGTTAGAAGAACAAGCTCGAGAAAACATCAAGCGTGAGATTATTTTGCTTGCATCTTAATAAACAGCTCACTGCCCTGCCGTGCGGGATGTGAGTTATAACTTGTCTCCATAATTTCAATATCAAAATAAGGCGCAAAACGCTGTTGGTATTCAGCTTTTGTACCGCCAAACGGTGGCTCGTCTCGTCCAAAGTCTTTATCAAACAGCAAACCAACCAGCTTACCATTCGGTTTCAATAATGCTGCCATCTGCGCTACATATTCATCACGGCGCGCAGGATTTATCGCACAAAAAAACGTCTGCTCAAGCACCCAATCAAACTGATACTTCTCAGGCGACAATTCAAAAAAGTCGGCACAGATTAAATGCTCAGCTGGAAAGTCAGGATAGCGCTTAGCAAATGCTTCAATCGGCGCAGGGGCAAAATCAACCAAAGTAACATTACTAAACCCTTGCTCATGCAGATAACCGACCTCGTAAGCATTACCTGCCCCTGGCACTAAAACAGCCTGACTTTTAGCAGATTCAGGCAATTGATCAATATAAGCTTTGAGCGGTGGCGACACCTGTCCCATATCCCAGCCGATACTGTCTTGCTCATAACGCTGCTGCCAAAACGCTGCTTGATTGACATTTTCCATATGACATCCCTGTAGATAAATCTATTATTTAAACGACATAATTTGTATCGTTATGATTAATCATATCAGTCTTATGGCGCTTGTTGACAGTACTTGTTGATAATACTTGTTGATAGTACTTAGGTGAAGGGTTTAATCTAACTGTCCCGCCTTCCCTGCCAGCATATTATGCCAATGCTGATAATCAGGCATCGCGGTCGCCACCGTTTGCCAAAAGGCGCGACTATGATTGGCATGATGTAAATGACATAGCTCATGGACAATCACATATTCGGTACATTCGATAGGATAAGCGGGCAGATAGACAGACAACCAAATTCGCCGTGCACGGGTATTACAACTGCCCCAACGCGTATGCATTTTTTTCAGGCGTATCTCATTGGCTGTCGCACCGACAATTGGTTGCCATTTTTCAAACAGAGAAGGTATGACTTCAGAAAGCTGTTGTCGATAGTAAGTAATTTTTTCATCATGATTTAAGGTAAACGATTGCTTTATGCCCCATAACAGCAGTGTGCTATCGGCAGTTGAAGACTCTTTTGAAGACTCTTTTGAAGGGAGTTGTCGCCGCCTATATTGCTCTAATACTTGGCCGTGATTAGCGATTGCCCAAGGTACGCGTTTCTCTATAGCGAGTGCGGCTTGCGCTGGGCTAATAAACAATGGCACAGACACCATTAATTTATGCGGTTTTAAGCGAAAATTGATATTTTTAACCCGCTTTTTACTGATATGTAGCTCTATATCCGCTTGCGCCAAACGTTGAATAGATTTTTCTAATAAAGATGACTGGTATGCAGGCGGCATATTCATGCTCAAAGCGCTTGCAAATGATTGTCAAACGACATCATATGACATTTGCTGTCTTTAAGAATACGGTCGTTTTTCTCTACAGTATCCAATTGTGCCGTTGCCAAGCTATCAACAGTTAACGCCGTTAACTGACCTTGGCCATCACTAACAATAAAGCCTGATTGCTCATCACGACTATCTGTCTTATTAGTGCGCTGACTAAACAGTACTGCTGTCCCTGCACAATCTGGCAGGCTTACATCATCTATCAAGGTGCGATTATTTAAGTCATAAAGCGCTGCACAACCCCCAATCGGCGTGGTCACGCATAATAAGTTACGCTCACTATCAACCGCCACACTGGCGATATATTGATGGAAGCGTTGCCATTGGTTATTGGGCATAATAAGGGCTTTAAAATCACTATCACCGCGTTTATGAGTCAACACTAGCGGCACATTGATATGCTTTTCACCTTGAAACTGAATACCTATCATCACCGTTCCATCGTCATGCATGGCCAGGTGACGTACGCTCATTTGATTGTGTTCAGGCGTAATCTGCTCAAGCAAAGCACCAGTATGACGATTAAGGTAAACCAATGATGGACGCATACTGTCTAAATTTAACTCTTCACGCGACGCTTGCTCGGTTTTGATACCACCATTAGCAATCACCAACGTTTCGCCATCAGGATGCATAATCAGCTCATGAGGACCGATACCATGCGAGTCAAATTCTGCTATTTTTTTGTAATTATCATCAGCATCATAGATACCGATTTTACCATCTAAACTTAGGGTGTCATTTTCAGTCACATAGAGCAATTTACCGTCTAGGCTATAGCAAGCATGCCCATAAAAATGCCGATGAGTAGATGCTTTAATAGCAAAATTTACTTGTCCGCTCGTCGTGTCTAATACCCAAAACTTTTCACTCGGACGCCGACCCATGACCACGACATCGCGATTTTGGTTATGATTAGCATTTTGGTTGTGGTTAGAAAAGTTACTTTCGCGGTCAAAAATCGGCTGAACAACAATATCGTGGACACGTTCAGGCATAGTCGTTTGCCAAACGATTTGTCTATCGGCATCGATACCGACCACACCAAAGTCATTTTCATTATGACAGGCATCAGCGCCATCATCATTTGCTAATACGACACTTTTTGGCATAGAAGCAACACCGCCAACCCAATAAACGGGGCGCGGTAGTACGGTGGTGGTATGTGCGGCGCTAAAGTCAGCTGGGCTATTATGAGTAGGGTTTTGATTATCCTTTATTGGTAAACGATAAGCCTGTTGCCATGCAACTGTTACCTGCTGATAAGCGTGACGAAACTGCACGAGCTCGCGTTTTGATGTTGCGGTTAACGACTGCAACTGCGAGCGCATACCTACTACATAGTCCTGCAAGCTGGCATCAGGGTGACACTGCTTACGATAACGATGATGGATACCGACAAGCGCAGCTGTACCCATGACAGCAGACAGCATGGTCAATGCGGATGTTACTAGCAGCTCATTATTAGGCTGCTGCTGTTGTGACTCATTTGCTGTTTTAGTATCGATAGAGTGCATTTTTTTAATCGCCATCAGTACTATTAAAGCCCACACGGATACCGAGCGTCGGAATCAATTGGCGTTTAATAATGCGCGTAATGGTCGTCAGCTTGTCATACAGCTCTTGCTGGGTAGCTTTATCGGCAGTCGCTAAGTCTTCTGGCATTTGCGCCAATAATGTGGTCGCATCAGCAAGTGCGGTCGATAGATTATCCGCCACTGCGTTTTCATTATTGCCACCAAGAATAGCGGTTAAAACGGGATCGGTCATTGCTTTATTGAGCGTGGCCAATTTAGCATTGATAATCGCGCGGCTTTGCCCTGCGGTCGCAGCTGGCAGGTGACCTTTTTTCTTACCGGTTAAGCCTAATGGCTGATCAATGGCATTGGACTTCATGGTCTCAACCAATGACAATAAAGAATTAAACCATTGGTTTAGCCCTTGATCACTCTCAGCGGTTTTATCAATCGCTAATAAAGTGATTGAGTTTTGCTGCCAGTTTTTCTCAATATCTTTAAGGCGCGTGCTTAAGGCACTACTTGCGCTCATCACATAAGCACATTGACCAGCATCCAGACTGTCATTGGCATATAACGCTTCTTCTAATCCTGGTATACCTTGCACAATAGCACTCTCGTTAGACAGTTGCTCAGCGGTGAGCTTAGGATTGGCAGCAATGAGATCGGCAACACCACCATGTACCAGACCGCGCTCATCAGGATAATAATTGATATATAAATTACTCATGCTTGCCGTCGCTGGTCCGAAATTAATCATCTCAGCGCCAGCCCATGCTTGTGCGAGCACCAGCCATTGGGCGCGCAGCGCTTGCAGCGCATCACCGCTCACGGGCGCTTGCTGACAAGATTTCTTTGCCAAATCATGCAATAAATCACTCTGCTTTGCGGCATCTGCATAGGCTGGAATGACAATGTCATTTGCCACGTGGGTCAGATAGGTTTTTTCGGTATCAGGACTAATATCTACTGCTGCAACCTTAGCGTCATTACTGTCTTTTTCAGCAGCAGCCTTAGAAGTAGCACCCTCTTGCGCGACTTGGCTATCTACCTCTGGTACTTTATTTTCTTCCGCAGGTTTGACACAGCTAATTAGAATACCAGCACTTAGCGCTGATAATGCCATTGCTAAAGCAGGGTTTATTTTCATAGATTTCTCAGTATTTGGATGAATATTGATATAAGTAATTATTTAACTTTGTATTTCTTACGTTGAATGACCATCGCTTTTAACGCTCATACGCTTATTTTTATAATGACTTTAACAACGCATTCAACTCACTGCGTCCTTGTTTATCAAGCTTAAGTACTTTTTGCTTCTGCTTTTCCGCTTCGCCGCCATGCCAAAGTACCGCTTCCATCAAAGTACGCGCGCGCCCATCATGTAAAAACGTCGCTTGTGGATCGACGGTTTGCGCAAGACCAATGCCCCACAAAGCAGGCGTGCGCCACTCATAAGAGTTGGCTAAAAACTCAACCTGCAAGTCTTTTGATGGCAGCTTACCCGCAATGGTACGATCAGCCAAGCCATCGCCCATGTCATGCAACAATAAATCGGTATAAGGATAAATCACTTGTCCGTGCTGCTCAAGATGGTCATCGTCGGTTTTTGGCAACTGATAACGCGGCGTATGGCAGCTTTGACAGCCCATATCATAAAAGCGTTTTTTGCCGGCCAATACCAGCTTGTCTTCGGCATTGCGGCGATGCGGCACCGCCAGATTACGGGTATAAAATTCGACGAACTTTGCCACTTCATCATTGACTTCGACGGGCGGCTTACCATTACCTTGTTCATCAGCACCTGTTGCGGCATTCACACAAGCGGTCTGCGCTGGCATACAAGACTCATGCGGACGGATATTTGAGGTCAGCCCCATATCCTCATTAAACGCACTTTGGTTTTGAGTAATCAGCTTGGTTTGACCAGCTTTCCAGCCAAAGCGTCCTAATGCCACTTTACCCGTTTGTGGATCCATGACCATATTAAATTTACCGCTAATGTCGCTATTAGCGTTATTTACTTTGACTGCTTGTTTTTTAATATCATCGTCTGGAATCTGCTCGAGTAACCCAAGCCCAATCATCGGTAAGGCCACACGCGGCGATACCATCAGCTCATTATCAAATGGACCATAACCGGGTTTGGTCAGATTAAAGGTTGGCGCACGCAAGGTCTCGACATGACCATCAGCAAAGGTAACGGGTTTATCGTTCCACTGTACTACAATTCGGGCTTCAGCAGGCACGCCTTGCACACCGCGGTCCTGCAATTGACCGCCATACATAGGATGGGCGACTTTTTCAATCAAGGAATCTTTTAGCTTTTGGCGCTGCGCTTCGGTAGTCGCCGGCATCGCAAGGCGAATCAACAAGCTATCAGCATCGTCATCACTTCTCATCGGCGCATGACCGCGACCGTCTTTGATATGGCAAGATTGACAGGCAGCAACGTTAAATAAAGCGCCAAGCCCATCACGGCTATCGGTACTTGCCGGCGCGACCACCCAAGGTTGCCTAAAAAACGCATTGCCGATAAAGAAAGAGCCTTTACGCGAAGCGGTGATATTTGAAGAAGGTTTAGAGTAGCTTTCGCTCGTGGTGATACTAATACCAGTATCGCCACCTTGTTTGATTTCTTGCGCATCAAAGCTGGCAAGCTGCTGCATAGGGACGCCCGCTAGCGCTTCAATCGTTTGAGCACGCTCAGGCGTTATATTTTGCAAATAGCTACTGTCTTGGGCTTTATTGTCGTTATTATTGGCGGTGTCGTCCGTTGGAGATGGCTGGCAGGCGCTTAATGAGAGCACGCATGTCACTCCTAGCGATAGCTTTAATAGCGAATTTTTAAATATTAAAGGAGAATAAAACGCGGTAGATTGTTTGGCGGTTGACACATTACTGCTACTCATAGGGAACCTTAGTTCTGGTATGGAACCATTAAAAACGCGTGCTATAATTTTTTCATTTTTATTTGATAAGCATTTTTAGTCAATAAATATTTCAATTCGATAAATCATTGCTGCGCTATAAAAAAACACGCTGCCAACAGCGGTCGACAACGTGTATATTATACCTAAATTATTTTTCTATAAAAATAATTCTCATTCACTGATAACGACTCATCAGGCACATAAATACAGGCTATTAAGGCTTCCTAAATTAAAACCAAAAGCACCATTTTAAATAGATGTCCTTTTAAATAAGCGCTCTTTTAAATAAGCACTATTTAAAACTGTGAACCTGCATCAGCGTCTAAATTATCAATGCCAACGGCTTTTGCTGCATTTTCGATACCATCGGTTAGCTGTTGTAAGCTTGTGATACTACTTTCAATCCAGCCGCGGCGTTTGTTTTGCTCTTCAGCAGAAATACCGTGCTTGCTGGCTTGACCTACGGTTGCAATCATCTGATCGACCTTGATGCCTTCTTTCTCGGCTTTTTCAACGATGACTTTAAACGCCGCTTCTACGTTAGCAAAATCAGTCGCAAGTTTATCAGCCGCTTCTTTATTGCCGGTATCGACAAGATAATTCTTTAGTCCATAACCGCCCACTGTCTTGCCAGCGACGGTTTTATAGCCGCCATTAAAGATATTTTGAATGCCGCGGGCATTATTAGCATAGCTCAAATGAGTCAAATCACTAAAGCATTCATGCTCATCTTCGGTAGAGCCAGTGACGAACGCCACCTGTATACGCTCAGAAGCTAGCTCACCAAGTGCTAAGCTGCCCATTTGATACATGATTTGACGCAGACCGTTTTTGTCTTTACGGGCCATCATATCGCTACGTAAGGTGTTTTCGCTATCAGGTTGCCACTGGGCTTCCATCGCGGTCAAATCATTGATCAATAACTGGGTAACCGCTTTTAGATACTGTCCACGGCGCTCGCAAATACTCGCATCTGTGTTTGTCGTATCGCCGCTGGTACATTCGCCCTCGGTCGTTATATAGTCGCTCACCGGACGATTACCTGCACTTTCACCAACGCCATTGGTATCCTGTCCCCACAGCAGAAACTCAATCGCATGATAACCGGTAGTGACATTAGCCTCACTACCACCAATCTCGTTCATCTCAGCCAGCAAGTCAGGCGTAATGGTGCTGGTATCTTGCTTGATGCTACCAACCGTGATGCTCTTGCTATTGATAATATTGTCCTGACTGTTATATTCACCCTCATAACTGTCACTAACATAGTCAATCAAGGCTTCATCTAGCGGCCAAGCATTTACCTGTCCTTCCCAGCCATCAACGCTACCAAGTGCGCGTTTATCATCAGCGGTCACAAAGCCTTCGTCGAAGCGAAACACTTCAGTCTGTGAATATGGCTGACGCGCGGCTTTATAGGCAGCCTTTGCAGCGTCAAGATTGGCTTGGGTCGGCGTGTCTACATAAGTATTCACTGCTGTTTGTAAAAGTTTGGCCGTTTCTAAAGAATCTTTATAGGCGGCGTGCGCCATATCAGCATAGCTAATCAACAATCGATCGATATGCGCCTGATCAGCAGCCGAAGACGTTTTGTCATCGCTGTTTTGGGTTGCTTGGACGTCGGTTTGTGCCTCTGACGCTGTGGTCTCATCAGACTGTTTGGTACATCCTGATACTAGCAGTATCCCTGCCAATGCAGCAGCTAAAGTAGTCGGTAAAATTTTACGGCTTGTCGCTGGGCTGATATTCATACACGTCCTCGATGAGATACATTAGATAAAATGACAAAAGATAAAGTGATAAAAGGAAAGCTTAAAGACTTATAATTTCAATAAGATAAAATCCATTTAAACCCTAGTTAAATTTAAACGCCCGTTAAAGGCTGACAAAATTCAATCCCTGCAAATTATAATGTTATTGATAACTATTATCAAATATAATTTTTTGAATATTAGACGAATTTCAAGCAAAAAAAGACCAACTTCGCGTTGGTCTTTTTTATTTGATATTTCAAATATCAGTAGCGATTAACGAACGCTGCTTGGTGCATTTACCGTTAGCTCAACGCGGCGGTTTTGTTGACGACCATATTCACTGCTGTTATCAGCAACTGGACGCGACTCGCCATAAGCGACTACGTTGATACGGTTAGAAGCTACGCCACGTGCACTTAAGTAGTTCGCTACTGCATAAGCGCGGTCACGTGATAACTTCATGTTATAAGCATCAGCACCTTTACTGTCGGTATGACCGGCAATAGTAATGGTGTTTTGGTTATATTCATTCATTGTAGAGGCAAGTTTATCAAGCGTTGGTCTAAATGATGGGTTTAAAGACGCATCATCAAATGAGAACGTGATATTACCTGGCATAACCAAGTCAATGTTACCATTAGCATTCGGTGTAACCGTCACACCAGTACCAGCCATTTGCTGTTGAAGTTGCTTAGCTTGACGATCCATATAGTAACCAACGCCAGCACCTAATGCAGCGCCAATAGCAGCATCACGACCAGTTTTGTCGCCACCTGTTGCTTTTGAGATAGTCGCGCCACCAGCTGCACCAGCTAATGCGCCAAGTGCAGACTTGTTAAGCGTCTGTTGGCCAGTGTACGGATCTGTAGCACAACCGCTTAGAGCCAAACCTGATGCCACTGCTGCAATCATTAATGTATTACGCATAATATTTCCTCTTAAGTTAAAAAAATCGATAGATAAATTTGCTTTTTATAAATATTGCTTATGACCATTATTGATCAGCAATTATTGGTCAGCAATATCGTTTAGATGTTTATCCACACTTGCTATTATTATGGCAATTGCCATCCATTTGTGTGTAATATTTTGTCACATCTATGTATGAAAAGTGCATAACTGTTTATGACTTATTGCTTAGCAACAGAGCCAATTTGCTACCGCAAGTCACGTTTACAGTCGTACACTATAATATTTTTCTGCTAAAATCAGCCAACAAAATGATTATTGCATCAACAATACTAAAACCTGACATGCAATAATAACTGAACTTAGTTAAGGTATTAAGTAGTTCACAATGATAAAAATGCTATTAAAAAGTACGTTGGCTCAATTAAATATCGGCGCTTGTTAACAGAGGCTTATTTATATCATGAGCTTTTATATGGCGAAATTATTACTAATAAATAAGAGTCCATATTAAGAATACATTAGTTATATATTTTGAGGTTGATTAAAAAATTCTAAAAAAAGTTGCTTGATTAACGAAATGAATAGGAAGGAATTGGATATGCGCTTAAATTCTGCCATACAAAAAATACACGAACGTACGCCAAAATTAGCAAAAGCCATGTCGCTTGCGACAGCAACTGGGGTCATCGCTGCCAATAGCTTTGGCGGTAGCATTCCGTTATGGCTAATGGGGGTTGGTAAAATCATCACCGGCGCTCCTATCGCCGATAAGACAGTGATTAAAATCGCTGAACACTGGATTAGTAGCAACAATGCGCTCATCGACAATATGTTGCCGCGTAAAGACTGGCGCATTCATTTGCCAGATGATGTCCATATGGACGGTAAGTACCTGCTGGTCAGTAACCATCAATCTTGGGTGGATACCAGCATCGTGCAATATATCAGTGAAAAACGCTTGCCGCTAACCCGCTTTTTTACCAAGTTTGAGCTGATTTATATTCCTATCGTTGGGCAGGCGTTTTACTTTTTAGACTTCCCAATGATGCGCCGCCACTCTAAAGAAGCGGTTGCTAAAAACCCTGCCCTTCAAGGTAAAGATATCGAAGAAGCAAAGCGTGCTTGTGCGTTATTAAAGGACAAGCCCTTTACCTTATTGAACTACTTAGAGGGCACGCGCTTTACCCAAGAAAAGCACGATAAACAACATTCACCCTATACCCATCTATTAAAACCACGCGCCGGTGGTTTGTCGCTGGCTATTAACGCCTTGGGCGCTGACATGGATGGTATCTTAGATATGACCATCGTTTATCCTGACGGCGTACCAACCTATGGCGATTTGTGGAAAGGTAATATCAAACGCTTAGGCGTCGATGTCCGCCATATCAAGATACCTGACGAGCTGTTTGCGGGTATTCAAAACGGTGGTTACGAAAACGATGACGCAGTCAAAGCACAGATGTTTGATTGGGTCGAGCACATTTGGCGTCAAAAGGATCAACGCATTACTGAGATGCTTGCTGAATTTGATGACACGGCGGTTGATAAAACGCATTAGGATTAGAATAAAATGTAATATATTTATTATTTAAATCCGTTGCTACTGTCAGCGGATTTTTTCTATAAAAAGATAATGGCTAAAATACCAAATTATAATGGTTGATGGCTTGTTTTTTGGCATGATTCATTGATAATGTGAATAACCATTAAAACTCGTTACTTATTTGGTAGTGATTGGCATAAAGCGACTCACTACTGATGCCATTTACCACTTAATAAGGTATGACTGTGTCCGCCTCTTCTACTAGCAGCGCCCCTATAGAATCAACGTCCGCGCGCAATCAGTCCTCAGACTTATCGAATAGTCCACCACCAAGACCGAATCGTCCCAAGCCCAATCGCTTGAAGCTGACCTATGATATCGTGATGATTATCGCCATCAGTATTGATTTATTATTAATCGGTATTGACGCTATTTTGATGAGTGGTTTTAGTCGTGATGCGGCGCAGTGGTTGACCCTGAGTGAGGCATTAAACTGGTATCAAAGCCATGTCCATGATTCGTTACGGACAGCTGGTGGCTTCTTTACCTTATTTTTGATTGTAGAGCTGCTATTACGCTGGGCGATTGCTATTAAAGAAAAGGTTTATTACCGCTGGTTCTTTTTCCCTTTTGTCCACTGGTATGAAGTGTTAGGCTGTTTCCCGCAGCTGCGCGCGCTGCGTTTATTTCGCGCGGTGATTATCGGACGCCGATTATATCAATTGGGTTATCAAGTATTGCCGCAGCCGTGGATTAACCGCATTAACTTTTATATCGATTTACTTTTAGAAGAGCTGTCTGACCGCGTCATCTTAACGACCATTCAGACCTTTCGGCAGCAGCTCACCGACCCTAAAATACATAAATCGTTTATTGAGTCGACCATCGCGCGCAATCGCAACGAGATTGAGGCGGCGGTGCTATCGCTGCTACGTAAAGAGCTGGCGCCAAAACTGCAAGCACTGACCGAATCATCAGGTGGTGGCACCATTATCGCCACTGAGATGGGCAATGCGATTAAAGAGGGGTTGGCCAATACACCTGAGCTACGCCGCTATCTGCGCATGATACCTATTGCTGGTAGCTTAATTGAGTCTCAGCTTCAACATGTCGGGCATAATATCGGTGAGAACGTAGTATATGCGCTTAATGAGCGCCTGCTTGACGCCGAACGTCTCGATGATTTGATGGTCGCTATTGCCAGCGGCGTCGCTCAAATCGATACCAATAACAGTGCCCTTGATACATTAATCTCAAGTATTATTGCCGACAGTTTGGATGAGTTTGAGGCACAAATAAAAGTGCAGCAGTGGAAGCATCAGGACATGCTTAGGTTGTAGCATTTTTAGTCAGAGCGGGCTTAGCAAAAACAGGATTATCAAGAACGAACTACCAAGAACTGACTTAATAAGAACTGGCTTTTAATCACTATAGTTTTATATAGCCATACTTTGATAATAAAAACGGCACCGTGAACACCGCAATACGACCATTTTTGAGGATTTATATTATGACGATTTCAGACAATGACCAGCATGCCCTCGCCTCAGCCAACGCGCCGGCGTTAGCTTTTTATGGCAAGATGCTGACCTTTTCACGGGTGCAGTTTAGCACCGATGATTTTACAGCGATTGCCAGCCAACTTGAAACCACACTGAGCAATAAGAACAGCAATATTCCGGTATTGATTGACAGTGAGGTCGAGCAAGATTTAGCGGCGTTGGTCGAGCTGCTTTGGTCTTGGGGTTTGCAACCTATCGGCGTGGTCACAGGTTTGCTTGATGCGCAAGCTCGCGAGCTACGCTTGGCGATATTCCCCGCTGATGGTAAACGTATCGAGCGTATTTTACCGAGTAAAAAAGCCACTACTCAGTTGAGCCAAGTAGCGGCTACTGTGCCCAACAACAGTGCTGACGCTACAATCACCACTGCTGATAATACGGGTTCAACAGTAGACAACCAAGCGATTGCCGCAAGCGCGATACCTGAAGTAGCCGAAACTACCTTGACTGCTGAAACACTTATCAGCGCTGAGCAAATTACTAGCCTCATCTATGATCAAATGCTACGCTCAGGACAAAGCCTCAACCATGTTGGCGGCGATTTGATTTTAACCAACAGTGTCAATAGCGGCGCCGAAGCCATTACCGACAATAACTTACACGTTTATGGCCGCGCCCAAGGTCGCTTAGTCGCAGGGGCAACAGGCGACAAAGATGCGCGTATTTTCTGCCAAGTATTTAACCCTTCATTAGTCTCCGTTGCCGGTACGTATTGCTTACGCGACAACCTACCCGAGCATGTGATTGATAAATCGGTTGAAGTACGTTATTTAGAAGGTCAAGGCTTGGTCTTTACTGTCATGGACGACGCTTAAGTTAGCTATGACACTAAGATTATCCAAAGACCTGATTTGCATTTATATTACGACATTCATATCAGCTTAGAAAATGGATAATAAAGACTAAATTGGCGGCTCAATAGCATGATTAATATTGTAGTAAGTTTACTTAACAAAACTGCGCTATGATGGATTTTTAGCTCTGCCACTATTTACGCTAAACTATATGTACAGGCTTTGAGCGCAGATACTAGAGCGTTTTTTAGCTGTCTAATCTGTTTGCTTATAGCAAGCATAAATGTGATATATCGGCTGTTTTTGTGCTTTAATATAGACTTGCTATAAGTTTTTGTATATTTATGCTAGGCTTACGCTCGCAGATAGCACATATACGCTAGGTGAATGCCAAGCAAGTGTGCTACTTTATATCTATACTGTTTTGTATAATAAATATCCCATCAATTCATAGGAGTGTGCCATTGTGGCGAAGATTGTTGTAATCACTTCGGGTAAAGGCGGTGTGGGCAAAACCACAACCAGTGCTTCTTTTGCCGCCGGTTTAGCATTACGTGGCTATAAGACAGTTGTTATCGATTTTGATGTAGGCTTACGTAATCTAGACTTGATTATGGGCTGCGAAAATCGAATTGTTTATGACTTTGTCGATGTTATCAATGGTAATGCACGCCTATCCCAAGCGCTGGTGAAAGACAAGCAATTGGAGAATTTATATATCCTACCTGCCAGTCAGACACGTGATAAAGATGCGTTAACGGACGAAGGTGTAGCAGAAGTCATGGACGAATTGTCTAAGCAGTTTGACTATATCATCTGTGACTCGCCCGCTGGTATCGAACGCGGTGCGCAGCTTGCGATGTATCATGCTGATGAAGCCATCATCGTTACCAACCCTGAAATCTCTTCTGTACGTGACTCGGACCGTATCATTGGTATCTTGCAAAGCCAAACTAAGAAAGTGGCGGAAAACCAAGGGACGGTACGTGAGCATCTTATCATCACACGCTACAATGCAGACCGCGCCGCCGCTAACGAGATGATGGATATCGATACCATCTCTAACGATATTCTAAAAGTGCCGTTACTTGGCGTGGTTCCTGAGAGCCATTCAGTACTTGAAGCCTCTAACCACGGTGAGCCAGTGATTCATTATACCGACTCTGTTGCTGGTCAATGTTATGACGATATCGTTGCCCGGTTCTTAGGGGAAGAGCGCCCATTACGTCATATTGATGTGAAGAAAAAGAGTCTATTACAGCGCTGGTTTGGGGGTTAATAATGAGTAAGAAAAAAGGATTTTGGAGTAGTCTATTCGGCACCGATGACAGCAGTAATGCTGGTAGTGCCAATATGGCCACTGAGCGTCTAAAGGTTATCGTTGCAAGCGAAAATCGTTTAAACAACCGTTTGACCGCTGACCGTATTGAAAAAATGAAACGTGAAATACTAGAAGTGGTTAATAAATACGTCAACGGCGTTCAGATTGATGATGTCAATATCAATCATCGTTCTGAAGATAGCTTAGATGTGCTAGAAATGAATATCAGCTTACCTGAGCATAAAAAGTAGAGTTGTTTACTTTATTGCTCCATAAAAAAGCCCTAAGTATCATACTTAGGGCTTTTTTTATGCTTACTTTTTATCTACCAGCCTTTATTTTATACGGGCTATCAGATTGTCTTTTTTGATAAATTGATGGTATAAAGCGGCGCCAATATGAATCAAGGTAAAGGCGATAATCATTGGCCATAAAATATCTGTATGCCAGTCATTAAAAAGTCGGGCCAAGCCTCTATCTGGTGTGACAAAGACAGGGATTTGAAATAAGCCAAAAATATCAACGGCTCTACCGCCATAGACTGACATCAGCAGCCCTGCTGTTGGCATAGCGATCAATAAAGCGTACAAGAAAAAGTGTGACAATTGTGAGAGGAGCATCTGCCATTTTGGCATAGCAACTGCAGGCGGTGCTTTGGTAAATATACGATTGATCACGCGGGCAATCATCCAAAACAATAAACTGATCCCAAACGCCTTATGCAATCCGATATAGACCTTACTATCCAAATTGCCATATAAAAATATCATGACCCAAGTGACCAGCAATAAGATGGCACTAATCCAGTGAAAGATTCGACTAGCAACCGACCACTTTGTCAGGTTTGAATTGATGGTATTCATAGCTTACTTTATCACCCCTATTGTTCATTAGCGCTCAATGATGCTCATTCATACTAACTGGCGCTGACTGATACACCGATATTGGCAAACAGCGATTGGCTGATAAAGACACGTGGTAAACACTCTCAAGGCTAATGACAAAGATTTTTATGAGAAGCCTAACCGTAAGCAAACTAGGAGTCTAAATCAACCAATTGGTGTGCTATTTTATCTAAATCTGCTACCAAGTACAGCGTATTATCAATCATCACGGTTTGAAAGAGGTAGGATAGCACATCATCTTCTTGTACGCGTTCATCAACATCATCGATTTTGTCGTCTGTCTTAATAAAATACTCAGGAAGGTCGATATCTTTGACATCAGAGATACGCGCCTGTAGTTGGCGTAGCTCGCCTGCCGTTTGAAGTGCGATGCGATGGGCGGAGGTATTACCCTCTAAGACAATCATTTTCTCTGGTTTTTGATGGCGTGGCAATAGATGGAAGACCGCGACTGCTTGCTGTTGCCACTCATAACTATCGGTATGTTCGCTACATTCCTCAACGCTCAAAATCAAACTGCTAGGAATAATCCAATCCGGTTGGTTAACTGCTGGGACAACCGTCACGTCGAGCATACCATTGTTAGTGGTCAGTAAGCTCACCGCCTCAAACGAATGCTTTAGAATCTGTTTCATAAGTCGCTCACAATAAATGAATCTAAAGGGGCGCTCACCGCCCTTTCAGTAATATACTCAGTAAGTTTTTCTGCTAATGCTGTAGGACTGCCGACAAACTGACAATAGCCTGAATCAATAATCGCTTGTGGCTGACTAGGACAGGCACTTAAGCTTGGCTCTTGCGCCCACAATTGACTGTCATTGTCTTGGATTAAATCTAAATACTGCGCACCATCGTTACCCATCCCTGAAAAGATAATATTGATAAGCTCACTGCCATAGACATCACTGGTATTTTTAAGAATTTGCCCGATAGCAGGTTTATAATCGCCTTCCCAAGCCTGGTCTAACAAGATGATGCGACCGGTTGAATCACAGACAATTTGTTTATCAATAGGCACTATAAGACATTGCCCAGTGCGCAAACGCTGCGTTGAGGTAATCAGCTGACAGCGCCACTCATTATGACGATTCAATATACGCGGTAAGGTACTAATCATGGTTTGGTTAAAGTGATGCGCCAATAAAATACTTACAGGCAGTAAAGGCGATAAGTGGTCTAGAAACTCTTTGACAGCGCTAGGGCCACCCATTGAAGCCCCTAAAAACACCACATAACGCCAGTCGTTGGCCTCATTTTTATAGGCAGTGTTTTTATCAGTAGCATTATCGACTAGCATCGGCAAAGCCAACATATGGGCAAGCTTACGCTTTAGTTTACGCTGCCACTTAGCATACTGCTGTGCTTCATTAAGATACGGTGCTTGACTGAACCCTACCAACACAGCGGCAGCTTGAGAGGCTGCCGTTGCTGTCGCCATATGATGGTCATAATCACCGTCGATTAACCAAATATCGATAGAGCCTTCATAGCTCTCAAACTTGTCTTGCAATTGCGCCCGCGATACGCAGTCAACCAGCTGTAAACCACAGCTACGTACCGTATCAGAAAAAGCCATACGCTGATGATGGTCCTCTGCAACCACCAATACCTTGATATCACTTTTATGTTTGTCTTTTAGCGCCAAGGCACGTAAGTTATCCTTCATTGACTAGGCTAGCCTCTTTACCCAATAGGGTTTCAATCTTACTAAGAAGCTGATTTTCTTGGAAAGGTTTGCCCATATAGTCATTAACCCCAATCTCAAGGGCACGCTCGCGATGTTTTTCGCCCGTACGCGAGGTAATCATAATAATCGGCAGATGTTGCAGACGTCTATTATGGCGGACTTGCGTCGCGACTTCAAAACCATCCATGCGCGGCATCTCGATATCGAGTAGCATCAAGTCAGGTGTCGTTTCTTGTAGAATCTCAAGCGCATCGATACCATCTTTGGCAAGCACCACAGTGAAGCCTTGGCGCTCTAAGAAACGTGAGGTGACTTTTCGTACTGTAACGGAGTCATCGACCACCAAGATAGTCGCTTTAGACTCTGTCGTGCTGCGCATGCTCACAGCAGGTTTTGCGACTTCTTTCACCAAGGTGACATTACGCATCAAGGCAATCAAATCAAGGATGAGCATGACTGAGCCATCACCCATAATAGTCGCTGCTGAAATACCTGATAAATTCGAGAACTGTTGTCCCAAAGGTTTTACCACAACCTCAATACGCGAGCCTGCGATTTGGTCTACCTGTAGCGCCATATTCTGCCCACTACGGTTTTTGATAATGATAAGTGGCACGCTAGTATTGGTATTGACGACCAACTCATTTAACTTATTACCAGATAAAATCTCATTTAAATAACGGACGCGATAATCGGTATCTTCAAAGTTAAGCGTCGCCGCACCTGATTGATAATAGTCGTATATTTTTTCTGGATTGATACGCACCACCCGCTCAATCTGCACCAGTGGTATCGCATAATAGCGGTCTGCTGCGCGCACTACCAAGGCATCAGAAACAGCAACGGTAAGCGGCACACGCATGGTAAATCGAGAACCTTTACCAAGCTCTGAGACGACTGATACTGCGCCGCCTAACTGACGAATCTCACTGATCACGACGTCCATGCCGACACCGCGCCCTGATATCTGTGTCACCTGCTTACTGGTACTTAAACCGGCATTAAAGATGTACTGCATAATATCAAGGTCGCTTAGGGTGCTGTCATCTGCATCAATCAGACCTTGCGAGATAGCTTTATTGCGTACTGCTTCTACATCAATCCCACGACCGTCATCGGTTAACTGAATGACAATTTCACTGCCTTCACGCAATACTTCTAAAGTGATTTGCCCACTACGCTCTTTACCCGCTTTTAGGCGTGTAGCAACGTTCTCAATCCCGTGATCGACGGCGTTACGTAACATGTGCTCAAGTGGCGAGGTAATGCGTTCTAGAATGGTTCTATCCATTTCATCATCAGCATTGATAATCTTGAGCTCAACCGACTTATTAAGCTCATTGGCTGTCTGACGTACGATACGCTCAAGCCTTGGCGTTAGACGGGTAAACGGCACCATACGCGAGTTCATCAAGCCATCTTGGAGCTCGGTTTGCGTTCGTGATAGTTGTAGCAATAGACTTTCACTATCACGGGTTTTTTCTAATAAGGTGTTATTAATATCGACCAAATCCGACGCCGACTCTGTCAAAGATTTTGACAGCTGATTCAATGAAGAATACTGATCCATCTCTAGCGGGTCAAAACCTTCATGATTGACCAATTCATCATCGATTTGCGATAAAATCTGCGCCTCAAGCTCAATCTCCATCCGGCGTAACTGATCTGCTAAGCGCTGTACGGTAGTGCCCATCTCTTCAATACTATTGGTCAAGCTACTCATGCCCATATCGATACGCGCACGGTTAATCGCCGACTCGCCCGATAGGTTAATCATATGCTCAATCAGACCACCTGAGATACGAATCATCTCGTTATTATTGGTGTTTTGCTCTTGCTCAGCAGTATTGGCCACCATCAGCGGCATCTCACTAATATCCTTTTGGATATAGGTCGATTCTTGCTTTTGTTTCGCTAAAAGAATGGCGTCACGCTGCGGCTGCAATGACTCTTTCGGTATCTGCTTTAAGCTATCTGGGTTTTTACTAAATTGCTGTAATGCCTCAATCAATAAATCAGGGGTTGGCGGATTCACCTGTTGCGACAGAACAAATACGGCATCTGCAAGCCAATCATGACAGGTAACTAATAGCTCTAAGACTTTTTTGGTAGCAGGACGGCGACGATCGACAAAATCTGTATATACCGATTCCATTTCATGCGCAAGGTCAGCAATACCACTAGCGGTCACCATACGCGCGCCACCTTTGAGGGTATGCAAGTCGCGTTGTAGTGCCTGCAATGCCACCGTATCATTTGCATCACTTAAGAATGATTGCAGATATTCGTTACGGTTGGTCAGGGCTTCTGCTTCTTCCAAAAATACTTCTAAAATATCAGGGTCAGGTAAGCCATTTGCCCATGATTGCTTGATAATTCTATCTAAACTTAAGCTATCTGCTGCTTGTTCTATACGATGAATATATTCATCTGCCAGTACTTGCGACTCGGTATCAATATGGTTTTTCGGCATCGGTACAATAAGTTGAACGACATCTGGCAATGCCTTCGCTTTTTCAAACTGTTGTAACTGCTCAATCAACTCAGGTGCAAAAAACGATTGCTGATAGCGGACAATGTGCGCCACTTGTAATGACAACGTATCTTGCACGACCTGCATAATCTCAAGCCACTGTGCGGTTGGCATTCGTCTTTCTTCTACAAACGCCTCGTAGATACTCTCCGCTTCATGAGTCAAGTCACCAATACTACGGATACCTGCCATGCGCGCGCCACCTTTGATGGTATGCAGATGACGTTGTAAGACTTTTAAAGTATTGATATTACTAATGTCGGCGCGCCATTTACTAAAGCTGTCATTGAGCGCGTCATCAAGCTCTTGCGCCTCTTCTAAGAAGATTTCTAATAGCTCGATATCGGTATCGATGGTTTCAAGCTCTAGCTCAGGCGCGGCGATACTATGCACCGAAGCATCAGCATAAACCTCTGCAGCAATATTAATGTTGGCTTCAGTTTCAGTTTCAATTGCAGCGTTGATTTCGGCATCATCAGCGACCATTTCGTCATTACTGTCATGGCGTTGAGAAATACTTTGTAGCTGCTGAAGAACTTGCTCATCAATTTTTAATGAGCTGCTACCTGCCAAGGCATCAAATAAACCGATCAATTGCGCATGTCCGGCCAGTAAAATGGCTTGAATATCAGTATCAATCGACTGTTCAGGATGATGGCTTAAATAAGCATAAGCCTTGCCCAACTCATTAAGGATGGCAGTAAACTTTGGAAACTCTTGGGCTTTATCACTTAAGTATTTTATTTGTGCCATTTGCTGCGCTATATAAGCTTGGACTTGCGCACTTTCTGGATGAGTCAAAGCGGCTTCTAGCTGCCATTCAGCATCGAGCAATTCATTGATATTATCATCCAACAATTGGTTTATCGTTGGCTTGTTATCAGCGGTGCTCTCGTTATCTTTAATGGCATACTGCTCACCAAGCATCGCTTGCAAAGAGGCAATATCTTGCTGGCTTTGCGTCTCTTCTAACGACACATCCTGCTGCTGAACGTTTTGCTTATAGTTGTCCAAATAGCCATTAATAAGGGTCGCAGACTGGGCGAGCGCCTTTAAATGCTGCGCACTCATCGGCGTATCCTGCTGCTGTAGCAGCTCTAAACTCTGCTCTATGGTCGCACTAACCTCGCTAATTGCTGTCAAAGCACTAGATCCAGAAGCAGCCCTTAAGGTATGGAATGCCCGTACAATCTCATCGCTTACCGCCACATAAGGCTCGTCTTGATGGCGACGAACAAAGTCATTAACGCTCTCTAATAACTCTTCTGCTTCTTCAATAAAAATGTCAAAAAAGGCTTGTTCTTCTTCACTTTGAGGGGTCAAAACGATGGGCGCTTCTGCCATTTTTTCATTCACAGAATTAATCGTTTGCAACATGCTGTCGATATGATTGCTATTGTCAGCATTGCTCTCATCGTCAAAACCATTCTGAGCACTTTGATTTGTACTTGGTGCAGAAGACGGTGCAGGAGTGCCTAATAACTGTTGGTATAGCGCAGGGTAGCTAAATTCATTACCTAGCTGTTTACTATAGGCCTGAGCACAAGCCACCCATAAGGGCATGATAGCAGGGTAGTCTTGGCTATCGTTCTCAAAGATGGTTAATAACTCAGGATACACGCTCAGCACATCACCAATCAGCTGCTGTATGTCCGTAGAAGCCGTAATGCTATTATCTAAAATACGGTTGAGCATATTTTCTATCGACCACGCCAACTCAGCACTAGTGTTAGCACCAACCATACGTCCCGACCCTTTTAAGGTATGGAAACCGCGACGAATATCAGTCAGCTGGGTTAAGTCATCTGGAGCAAGCTGCCACTGCTCATATAAAGGCACGATTTCATCCAAGACCTCATTGGCCTCTTCTAAAAAAATCTCTTTAATATCAGGATCAGCATCGTCAGCATCCATCGGTAACGGCTGGGCTGCTGACATAAATGGTTGCAGTGCCGCAGGGATTTCTAATTCTATCAATGATGCAGAGATATCTTTTTCCTCTGCCAACGAGTAATTAACGTGCTCAGTTGTTCCTAGAGTATCGGCATGCTCAATGTCTAAGCTGGTCTCGTCTGACAATAGAGTTTCTTCTAAAGGGTTATATTCCTCAATATCAGCGATAGAAGATATGACTTCAGATGTTTCTAGCCCTGTATTGATAGGTTGCTGGCTCATTAGGTTATTGCTTTGCACAATAGTAATAGCAGGATCAAAGCTTGGTAATTGCTGTGCTTCAAAGTCACTCAACATCGCTGGTAGGCGCTGGGTCGTTTCTGTCACTAATGCGACGACTTCATCGGTCACCGGCAGTGTTTTTTCCAACAGACGATTGAGTAGGTTTTCAATTGACCATGCCATCTCACTGATGCTAAAAGCACCAACCATACGCCCTGAACCTTTTAAGGTATGGAAACCTCGTCGCACTTCCGTTAACGGGGTTAAATCCTGTGCGTCTTGCTGCCATATCGGTAAAAAATCTTCTAAATCAGCAATAACCTCTGCAACCTCTTCGATAAAGATGTCACGAATATCTTCATCGATATCAAAGTTATCAGGCTTGATTTGGCTACGGGCGCTTAATAAAGCGGCACTTTCTGCTTCATAAGTGTTATTAAGATTATTAGCGTTATCACTATTATCACTGGCCAAATCGCTCTCTAAAACTGAGTCGATAATGTCGTCATTATTAATAGGCGCAATTTCACCACTGTCGTCGTAGCGCAGTACATTACTCGACGCTAATTTTTGCGTTAAAAAAGTATCTTTTACTGTTTCAGGTGCATCGATATAGCCAGTAAGCAACGTTGAGGCTTTATCAATATAGACATTTGCTTGTTCTAATAATGCTTGATTAAAAACTTGCTGCGCCAGATAATCGAGTAATAATTCAATCGATGTTAAACCTTCTGCCACTGCTTCAGTAACATCCCAGCTGAGTACATTAATCTCATGGGTGCTTAATTGATCAAATATAGCAGCTATTTTATCCGTCGCGTGACGGATTGATGGCAAGCCCATACTATCAAAGGCTTCACTAATTTTAGTAAAATCTGCTGAGTCTGATAATAGTTCGGTATTTTGGCGCTGAATATAGTCATTAAAGCCTTGCTTGACGTCTTCGACAGCAATACGCAACTCACGCAGCTCTATATCATTTGCATTAATTTGGCGGTTATTTTCTGTTTGTAAGCCATCAACACTATTAACGCTATTAAAACCATCAAAATCGTCATTCGTAACGACTGCAGGTTTAGAGGTAAACGACGCAGCGTTTCCTATTTTGCTAGCAATGACTTGTTCGGTATTGTAGACAGCATCGTATAATTCTTGCAGCTGGCGCTCAATTTGCGTATGTTCTTGGGTCAATTCTGCTTCTGCAGATAAACCACGCTCTATATCAGCTAGGATTGCGGCAGTCTGTGCAGCAAAAAACGTCCAACCGCGACTCTCAAGTTGGTTGTTTATGTGTTGTAAAGGTTTTAATAGTGTGTGAGGTTTATCAAGATTAAAGATAAGACTTTCAATTTGACTGAGTATGCGCGGTAAAAAACGTGATTCTACATCCGGCTGCGACACGTTATGCAATATAGATTGAGCGTTTTCACTATGATTGACAAGGTTACTTAACTCAATATAAATACTGGTTATTAAGTTATTAATGATATCCGTCGATATCTCGTTTTGCTGCGCGCAGGACTCTATTAGCGCATCTAACTGGCTTAATAACGCGGCATAATGTTTAGGTTTTGGGCTTTCATTGTCTGCTAGGTCATGTAGCCAAGTTTCAGTCAGATACCAAAGACGCTGTAAGTCTGCATCCGCTGCAGTTTGCCATAAATATTGACTGACCTTTTCTAAAACCGTCAGTATAGAGGGGGTGTTGGCATTAGCTGTTAGTAATGCTTGTACTTGCTGACGCCAAACCAATAACAATTGCTGATATTGCTCACGGTCTAAATTTGCCGCTGTCGTAACATCAGGTACTGTAATATCAAGGTATTCAATATCCATCATGCTAGCAGAATGCTCAGCTTCAGAGGCTAAGAAGGCATCTGCAAGATGGTCGGTCACGACACCGTAATGCGCTAAGACTTGTGTCAGCTCAGCCGAGGTTTTATTCAGCAAAGCAGCATGGTAGCTACCCGTGCGTGCGTAGTGTCCAAGCTCACGCATAAGTAATCGATGAGCCATCTGACCAACACGGCTTTTATCCGTACCAAATGCTACTTCAGCAGCTGTTTCTGACTCTGTTTCAGAAGCAGTTCCAGAATTTATTGCAATGTCATCTCCAAGAGTATCTTCTAGGTCAACGACATTACCTATTCCTGCTAACAAACTTAGCTTAGTCGCCAAACTTGCCAATGCAGGCAAGTTGAGCATGGTTAAGGCACCACTAACTTGATGATAGCTCTGTGACATTTGCTCATAATCAGCGCTTTTTTCACCTAATTGCCAGCCATCAGCTACCTGTGATAATTGCTGATTAAATAGTGGTAATAACCACTCAAACGTCACCATGTCATTGGGCTGGTTTTTCATAGATTTATCCTAACTCGTCTAGGCGCTAATTTAGGCACTGATTTTTTGCCACGCATTAATCTGTGGGTGCGCAATACGGCGCATGTTTGATGGACGCCAAAATAACGCCTCACCTGGAGCCAATATAATATAACCGCCTAGCGCACACTGCTCTGATAGCCGCGCTAAAATATCACGCTGATCAAACTTACGAAAATACAGCAGCATATTTTGGCAGACAATCACTTGTTGTAAATGCGGGGTTGGCGGCTCTTGATTGATAATATTATGTAAAGTAAAACGTACCTGCTGTTTTAAGGTTGGCATCACTTGCCAGTTTGCATTTACGCTATTTTTTATGGTTTGCTTAGTATTAGTCGCCACAGGAGCAAAACGTAATGCTTCAATGACGCTTGTCTGACGCAATGGCTGGATAAATTGCTGACAATGCGGCGGAATTAAAGCCTGCTGTCTGTTGTCATACTGTCCTACGCGTGCTTTTTTTAATGCTTGTTCGCTGACGTCAGTACCCAATATAGTGTAATGAGTCAGATGCTTTGCCGCCAAGCTCATTGCTAGCGACCAAGTCTCTTGCCCACTCGCACAGCCGACGCTCCATATCCGAAACAACTCATTAGCGCCAATATCGTCACTGCTATTAACATTACTGTCATTTGCTAATTGCCGCCGTTGATGCTGTAAAGCACACTCGGTGACAAATTCTATAGAAGGCTGATGGCGAAAGAAGCGACTTTCATGAATCAGTACTTTATCCAAGAATTGCTGACGCAGCTCATGATTAATCGGTAACTGCTGCCATAACTGTAGAATAGTGAGCCCATACGATAGTGCCGTTTGCGTGACGGCATTGACCAACCACTTACGCTGAACATTCGGTAATATAAAGCCGATTTCTTGCTCTATATAACGTTGCCATTGCTCTGTATCAAAAGCAGCATCCTGTCTTAAAACCTCGGCCGCTAAAGCGTCGGCTTTATAAATAAAAGGACTGTCTTGTTGCATATGATTATTCATGTGACCTGCTATTAATAGGGTTGCCTTAGATAAGGATAAGATAATAACTAGAGCAACTATTTGGTTAACATTTCAATATAAAAATCATAAATTAAGCGCTAATGACTCAATAATAAATGGCCCTTAAATACTGGCTGATACTCTTTCATCAATATCTAAGTACTCATCATCCGTCTGTTCTGTATGTAATTGCTCATCATCATTAGAAATCTTGAAGCCGGTTACTGACTCTTGCAATGCTGCTGCCATTTCACTCAGCTCACCAATAGAGCGCGCCGTTGCCATCGAACCCGATGACGTCTGCGAGGTAATATCTTGAATGATATTCATCGTATGCGAGATATGACCTGCAGACTCTGCCTGTTGCATAGCGGCGTTGGAGATGTTCTGAATCAGATCCGCCAAGGTATTCGAAACGGTTTGCACCTCTTCTAGTGCCTCACCCGCATCTTTTGCCAAACGGGCACCACGTACCACTTCAGAAGTCGTTGATTCCATCGACATCACCGCTTCACTGGTATCGGCCTGAATGGTTTTTACCAGCGTTTCGATCTGTTTGGTTGCATTGGCTGAACGCTCAGCAAGGCGCTGAACTTCGTCGGCAACAACCGCAAAGCCTCGACCAGCCTCCCCTGCCATCGATGCCTGAATCGCAGCGTTCAATGCCAGAACGTTGGTCTGGTCAGCAATATCGTTAATCAGACCAACGATATCACCAATCTCTTGCGAAGACTCACCAAGGCGTTTGATACGTTTTGAGGTCTCTTGAATCTGATCACGGATAACGTTCATACCTTCAATCGAGCGCTGTACAACTTCCGCACCGTTATAAGCAATAGCAACTGAACGCTGTGCAACCGTTGCCGATTCTGCGGCGTTATTTGAAACTTGGTCAATCGACACCGTCATCTCATTAATAGCCGCTGATACACCAGCAATTTCTTGCGCCTGGTGCTCAGACGCCTCAGCAAGCTCAACCGCATTCATCTGTGTTTGCTCTGAGGACTGCGAGACGCGATCAGCGGTACTGTTAATAACCAGTACCAACTGACGTAATTGGTCAATTGCGAAGTTAACAGAGTCAGCAATCGCACCCGTAAAGTCTTCCGATACGGTCGCATTTACCGTCAAGTCACCGTCTGCCAAATCACCTAGCTCATCCAGTAGACGCAAAATCGCAATCTGGTTACGCTCGTTTTCTTCTTGAATTTGGCGCGCACGCTCAGACTCTGCTTCCGCTTCTTGGCGACGACGCAAGGTCTCTTTTTCAATCAATAAACGTTCTGAGCCGCCACGTTGTTTTAGTAGCTGGAATAACGCAAATAAGATACCAAGCACACCTAAGACAAATACAATCACCGGCAAGACAACTGATTGATTAAAATTCGTTAAATATTGGCTGACCGATGATAATGAATTGACCAGCCAAAACAGACAAGCCACACTTACTAAAGCACAAAGCCCTAATAACAGCTTCCATTTACTATTAGCATCTGTCGTTGTTTTATTCTTACCAGCTACAGGGTTGTTTATAACATCACTCATCGTGCCTCTTCCTTTCAAACAATCGTCAAAGTCGTATCGTGACTGACTCTGAAATCATATTGTCATCAAAACAACAGTGATTAACAAAGCCTGTATGAATGCTGACATATCACTAAACCATGTCAGCCCTTGTTCTTTTATTCTTGCTTTAACAAAAACCGCTTATGAAAAACAGTTAAGTAATAAAGACCGCTATGCTTATATGGCGGCATCGGTATACTGCAAATCTTGTGCAAGCAAGCTTGGCATAAACACATACCAATCTTGCTCATCTTTAAAAAATTTGCCATGGTTATAAGGCGCAAATGGCGAGCTGGGCTCAAGCGCTTCTGGACGATATTGATCTTGAGTGAACTGCTCAATACCCAAGACTTGATCGACCAGCAACCCTGAAAACACATTATCATGGTCAATAACGATAACTTTACGTTGGCTCATTTGCGACAACTGACTAGGCACTTGTAAAAACCGCGACAAATCGGTTAAGGGTAACAAGCGCCCACGAATATTGGCGATGCCGAGCATCCAAGGCTTTACTAAAGGCACGCTGGTATATTCTGGCATGGTCAATATCTCTGATACCTGACCCATTGGTGCCACCAAACGCTGACCACCAATCTCAAACACCACACCTTGCCAGTCAAACTCTTTGCCTCCGCGGCGACCACTTTTGCGCGCGCGTGCTAAGTCTGCTATCCGTAGCAGTTCAATAAACCCTCTGGATGCCACAAGCTACTCCATTACTCTACGAATTATCTGGACCAGACCACTTTCATCAATCGGCTTAGTAATATACTCTTTAGCGCCTTGACGCTTACCCCACACGCGATCAGTTTCTTGATTTTTGGTACTAATCATAATGATAGGAATATGAGACGTGGTTTTCCCACGGGTAATCTTACGAGTTGCCTGAAAGCCGTTCATTTCAGGCATCACCACATCCATTAAGATGACATCTGGCAGGTGGTCAATGGCCATCTGACAGCCTTGCTCACCGTTTGTCGCTTCTAATACTTGATAGTTATTCTTCGCAAGCATGTCGCGAAATTTCGCCATCTCAGATGGCGAGTCGTCAATGACTAAAACAGTAGTCATAGGTGTTTCCTTTATTTTCGATGATATCCATTAGGATATATTATTGATACAAATCGATTAAAATAAGTCGCTATGCGTCAGTGGCCGCATTATTCTCATCAGGGTAAAAATAAAGCAGCAAACTTGCATAACCAACTTTCCTAAACAGCGTCAGTAAGCATAACTGTAAAAATAACTTATCTGCTGATTAGCGACTTATGATGGTTTCTTATAGTGGGCTATTTATAACAGCTTATAATAAGTTTTAAAAAACCTACCGCTATGAGCGATACTGATTAATCGCCTCAAAAAGCTCATCTTTACTAAATGGCTTGGTCAAATACTCATCAGAGCCGACAATGCGACCACGGGCTTTATCAAATAAACCATCTTTCGATGACAACATAATTACAGGCTTGCTGGCATAATCAGGATTGTTTTTTATCAATGCGCAGGTCTGATAACCATCTAAACGTGGCATCATAATGTCCACAAAAATAATATCTGGGTTATGATCGACAATCTTAGCCAAGGCATCAAAACCATCAATGGCGGTTACAACTTCGCAGCCAGCTTTTTGCAATAACGTTTCTGCGGTACGGCGAATGGTCTTTGAGTCATCAATCACCATTACTTTTAAACCATCAAAATTATTTTCCATTATCTCTGTCCTATTAATGACTATTTATTCGTAGTGCTATCTATAAGTACAGATTATCACTCTAATCTGCCAATCTAAGCTATCAATACAAAACAATAAGCGGTTATCTTAATTTATCAGTGAACGTATTTTATCTAAAGATAAACAGCAAACCCTGTATTGTGCTCGATCATAATAGCTAAATTTTCACCATCAGTATCTGCCTATTTATCAGCGCATTACCGTCAGTCACTATACGCACTTTATGGTAAATATTCTTAGCAAATTGCGCGGTATTTTAAGTGCTGTTAAGTGCTGTTAAGCGGTGATAATACCTATATCAGCGTTGCGCAATCATACTATTCAGTCATCGATACAAATCCCAGCTAACCGAACTTCAAGCCTTTTAAGCAATCTTTCATTAAAGCTTAATTATTAAAAGTAGTTCATTCTTACTAAAAGTAGTTGCTGTTACTTAACAGGATTTGATTTAGATGACAATAAAGCCAGATACGATATTTGGTGTTGCGATATTTTGGCATTATATAGAAATAGCGTGCACCTTACCGAATAATTTTATTTTGTCATAAAAATGTATCAATATATTTTATTATGTTTGTTTTAGCACAGTTGCAATGCCTTTTCCAGTCATTTAGTGAATTTATGTTCAAATAAATCAGTGTAAATTCATCGCTCTAGCGCAAGCCCTTTATTTTCGGCCTGTATTATCAGCGTTGCCTATCAACGCAATATTCAACTCAATCAATGCCCATCAGAAAAGACAGGCTAATCATTTCACCGCAGCAAAATTCACTATATAATGAAAATTCGTTGATAATGGTGACTGGTATGACAGATTCTATGTGCTCAAGGCGTTTAAGCACGATATTTTCAAGTGCGCTATTTCTAGCTTCTAGCCCTTTAAAAAAGAGCGTGTACCTCTTAAGTGCTTTGCTCATTATCGCCTGTCAACCCTCCCCTCCGACATCAGAGCCGGTCACTGCCGAAAATAGCGAGACGGTTAATACGCCGCTTTTGATTCGCGCTGATAGCATCACGATGACCCCTGACCATATCCTGAGCGTCAAGCCAACCCGTTATCAGCCAAGTCTTGGCTTAGAAGGTGAAATTGAACCTATTAAAAAGGTCAATCTGATTGCCGGACAAGCGCTGACGGTAGAAAAGGTATTGGTGAAGAAAAATCAATGGGTAGAAAAAGGCGCGCCCTTATTTATTGTTCGTCGTCAAACGTCTCAAATTCAACAGCCAGCTGATGTAGCAGTAGCGGCTACAAACTCAGCAGAAACCGTAGAAGTTAATAAAAAGGCTGATATTAAGCCTGAGCAATCGGCTGCCAATAATCAAAATACGGCAAATGATACCGTTATTAATAGTGATAAGCAGACAAAACAAGCGGTAAAAAATGATACAGAAAGCGATGCGAAAATGACTGCCGCTAACAGTAAAAAGCCAACTACAGACAACGCTACTAGCAGTGGCAGTAATGACGAGCTTAATAACACTCAAGAGGCTGCACCATCAGAAAAATCATACAACCTAATCACGGTGCGGGCGAGTTTTTCTGGTCGGATAGAAAAGCTCTACATTAAAAACGAACAGAAGGTAGAGCCGCGTCAGCCTTTATTAAAGCTCAGTGACGAGACGGAACTGCATTTTATTGCCACCCTTCCCATTGACGCTGAATCGCAAATCTCTGTCGGGCAAACGGTGAATTTTACCGCTGAAGGTTTAATAGATGAGTTTACCGGCCAAGTGAGTAAGCTGACCACCACTCAGCAACCAAAACAGCTGTTGGTTGCTGTCAACGTGGTTGATAATGAAGTCAGTCGCAACCAGATAAGACCTGATATGAAGGTGACTGGACGTGTTGACTACGGACAAATACAGGTCGGTACCACTGTCCCTAAGCGTGCCCTGCATAATGTGGATCTCACTGTGCTGCACAAGCCGCCTTATAAGCCGCTGCGGCCTTTAATCGCCAATGTATGGATTATTAAACAAGACCAGCGTTTGACGCGCCAGCCTGTCGAGGTCATTGAGTATGACCCGCTGACCAAACAATATTTAATCGCGGGCATTACCAATGACAGTTTGATTTGTTTGGCAAATTTACCGGTTGAGTCTGAAGGTAAAAAGGCCGTAGTTTCATAAACATTGAAGCAAGTAGTTACATTGTGTAGAAACATTAACAAAGCATGTCTTGTTTAATAACATCCTGTTTAGGCAATATAGCGTATGCTAAATAGCAGTGATTGAAAATTAAGGGCGCAGTACTTTTAAAGCAGCACTTTTAAAGTGCAGGTTTAAAACAGTACTTTTTAAAATGCAGATTAAACAAACTATAACAACAACTAGAGGAAAAATTATGAGTAAGCAGATTTTACTAATTGAAGATGATCCAGATTTAGCCGAGTTAATCAGTGATTATCTGACCATGAATTACTACGATGTACACCATGCAGGATTGGGTCAAGAAGGTTTAGATTTATTAGACACCAAAGAGCGTGATATTGACTTAGTCGTACTGGACTTGATGCTTCCTGATATGGATGGGATGCAAGTTTGCCAAAAAATACGTGGCAACAAAAACAACATGACCAATAAAGTGCCGATTATTATGCTGACGGCAAAAGGCGATACCACTGACCGCGTATTGGGTTTAGAGATGGGTGCCGATGATTATATCGCCAAACCATTTGAGCCACGTGAGCTATTGGCGCGTATTCGTGCCGTTATTCGTCGTCATGAGCAGCCAAACCAAGCCGACAGCCAATCAGACAGCCTGACTTTCGGTCGCTTGAGCGTCTTTCCTGACAGTCATGAGGTCACTATCGATGACCAACCGGTACGTCTAACGACGCATCAGTTTCAATTGCTGCATTATTTTGCCACCCATTCTGGTAAAGTACTAAACCGCGAGCAATTATGGCAAGCAATGCCAAACGATGACAGCTCAGACAATATTGATCGCGCTATCGACGTGCATATTTCGCGTTTGCGTGCGCTTATTGAAGACAATCCACGTCAGCCAAAACGTATTATTACCGTACGCGGTGTGGGTTATCAATTCGCAACCGATCAAGTATAAATGGCGAATGTAATTAAACGACGTTAGGTTAAGCGATAGTGCCAATAAAACCGATAAAGCGGTTATGAGCGTTTGATAATAGAGATGATTTAATGCAACAACTGGGTTTTCGTTCCGTATTTGCCAAGCTATTTGCCAGTGTCATGCTGGCACTTATCTTATTTGCGGTAGCGATGGTGTTATTGACGCAGTTGGTCCATGACAAAGACGCTGGCATTCGCTCAGAAATCTTAGCCACGCAAATCTTGGGTCAAATAGACCCTTTTTTGCATGAGCTAAACATCGCGGTCAGCAAGGATAATCGCTTACAGTCGCGCTTTATGCTGGCGGTGGTCAAAAAAAGTTTTGATATTTTTGATGAGTCTTTGCAGGCAAAGATGGGTTTGTATGACAGCGAAGGTCATTTGCTTATGCAAACCGACAATAGCGATTTGCCGTTAGAATTGCCGGCGCTGCCCTCTTTATTAGCACGCGTTTTTCCCTCATTTGCTGAAACCTCCCCAACCAAGCAAGCCCAAGTCTATAGTAGTACGGGCTATACGCTACTCTATGAGTCACGCTTAGCACCTAAAAAACCTGTACTTTCGGCGGCGCTAAACTTATTTACCGGTACCTTATTGCTGCTGATTATTATGGCAGGTGTGCTTTGGTGGATTGCTCGTACCATTACTTGGCGTATCAATCAGATGAGTCAGCAGATGGCTGAACTCGGTGATGGTGACTTTAGCGTGCGTGTCAATGCACGCGGTAATGATGAGATTGCCTCACTCGCCCGCGGCTTTAACCAAGCAGCACAAAAGATTGAACACCTTATTAATGCCAATAATCTATTGTTGGCACACGCCTCGCACGAGCTGCGCACGCCTATCACCCGTATCCGTTTACAGATTGAGATGATGGATATGCTGGCAGCAGCCTTGCCGAGCGATACCAAAGAAAAATTTGATAAACGTGCCCATGCGATCAATCGTGATCTGTCAGGACTGAATGATTTGGTTGAAAGTATCTTGCTCGTCAGCCGATTAGACGCCGGTCATGCGCTACAGCAAGTTGAACATTTAGACTTATATGACTTGGTCAATCAGGAACGCCAGCATTATCCTGAAGCAACGTTGATTGGTGAACACATCGTCATTGATGGTCAATCATCCATGCTTACCCATTTAATTCGTAACCTACTGACCAATGCCATGCTGCATGGCAAGCCGCCTGTTACTGTATTGCTTTATGGCGTGCAAACCTTAGAGGAAGCCAATGATATCCCTGACTTCCTACTGCAAACCATACTGTGCAGCAGCTTTGTCGACTATAACAGCTCCGACTTTGATTCTTATGAAGAAGTCACTCATAGCGTTAATCAGCTTGAAAACGCGCAAAACAATCAACATGGCGATAATGACTCTATTGACGTTAGTGACACAAAATCTAAGCCAACTTCAGCAGAAGCAACAGAAATAGCATTATTACCTGCTCCCGCTATTTATAAAAATGGTGAAAGCGTCACGGCGCTTACTGATGTTCAGAATGAAACTATTGAGGTTGATGGTGATAGCGATAATGATACGAGCTTAGTCACGGATAAATCACAGCCTTCAGAACTTATTGACGTACCTAGTAAGGTAAACAGTAACGTAAACACTGACATAAGCAGTGCCATAAACACTGACACAAACAGCAATGATGAGTCTAAAACTATTAATGAGCCTTCGCTTAGATCCAATTATCAACGCTTCACGAGCGATTTAACCGATAAAATTAAAAAAGTCATTTGGCGCGCGGTTCCTGAAAATCAGGAGATATCACTTCTCAGTATTGAAGACAATGCTATCAATCAAAACGCAGAAAACACCGATAAAAACAATAGTACTGAGAAAAATGACGCTAAAGATAACTCTAAGAGCAATAATAAAGAGAACGCTAAAGATAATGGCGAGACAGCAAATACACCACGTAAAGAGGGTTTGTTTAGTAAGCATCTAAAAAAAGCAAAAACCGAACCAACCCGCCCGCTACCAAAATATGCCGTGTTGGCAGTGATTGATGAAGGCGACGGCATCCCTGAAAACAAACGCGAAGAAGTTTTTAGTCCCTTTGTACGCTTACAGCAAAAGAATAAAGGCTCGGGACTTGGCTTATCCTTGGTTGCCCAAATTGTCACCGCGCACCAAGGGCGTATCCTGACCGACACTATTAATGGTCATACGCGATTTTTAGTGGTGCTACCTGTGAAACACGACCCTCATTATCATCATGAAAGCCGTGATTAATCCTACAGCTCAGTCTTAAAAAACTCAGCGGCAAAAAATTTACTGCTAAGAAATCAGTGCTACAAACATGCCTGATGATGTCATACTGCTTCTTTATTTCATAACCATTTATTCGAAATGACGATGAATTTACGCGCTACCAGTTTTGATTGCTTCGTTTCTTAATAGCGAGCAAGCCAAGATTATCCTTAAGTCATGGATGTCCATATCCAAAACACTGCATAATATGCTATATTAGCGCCCCTTATTATGGGGTTATTGAATGTTGTTTTTAACCGTGCTCTTTACGATGTAAGAGACCCTACAACCGCTTCATGACTATTAAAATATTTATTGAATTTTGAGCCCTCCATGAGTGACATGATTGTCTTAAACGATGTGACCAAAAGTTTTCTAAGCGACCGGTCTATAAAAGATAAAGACGGCAAGCCACATTGGTTTACTGCTGTCGAGCCGACGTCTTTAACTGTGCAGCAAGGCGAGATATTTGGCTTGATGGGCTATTCGGGTGCGGGTAAATCTACCCTCTTACGCCTGATTAATTTGCTTGAGCGTCCAGATTCCGGTCAAGTCATCGTCGATGGTACGGATTTGACTACCTTATCCGCTAGTGATTTACGTATCGCTCGCCATAATATCGGTATGATTTTTCAGCAGTTTAACCTGATGTCCAATCGTACTGTCTTTGATAATGTCGCCTTTAACTTAACGGTGGCAGGTTATCCGAGCGCCGATATCCATAAGCGCGTGATGGACTGCTTAGAAATAGTCGACTTGATCGACCGTGCCGGGCATTATCCTGCGCAGTTATCAGGGGGACAAAAGCAGCGTGTCGGTATCGCGCGCGCCATTGCGCCAAGCCCAAAAGTATTATTGGCGGATGAGCCGACCAGTGCGCTTGACCCTGCGACCACGCGCAGCTTATTGACTTGTCTACGCGATATTAATGAACAGCTTGGCGTCACCATCGTCATTGTCACGCATGAAATGAGCGTGATTCGCAGGTTATGCGACCGCGCAGCGTTGTTACATCAAGGGCAATTGCTTGAAGTTGCCGATATTCGCGACGGTCTGATTCAGGCCACCACAACGATTGGCAAAGGCTTGGTTCACGAAGACTAAGAGGTAGGAGAATAGACATGTTAACTGGTGCTGAATTATCCGCCTCGATAGACAAACTGCTCGCGCTGCGCAAAGAGATTTGGCAGGCGTTTGTAGATACCTTTATTATGCTTGGTATCTCAACGACGGTCGCCATCGTGATCGGCGGTTTGTTTGGGGTTTTCTTATTTTTATCTAGTGATCGGCAGTTTTTGCAAAACAAGACGCTATACGGTGTGCTTGGGGCGATTACCAACTTTATGCGCGCCTTCCCATTTGTGATTTTGATGATTGCCATGAGCCCTTTTACCAAAGCCATTGTTGGCACCGGTATTGGACCGATTGCCGCCTCTTTGGTACTGGCGATTGCGGGTTCCTTTTACTTTGCGCGCTTGGTTGAACAAAACCTGCGTGAAGTGCCACGTGGTATTATCGAAGCAACTGAATCGATGGGCGCCCGTCCTTTTACCATTATCAAAGTGCTGCTTAACGAAGCGCGTTCTGGCTTGGTATTGTCGGTCACCATTTTATGTATCAGCTTACTGTCGTTTTCGGCAGCTGCCGGTATGATTGGCGGTGGCGGTCTGGGTGATTTGGCGATTCGTTATGGCTATTATCGTTATCAAACTGAAGTGATGGTATTTATTGTCGTCATGCTGTCGATTATGGTTATCGGGATTCAGGCCTCAGGTAATTGGATAGCCATGCGTTTGGATAAGCGCTAAATTTCACTTATAAATTGACTATAAACAGTATTAGTCATTGGCTCTTAAAGCACGCATATTAAACGTTTGATATGAATAATGCGCAAGCTTTAATGCCGATTCATCCTAAGCAAATGCTTGACTTTGTAACTGATTCCCTTTAATTTTGATACTATCTTAACAACCGTTAACTTAGCAGCATTACTATTCATAATGTTGCTTTTTTAATGCGGGTTTTAAACGTTGATACTCAATCCCCTATTCCCATCCCTTATTAAGGAAGTTTCATGAAATTAACAGATATCAGCCGTCAAGTAGCCACAGCATTTGCTGCGGTTGGCGTATCAGGTCTTGTATTGGTCGGTTGCAACAACTCATCAGCGCCAGAAGCCAACAAAGAGCCAGTCACTGAAGGCGCAACGGAAACAACGACCACAGAAACAGCCGCGACCAGCGATATCGATCCTGAGCATAGCAAAATTGTCATCGGCACCACCGAAGGTGACTTTGCCGATATGGTACGTAACCAAGTAAAAGGCTCGTTAGAAGCACAAGGTTATGAAGTTGAGCTCGTCACATTTACCGATTATGTGCGTCCAAACATCGCCTTGGCTGATGGTGATTTAGACATCAACATCTTCCAGCATAAGCCTTATCTTGATACCTTCAAAAAAGAAAATAACCTTGATTTGGTTGAAGCCTTCCAAGTACCAACAGCCCCACTTGGCATTTATTCAGGCAAAAAGACGAAAATCGATGAAGTCTACAAAGGCATGAGCGTTTCTGCGCCTAATGACCCAAGTAACTTTGCCCGTGCGTTAGTGATGATGAATGAGCTAGGTTGGATTACGTTAAAAGACAATATCGACCCATTGACCGCCTCAAAAACCGATATCGCTGATAACAGCAAATATGACATCAAAATCGTCGAGCTAGAAGCCGCCCAGCTACCACGTGCGCGTGATGAAGTTGACTTTGCAATCATCAATGGTAACTATGCGACTGATGCCGGTATCAAGCTGACTGAAGCGCTATTCCAAGAGCCAAGCTTTGCTTATGTCAACTGGTCAGCGATCAAAACTGCTGATAAAGACAAGAAATGGGTAAAAGACGTGACCAACGCTTATAACTCAGAAGCCTTTAAAAAGTATGCGCATGATAGCTTCCCAGGTTACAAATACCCAAAAATCTGGGGTACTGATACTGCTTCTACAACAGCTACTGCTCCTGTTACAGAAGCTGCTGCTCAGTAATTGCTTGCCTCATGATTTAAGATAGTTTATGCCAATAAAGTATCTTAAAAATTAAATAGAAAAAGCCCATTATTAAATAATGGGCTTTTTCGTTAATATTTTAGCTGGTTGCTATTTATTCTTTCTCTATTTTTGGTAAATAAGACTACTTGGTTTTTCTAAAAACATCCAATTCGATATCATAGCTTGGTGCAGACTTTTTAAATAAATATTTACCATGACGAACAGAAGCAAGCACGTCAGCGCGTTGACGCACCGCCTCAAACGGACTATCGGCGTCCAATACCAAAAAGTTAGCTGGCTTACCAACATCCAAACCGTATTCATCTTCGATATTTAAGGTCTTTGCGCCATTTATGGTAATAAAGTCGAGACAGACGTCAAGCTGCGGCAGCGACATAGTTTGCGCCAAATGAATACCGTTATCCAAGATATTCATCATATTGCCGTTACCAGTTGGATACCACGGATCGTTAATAGAGTCTTGACCAAAGCTGACGTTAATACCATTTTCCCAAAACTCTTTGACCCGCGTCAAACCACGGCGTTTTGGATAAGTGTCCTGACGACCTTGCAAGTAAGCATTTTCGGTTGGTAATGCGATAAAGTTCATGCCTGACTGCTCAAATAGCCCCATCATCCGAAATGCATAAGCATCATCTGCTGAGCCAAATGAGCAAGTATGACTCGCCGTCGAGCGCGCGCCGATACCTTCAATCATAACCAAAGCATTTAATAGTTGCACGTGACGGCTCATCGGGTCATCAGTTTCGTCACAGTGGACGTCGATGAGCTTGTCATATTTAAGCGCAAGCTCCACCGTTTTACGCACAGAATCTTGACCGAATTCATACGCCCATTCAAAATGCGGAATACCGCCAACACAGTCCGCGCCCATTTTTAACGCTTCCTCCATCAACTCGACAGCGCCTTTATAGGCGTACATGCCTTCTTGCGGGAACGCCACAATCTGAATGGTAACGTTGTCTTTTAACTCTTCGCGCAGCTCGAGCATCGCTTTGAGCCCTGTTAAATCAGGGTCGCAAACGTCGATATGGGTACGAATGTACTGCACGCCTTTAGAAACCTCTTCCTGAATGCCTCTTAGCATCCGCGCTTTGGCATCTTCAAAAGATTGCGTTTTTTTGACATCATGCCAGCGCGCAATCCCTTCAAATAGCGTACCTGAAGCATTTTTCGCCTCATCACCGCCGCCGGTATAGACATAATCTAAATGCAGATGCGAGTCTACATAAGGTGGCACAACCAACCGACCTTTCAGGTCAATCTCTTCTGTAGCAGCCGGTAAACCCTTACCTATTTGCTGAATAACACCGTCTTTGACGAGAATTTCATTAGCATCGCTATTGCGATAGATAGTAGCATTGGTAAATTTAATCATGACAAACTCCTATTATTGCTAAAAGTTAGTTATTAAAAATGCGTTATTTAAAATTGCTTATCAAAACCTAGTTATTAATTGTTATTAGATTATTAGACAACAGGCGCCGCCAAGGTTTTCTTAGAGATTACCGTAATAATAATGGCAGGAACGAAACACAAAATAGACAGATAGACGATACCCAAGACACCGGTTTCTGGCATATGCACCAAAATCAAACCGGCAAGCCAAGTGGCAATCATAATTGAAAAGTTAAATACGCTCGATTGTACCGAGGTCGCGACAGCTTTTGCTTCCGTCACCTGATGGCTAACAGCCGTTTGAAACATCGTTACCAGAGGTCCGAATGCCAGTCCCCAAAGTAAAAAAGCAAAATGTGCAAAACCATTTGTCCCTCTAAAGAAGACAAACAACAGCATGGCAACTACGCCACAAACTAACATCCCAACGATTAAACCCCGTAAATGGGTATCAATAATCTTGGCCGATAAGATGACAGAGATGACCGAACCTATCCCAAAGATAAATAGCGCTAAACTGATACCGCCAACGAACTTAATGGTTTCGACCAATAGCGTGATATAGGTGTAGGTGCTGTAATGGGCGACGACTGCTAAAAAAGTCAGTGCTAAAACAATCCAGACGCTAGGTATTTTGAGCACCGCTATTGGCGAGTTACTTTGGGTCAGTTTTTCACCTTGCACCGATGGCAAAAACTTCATAGCCAGCAGTGCAATCACCGCACCCAATACACCCAGTACGATAAATGAGGTACGCCAGCCAACTTGAGTGCCAATATAGGTCATAATCGGTAGACCCAGACTGACACCAAAGGTATTGCCCGCCATAATAATAGTGATAGCCTTACCATGCAGGTTTTCTGGCACCAATGCCGTCCCATAGGCGGCAATCATCGGCCACATAATCCCTGCACAAATACCGCCAATAATACGCATGGTGACGATAAGCGCATAAGATGAGGTAAGACCGACGACGATATTAGAAATGGCAAAGCCCGCCAATAAAACCATCAAAAGAATTTTTCGATTGACCCACAACGTCATACTAATAAGCGGAATAGCGAAAATCGCTGATGCCAGCGCGTATATACCAACCAAAAACCCTACCTGAGTCTGCTCAATACCTAAGCCGGCGGTCATTTGCGGCAAAATACCCGACGGCATCAGCTCTGAGAGAATACCAATAAAAGTCACGCTTGCCATCAAACCAAAAATAAACCACGAAATAGGGTTTTGATGCTGACTGTCTGCACCATTTTTTAAATGACTGTCTTGTACAGTACTTGCCTTTGAAAGATTGGACACATCCTCTCCTAATTGAATGAAGTTGCTAGAAGATTGTGGAACTTGGCTTTGTTCATCGTTATTTTGTTAATCGCTACCTTGTTAACCATTACTTTATTGATAGCTGTATCAATAAAAACCTATATACCTCTCTATATATAATTTTTTATGGATAAATAAATTTGTCATTTGTTTGGTTATACTCTAGCATTACGTCCATTTTATGGATACCCCTTACCATAGTAAGGTTTTGTAATTTCAGTATTTTTCTATCTTAAATAGCTCCTGTAAACAAATTATTAATAACCTTAGGAGTTATAAAGTGACGTTACAGCCTGTTTGTCGTTTGTAGGAAAGCGTCACCCGCCCTTTCACTTACCGCTACTTTTTTCTATAGTGGTTAGGTTAAGCTTAATAGAAGCTGAGGCTAATAGAAATTGAGAACATTATATTTCTGATTAAATCCTATATTAATAAATATAAAAGCTATTAATAAATCACAAAAACAACAAGGACAATAATATGCGTGCTAAAACTTATAATATTCGCACCGCTGGACAAGCGAGCATTCCGGTACTCGGACTGGGTACGTGGCAATCAACGGGACAAGACTGTATCGATGTCGTCAGCCAAGGCCTAAAAATGGGCTACGAGCACATTGATACCGCCCAAGCTTATGATAATGAAAAAGAAGTGGGAAAAGGCATTAAGCAATCAGGTGTTGCTCGCGATAAGTTCTTTTTAACGACGAAAATATTTCCTGATGACATGAAGTTTGAGCCAGAAAAGCTTATTGCTGCGGCCAAGCGTTCGTTAGAAAACTTAGATACCGATTACGTTGATTTACTGCTGCTACATTGGCCTGATGATCGTGTGCCTTTATCTGAAACCATTCCTGCACTGTGTGAGCTCCAAAAACAAGGGCTAACGCGCAATATCGGCGTGTCTAACTTTAATATCGCCAATATCATCGAAGCCAAGCGCTATGCTGATGTGCCTATTGCGGTCAATCAGGTGGAGTTTCACCCCTTTATTAAGCAAAAAACGTTGCAGACCTTTTTAAACAATCACCATATTTTATTAGAAGCGTATTCGCCGCTTGCCCGCGGAGATGTTTTTGATAATAAAATCATTAAAGACATCGCTGATAGACACGGTATCACTCCAGCGCAAGTATCGCTGGCGTGGATTTTATCCGATAAACAGCGTATTGCGATTCCAAAAACGTCTAACCCTGAGCACTTACAAGGCAACTTAGATGCTGTCAAGGTAACGCTCAGTGCAGATGAACTTGAGAAAATCGGCAGCTTAGCGCGTAGCGACGGGCGTAAAATTAAACATCCGGATTATTCACCAGAATGGGATGATTAATAAATAATATTTATTGAAATATTAGGCAAAAAAAAGCCAGTGATAAAGATCACTGGCTTTTTTATATTTAACGCTTTTTACGATAACTATTGATAATTATTATTGTCAGCGCAATTACTGCTGTAAAGTCTTGGTTTCATGCACTTTTTCAGCAGGATTATATTGCTCAGAAGCAGGGACTGCGCCATTACGATTGTTTTCTTTCATCGATTTGGCCACTTCTGGCGGCATATAATTTTCATCATGCTTGGCCAATACTTCGCCTGCGACAAAGGTATCGCCTTGCATTTTACCGGTTGCAACCACGCCTGAGTTTTCAGCGAATAAATCTGGCAAGATACCTTGATAAGTCACGGGCACGGTCGACTCAAAGTCGGTGATAGCAAATTCAATGCTTAACGGGTCGTCTGGCGCACGTTGGACACTACCAGCAACTACCATACCGCCAGCACGGATACGCTTATCCTGCGGCGCTTCACCTTGCGCAATGGCAGTGGCGTCAAAGTAGTAATCGGTCTGTTGCCCAATGGCATAAATCACCAACACCACGGCAATCGCCGCCCCTGCAAGCGTAAACATAACCCACATCAGTTTTTTGCGACGAACTGCGTTCATACCACTACCTCATTGATGAGTCGCTGTTTTACAAACTGCTCGTCTGCAAAACAGAAAATATTAAAGAAATTCCTATTAGACTGACTTGATAACAAGCCCGTCTAACCGTACTTTTCTAATACCTATATGGTAGCATTTTTTGCCCAAATCAATAAGCCCCCTCGCAACTGATGAGATCATATATTTACCATTGGATAATAACAATTTTATAAGCTAAAAATTTGATATTAAAAAGGACTGTTTAAGGAGTATTGTTAAGAGGATTGTTTGGTCGCAGGATTAGGAGTCTTAGCAGCGCGCTGTGCTTGACGCGCTTGCTGAATCGTTAGCTGCTTGATAAGCGCTTGCCGTTGACGACGGCTATAGATGATAAAAATCAGCATCATGCCGACTGTAATTGCCCAGCATGACCAGACAAACACCCCATGCTCACCCATGGCGATAAACTCAGAGACGCTATAAAAGTAAGGCTGCATCATATTTCCCTAGCCGTTATTTGGTTTGTTCATAGCTATATTGTTATATTTTATGGGACTATTTATTTTGTCCACGAACGTATTCTTTTACCCACGCTTTACCTTGATCGCGATATAAAATCAGGGTATTGGTACGGTAAATGGCCAACGTTGCAACCAATAAATAACTGCCAATAATCATCAGTAATAATGGCAGCCACATATCCGCCGACATTTTTGGTGCTGAAGTCAGCGTAAAGGTTGAACCTTGGTGCAAAGTATTCCACCACTGTACTGAGTACTTGATAATGGGCAAGTTGACAGCGCCAACGATAGACAAAATAGCAGCTGCTTTACCGCGATTGGCGGTATGTTCAAAGGCAGCAAACAATGCCATTACCCCCGCATACAAAAACGCCAAAATAAGCATAGATGTCAAGCGTGCATCCCAAACCCAATACGTGCCCCACGTCGGTTTTGCCCAAATAGAACCGGTCAGCAAGCTAATCACACAAAGCAAAAAACCCATCGGAGCTAACGCTTGCGCCACAAGGCTCGCGGTCTTAATTTTCCATACCAGATAAATGACGCCCAGTACGGCTAAAGCAAAATAAATGGAGATAGCCAAACTGGCGGCTGGTACATGGATAAAGATAATGCGATAGCTATTGCCTTGCAGATAATCAGGCGGCGCAAATGCCAAGCCCCAAACGCTACCGATGAGCAAGCAGAGACCGGCTAGTATCGCCAGCCACTTAACCCAAGGCGCAAAGATACGAAAGAACTCCTTGGTACCCACCGTGGTCAAGAAAACTTGCCAGATGCGTTGCCACAGGCTAGGAGATGAGACATTATTCAGGTTGGGCATGGGAATAAACCTATTACGCAGCTAGTGATTATCGAGTAAAACGCATGATTCATACGACTACCCGCTAACTTGCTGGCGTTGAACGCTGGATAGAATCTACACGTGACTGTTTGTTTAATAGACTATTATAGCAAAGTTGCCAGTTTTCACCATGCTGTTAATATAAAGGGTTTTAATGAGAAAAAGAATGACATACCAGCATGGGTTTTTAATTAAGCCATGCCATTTTTAATGTCATTGCAATCACCCATGGCATCACCAGTACCGAAATAATACTACCTGCCAATAATAAAGCCAAAATCGGCAAGCCATTGAGACCTGTGGCAAATAAATCAACCGCACCCGTCGCAAAGATCAATACCGGTAATTGCATCGGTAAGGCAATCAAAGGCACCAGCACCGCGCCATTCTTCAATGATAGTGTCAGACTACTGGCGACCGCTGACAACATAAGCAGCATCGGACTGCCAGTGATAATAGACGCCATCAATATCCACGCCTCGAACCAGCTCAGCTGAAATAATGGCACAGCAAGCAAACTTAATGCCGCCACAATGCCGCTACTAAAAATCCAATGGATAACCAAACGAATCAGCACCCATAACGGCAGTGACGCTTTAGCGACGACTAATTGTGCCAAGGTGCCATTATCAAGGGCAGGCTTAAATAAACCATCAACGCCCATTACCAATGACAATAGAGCGGCAATCCAAACTGCGGACACCCCAAGGCGCTGCAATAAAGCAGGCTCGCTACCAACGGCTAGCGGAAATAAGGTAATAATCACTAAAAACAATACCAGAGGATATAACCACTGTACTGCCCCTTGCTGCTTGACCTGCCATTCGCGCCGCCAAAGCTGCATAAAGCTGATAGCGCGCGCAGCAGCTGCACTAGCATTTGAAGTATTAGCATCCGAGCTTGTATTCACGGTTTTTACTACACTGTCTGTGTCTATCATTTATTCGCTCTTCCACTAATGCTTGTCGCAGTTAGATTGATGCTTATGGCAGTTATATTGATAGCATTTACACCATATAATCGGACAAATCGAGTACTTGATTGGCAACACCAACGGCTTGATGACTGGTCATTAATATCGCACCGCCAGCAGTGGCAAATTCGCGCAATCTGTCTTCCATGCGCGCCACCATATCGACATCAAGCGCGGTAAAGGGCTCATCAAGCAACCATAAAGGGGTGACGTCCGGCGTTAATAAATACAAGCGTGCAAGGGTAATGCGCCGCGTCTGCCCTGCAGATAAATGGCTTGAGCTGATGGTCTCAAAGCCTTGTAATCCTACCCACGTAAGGGCGTCATCAATATCAGCCGTACTTGGGCTAATGCCATATAAATTGAGCAAAAAGGTAAGATTTTGGGCGACGGTCAGGTTTGGATGAATACCCAATTGATGCGATACATATAAAGGCTGCACAGGTAAGCTTACTGCTCCTTGATAAACAACTTCACCGCTTAGCACTGGCAATAATCCAGCTAATTGCATCAGTAGCGTCGTTTTGCCCGTACCATTAGCACCAACCAAGTGACAGATGCTACCGGCAGCCAGATTGAGCGTCACCCCTTCACATAAAGGAGTTTCACCGCGCTGAACCGTCAGCTCATCAAGCGCAAGTAAAGCTGTATTCAGAGCCGTCATCCAAACCTCTCATTATTTATTAAGCAGCAGGCAATATTCATCACAAACACAGATGAGGTTCATGGCATAATACTTTATGCTTACCACAACCACACAGTATAACAAATTGTCGATTACTATGACCTCAAAACCTATGCAGACTTCAAAAGATATTCAAAACCCAGCGCAAAAATCAGACACGCCGATGCTAACCCTAGACAGCTTAATCGAGGCACAAGTTGCCTTTATGCAGCAATGGCTATGTACACAAGCGCAGCCGCTATCAATGCAGGCTTGGCAGTGGTTTGGCGAGCAGCCTCTGAGTAAATATATCAGTAGCGATGATTTACAGCATCTTATTAATGACTGGTTTCTTAAACAGCCGCTCAGCGAGGTGGTACGTCGCGACATTCGTGATATTTTGCATACTATTATTTATCATCCCGTTAATGATAATGTGCCTTTATCAGAATTGGTCGATGACACGCAAGTTGAGATTCTAGCCAGCTACGTCGGTAGTCATGAAGAGCAGCGTAATATCTTGGTGCATACACTGGTCGGTAATGAAACCTTTGCAGACTTATTAACGCAAACGCTGTATCACGCTATCAATGATTTTATGGAATCCACGCTAGATAAAGCCGGTGCTGCCGGTAAGCTGATGAAGTTTGGACGTAGCTCGTTTGAAAAAGCAACCAATCGCAATCTTGATGAAAAACTGCAGACGTACCTACATCGTAATATTAAAGATTTAGCGCATAAAGCAGAAGCCAATGCCCAAGCGCATTTATCCAATGAAGAGGTTGCGCGTTTATTGGTGACGGGTTGGGGGCGCATCAAAGAAAAGCCGATTAGCGAAATCCAAACTTATTTACGTGATGAGCCTAACGATAGCAGTATTGAGCATATTGAAAACAGCATCCAACAAAGCTATAACCGTTTGCGCCTATCGCCTTATTTGCACAGCCTTGTAGCAGCGGGCGTCGATACTTGGTATACCAACCATCAAGCCGATAGCATGGCCAATATCGCGGCAAGCCTACATATAGAGGAGCAGGCAATAACGCAATTGAGTACTGCCCTGCTCCCTGTCGTCACTGACGCCCTTGAAAGCTCATGGGTTACGGCGCATATAACAGATATGCTGCAGGCGTTTTACGCCCAGCCTAGTATCAAAGCAGGATTGGTATTTGGCAGCGATTAATCTGCTGTTGTAGCGTACGGTTTATCATTTAGTTTTTAAATTTCACCTTTTATTAGTTAGCCTACTATCCTATGAGCCAATCTCCTAAACTCAGCTTATGGCAAAGAATTAAACAGCTGCTCAACATATCGGCTGTGCAGGCTATTATTGATGATATCAAGGCGGCTAAAGACTTAGAATTAGATTTGGGTTCAGATTTAGACATAACAGAACAGGATAATAATAACTCTCATCCTTCAAAAAATGAGAAAGATAGTATTCAAACTCGTCCTAAAGACAGGAACAATAATGACAGTGATCACAATGACAATGATGATACGGATGTCAGCGGCTCTAATTCTGATTTAAACCGTAATTCAAATCGCAACATAAACCACAGCTTTGATGACCGTTCCGATGACGTCATTTATAACAGCCTTAGTAGCAACATTGATAGTAGGTTAGATAGCAGCACTGATACTGATACTGATACTGATACTGACGCTTATTTTGATAATGATATCGAAGGTATGACAAAGCAAAATAGTGATGATGACACCCCGATTGTCAATTATCTTAAGCAGTATTTTGACGAGCAACAATGGCACTATAACCATTATCGACCTAGAACGAGTGGCAATAAAAATATTGACAGCCAGCAATCACACCACTTGTCTTTGAGGATGCGTAATAAAAAGCTCGATTGCGGCTATCTTTTTCGTGTGCAAGAAAAAAGCAACTTACTGGCAGTCTACGGTATTTTGCCGTTTTTGATACCCGAAAGCCATCAAAGCGCCGCCATGTTACTGATTACCCAAATCAATTACGACATGCTGATTGGCAATCTTGAGATGGATATCAATGATGGCGAGATACGCTACAAAAACGCTATCGATGTCGAGGCGGTCGGTATGGATGAAAATACCATTGAGCATTTACTACAAAGTGTCATCGCGATGACCACGGTTACTTATGAGATATTTAGCGACTTGGTCAACAATCAAAATCCTGCTACAGAATTGCAAGACTTACTGATGACGCTACATCAGCAAGAGGATGCGCGAACCTTTTTCTTACCCACGCAATTTGTTCAATAATCAAACTGGATATCTGTGCTTTTATAACTTCTCATTAGTATCTTGTTCTCAAAAGCCCATTTTCAAAATCTGACTTTCAAAGCCATGAAAACCCTTTAGTCTTAAAAAACTCTCTCAAATAGAAACTATTTAATATTATGCTAAAAATTGCTTACTCTGACATTTTTCGTTATTCCGTACCCGAAAAGCACCGCTTTCCCATGCAAAAATACACCATGATTCCTGAGCGCTTATTGGCTGAAGGAACTATCAATAATGAGAATTTTTTTGCTCCAAAGCGTCTGACAGAAGAGGAGATTTTAACCACCCATACAGCGGACTATTGGCAGCAGCTTAAAACCCAAACCTTACCACGTAAAGAAGCGCGCGCCATTGGCTTTGAGATGACGCCAGAATTGGTAGAGCGCGGGCGTTATATTGCCCATGCCACTTATGAATGCGCGTTATTCGCCCAGCAATATGGCGTGGCGATGAATGTCGCTGGTGGCACCCATCATGCCTTTGCCAATCATGGTGAGGGATTTTGCGTTTTTAATGACGTGTGTATCGCCAGCAATTTATTATTAAATCGTGGACAGGCGCAACGAATTTTAATAGTTGATTTAGACGTTCATCAAGGTAACGGCAATGCCAGTATCATGGCGGATGAGCCGCGCGTTTTTGTCTTTAGTATGCATGGCGCGAAAAACTACCCGTTTCGTAAACAAGTCTCAGACTTAGATATTGAGCTGGATAATGATACGGGTGATGCAGAATACTTACAGATATTAGAGGATACGCTGCCGCGCTTAATCAATGAATTTGCGCCGGATATGATCTTTTACCAATCTGCAGTCGATGTATTAGCAACCGATAAATTGGGCAAACTTAGTCTGACGATAGAAGGTTGTAAAGCGCGTGATGAGTTTGTCCTACAACAAGCTAAAGCGGCCAATATTCCCGTGGCTATCGTCATGGGCGGCGGCTATTCAGAAGATATCGAAGATGTGGTCGAAGCGCACTGCAATACATTCCGCTTAGCACAACAGCTGTTTTTTGCAGAATTGATTGAGTAATGTGCAACTGAGAAACAGGCGCGACAAAATAACGTAAGAAAACTAGAGAGATTAGCGAGAGTTTAGATGGCAAAAATATTGATAGGTATAGGCATTTTTCTGGTTATTATCGGCGTTATTTGGCTGCTGTTTCCAAATGCGTTTTCATGGATAGGCAATATGCCAGGAGATATCAAACACACTTCAGGCAATACCAGAATATATTTTCCAGTCGTCACCATGATTATCATCAGTATCGTTGCCACCATACTGTTAAATTTTTTTAATCGGTAAATTTATTCAATCGCTAAACTTATAGCAACGCCGTTATCCCCTGCCAACCCACGCGAATACCTAGCACGATGAGAATCAGTAAAATAAGCTGGCGAAAGCGTGCTTGTGGCAAGTAGCGGCGCAAGCGAATACCAACTAGCAGCGCGGCGATAGATAGAACACTTAGTAGAGTAATCAGCTGCCACTCACCGTGACTGAGCGCCATGATAGGCTCACGCAAGACAATAATCTGGGCAATTTTACCCAAGAAATAGCACATGTTGCCAACTTTGGCGATGGTATGCTTATCGTCACTTGCGGACAGTAAATACATCATTAATATGGTCGACATGGCATTGGTCGCACCGCCAATAATGCCTGCACTCAGACCAACGATAATCAGCACAGGCTTGGTATTGGGCAGACGAATTTGCTTACCGAGCAAGCTACTGACGACATAAAAGCCAATAACCGCTGCCAATACCAATAAGATATAAGCGCTATCGACCCACAGCAACAATTTTGCACCGAGCATACTACCGAGCAGGCTGGTGAGTGCTAATAGCCAATAGCGCCTGCCGTAATAGATGAAATTTTGCCAAATAGTACGCCCGCCACCCGCTAGCCAAGTCATGGCATTAAGTAATAATGAGGGAAAAATCACTAGAACAATAGCATGGGGTAACGGATAGATACTGGCAAGCGCGGTGGTGGTTACTAACGTCACACCCAGTCCGCTAATACCGTGCAGCAATGATGCCAGCGCAAAGATTGCTATCAGTAATAACGTCTGGGTGCTATCGTTATCCATCATATTCGTCATAGAAACTTACGACCTAATAGCGATATTGACGACAGATATCGATGACAGTAGAAACAGCATAACGAGGCGGTTTCTTATGATTGATGACGTTGCCAAATTGTTTCGCCAATAATAGTAGCCAACTGCTTGGCTATCTCATCTTTGCTCGCTTTCTCAAGTATCACGCTATCGTGCTCATAACGCTCTGAGAAAAATACTTGCATGGCATTATCATCACTGGCAAAACCAATATCTGCACGTGAGACGTCATTACAAGCGATTAAATCTAAATCTTTAGATACTAGCTTGCCACGCGCATAGTGCTCGACATCTTGTGTTTCTGCCGCAAAACCAACGACAAACAGCTCAGGATGGGCAAGCGAAATCGTCGCTAGGATATCAGGATTTTTAACCAAACTTAGCGTCATGGCATCTTGCGTTTTTTTGATTTTTTGCGGCGCCGCTTCTTCAGTACGATAATCAGCAACTGCGGCGGTAGCAATAAAGATATCAGCAACTTTTACGCTGTCATCGGTGATAATCTCAGCATGTTCATGTTGATGCGCTTCACCGCAATCACAATCGCCATGCTGATGAGCATGGTCGTGGCTGTGTTCATGAGAATGATTGTGAGAATGGTCATGATCTTCTTCAGGCAGATACTGTAGCGCAATATGCGTACCATCGACACATTGCTGCGCTGCTACAAGCATGTCTTTAGCTGACAGGACATCAATGCGCGTGACATTGAGCGGTGTTGGCAGCGCAACTTTGCCACCAGCAATCAAAATAACCTCTGCACCAGCGGCCACACAAGCACGCGCTAAGGCAAAGCCCATTTTCCCTGAAGAATGATTGGACAAATAACGCACCGGATCGATGGCTTCTACCGTCGGACCTGCAGTAATCACCACGCGTTTACCTGCCAATAACTGCGGCGTGGTTTGCATGGCATTAAACAGTAGCACTTCGGCTAATAACTCTTCAGGCTCAGGCAAGCGCCCTGCTCCGACATCACCGCATGCCTGCTCGCCGCTGGCTGGTTGGATAATTTGATAATTCATATCGCGCAGAGTCTGCACATTTAGATTCACTGCTGGATGCGCCCACATTTGCTGGTTCATCGCTGGCGCAATAATGACCGGCGCTGTCGTTGCAAGGCAGACAGTGGTCAATAAATCATCTGCCATACCCATCGCAAGCCGTGCCAAAGTATTGGCTGAGGCAGGTGCAATGATAATTAAATCGGCCCATTTAGCAAGCTCGATATGACCCATCCCCGCTTCTGCTTGCTCATCAAGTAATGAGATATGTACCTCATTGCCCGTCAAAGCCTGCAAGGTAAGAGGCATGATAAACGCTTGTGCGCCCGAGGTCATAATGACGCGCACATCAAAGCCCGCCTTGATAAGTAGACGGGCAAACATAGCAGATTTATAAGCGGCGATACCGCCGGTGATAGCAAGCACAATATTTGACATAAGCATGGCATCAATAAAAAAATGAAAGATAAAAATTGCGCTTATAGTAACAATTATGCGATAAGTTAGGGGAAGTTTTGTAGATTTATCTCAGTTATCTGACACTTATCCCCATTATGAAGGAGTGACAATGGCAATTAAAGACTGGCATGAAGATGATAGACCGCGTGAAAAACTGCTGAAATTTGGCGCCGCTCATTTATCTGATGCTGAGATATTAGCGATATTTTTGCGCACAGGCACCCAGTCGCAATCTGCCATTGAGCTTGCCCGTCATTTGATAGACCAGTTTGGTAGCTTAGCTGAGCTGTTGGCCGCGCCGCAAGAGACGGTACTTGCTTGTCATGGTATTGGTCCTGCAAAATACGCCCAGATACTGGCATCGCTTGAGATGGGCACGCGCTATTTAGACAGTCAGCTTAAGACAGGTCACGCCCTTGGACGCTCGCAAATGGTCAAAGACTATATCAGCACCCAGCTGCGCGGTGAGCATCGTGAAGTCTTTGCCGTACTATGTCTGGATAATGCGCTGAATCTAATCAATTTTGAGATACTGTTTACCGGCGGTATCTCTTCTTGTTCGGTCTGTATCAAACACGTTTTACGTCATGCGTTGAGCCACGCTGCCAGTCAGCTTATCGTCGCTCATAATCACCCGCATACCAATGCAACCCCTTCAACGGCCGACAACTTATTAACCTACGAGCTAAAAAAGGCTTGTGACTTAATAGATTTGTCATTGGTTGACCATATCATTGTCGGACGCAATGACACCTTATCTTATGCTGAGAGCTGCTTGCACCCTTTTGGCTAAAGATCGATAACAGCTGGTTATATAAACAAAGCTTGATACATATTATCGACACAGCGTAGCATTTTGGCTCTTGATAGTTATAAACAACTGTTTCATATTGGTAGTTAACTTTATTTTTGCTGTGGCAGTTATCGGTAAGCCTACTACTGATAGATTTATTTAGTCGTGGGTTTACTCTTATTAATTTTAAAAACTGCTAGAAAAGAAGTACAAAACAGGCATTTATTTTGTCATATACATTAACTTATCGCATAAAAAATCTGATGGAAAAATAAAATAACAATTAGAATTATTCCATCAGTTTTTATTCATTTAAATTTTACGCTTGTGCATTCAGCGTTATAAAGGAGACAGTCATGGCCATCGGCTTATTTATTTTGGCAGTAATCATTCAGTTAGCCATGGTCTTGGCCATCTTTTTATTATCTTTATCCCGTGTCACCGGTAGTATCGTCGCCCTCGTGACCGTCCTTGTCACCGCTTTTATCAGCCCATGGTCGCTCATCTTAGGCATACCGCTAGCGCTACTATGCTTAGTATTGCTAATCGCCCCGCTGCGCCAATCATTGATTACCAAGCCTGTTTATAAAGCCTTGGGCGGTGCGATGCCAAGCATGAGCGATACCGAACGTGAAGCCCTCGATGCCGGTACCAGCTGGTGGGAAAAAGAGCTGTTTATGGGCGCGCCAGATTGGGATACCTTTGCTAAATATCCTTATCCTGAGTTATCAGAAGAAGAGCAAAGCTTTATTGATAATGAAGTAGAAGTGCTGTGTGCCATGCTTGATGAATGGCAAATCCATCATGAAGATAAAGAGCTGTCACCAGAGGCGTGGCGCTTTATTAAAGCCAATGGCTTTTTGGGTTTAATCATTCCGAAAGAATATGGCGGTTTAGAATTTAGCTCGTATGCTCAAAGTCGGGTGATGAGTAAAATTGCTTCGCGCTCACCAACCGCCGCAGTAACTTGCATGGTGCCGAACTCGCTCGGCCCCGGTGAGCTGCTGATGCATTACGGTACCGATGAACAAAAACAACGCTGGCTACCAGGTTTAGCCAAAGGTGAAGAAGTTCCTTGCTTTGGTTTAACTGGTCCTGAAGCGGGCTCCGATGCAGGCGCGATTCCTGATACGGGTGTGGTTTGCTATGGCATGCATGAAGGCGAGCAAGTGCTCGGCCTGCGTATGAACTTCTCTAAGCGCTGGATTACTCTAGCGCCTATTGCCACCGTCGTTGGTTTGGCCTTTAAGATGCATGACCCAGAAGGTTTGCTTGGCGACCCTGAAAAGACCGATTACGGTATTACCTGTGCGCTCGTTCCTGCCAGCCATGAAGGGGTTGTTACCGGTCCGCGTCATAATCCAATCGGCTCGCCATTTATGAATGGTACGGTTGATGGTAAAGACGTCTTTATCCCGCTAGATTATATTATCGGCGGCGTTGAAAATGCCGGTCGCGGTTGGCGTATGCTGATGGAATGCTTGGGCGTTGGACGCGGTATCTCCTTGCCAGCGCTATCGACCTCTGCCAGTGAAGTCACCTATTTGACCGTCGGTGCCTTTGCAAAGGTTCGCGAGCAGTTTAAAATATCTGTCGGTAAATTTGAAGGCGTGCAAGATGCCACCAGTCGCATGGCCAGTAACACTTATATGCTCGAGGCCTTTCGTCACTTGGTCACCTGTGGCTTGAACCAAGGTGGTACGCCATCGGTGATGACAGCAATGGCAAAATACTATGCCACCGAAACCATGCGTGCGGTAGTCAATGATGGCATGGATGTGGTCGGTGGTCGCGCGGTGCAGATGGGGCCGCGCAACTTTTTAGCGATTCCTTATCAAGCCATTCCCGTCTCTATCACTGTTGAAGGTGCCAACATCTTAACGCGCTCATTGATGATTTTTGGTCAAGGGGCGATGCGTTGTCATCCTTATCTATTTGATGAGCTGCAATTATTGCAAAGTGATGATAAAGAAGGTGCGCTCAAGCAATTTGATAATTTATTCTTTAAACATTTAGGCTATACCTTTAATCGCGGTGCCAAAGCCTTTGTCGCAGGCTATGTCGGTGGCAGCAGTCATGCACCAAGCTTTGCCGATGGCTTTACCCGTCCTTATTATAAAGACATCAACCGTTTAAGCGCAGGCTTTGCCCTAACCGCCGATATGTCTTTAGGCTTATTAGCCGGCGATTTAAAACGTAAAGAGATGCTGTCTGGGCGCTTAGCCGATATCCATTCGCATCTATTTATCTGTACAGCGATTTTACAATTTTATGAATATGGCTCTAAATCTAAAGCCGAACGTTTACATGCAGAAGTGGCACTAAAAAACAGCCTTTATACCATTCAAGAAGCTTTCTTGTCTTTATTTGCCAACTTCCCAAATCGTATGGCGGCAAGCTTAGTCAGCTTTGTCACTTTCCCAAGTGGGCGTATCTTTGCGCCGGTCAGCGATGAGCTAAAACGCCAGTTGGGCGATACCTTTATGGATGATTTTGAAGCCAATCCATTCCGCGATTATCTTAAAACCATGGTGTATTACAATACTGAGCCTGATGATGTCACCGGACGCATGGAGCACGCTTATCAAACGCTGCTTGACGTTGAACCTTTATGGCAGAAATTTAAAAAGGCGGAGCATAAAGACAGCTTTGAAGGTCTTACCTTTGAAGATCATGTGGTCTATGCCAGCCAAAACGGCGATATTACCGAAGAAGAGGCTGAAGTCCTTATTCAATATAACGCCATCCGCTATGATTCGTTATTGACCGATGTGTTCGATAAGCATTTATCTAAAGCGCAAGAACGCACCAATCCGCACAGTTTAGAGAATGCAGTTTATAAGCTAACGGATTATGCGCAATTGAAAAACGATGCCCAAATAAGAAACGGCATCGCGACTGAGAATACTGCGCAAACAGCTGAGCCAATGACTGATAACCTTGAGCCTGCAGCGGATAATAAACAAGAAGCAACCGGTGATGCCAATCCTGACCATGGTTATGAAAGCGATGGCGATGTTAAAATGGTCAGTGAGCAAGACACTATAAAAGAAGTTCAGGCACAAACCGATTTTGCAGAGTCAAACCCTGAAGCACAAGCGCTCGACCCGCGTCACCGTGATGCAGAAACGCACCTAAGCGAGCGCATGGGTCATAATCACCGTTTGAATCGAGCGGCTGATACTCATGCTGATAATGCAGATAGCTTAGACAAATCGTCTAACGCTGATAACAAATGGCAAGATGGCTTACGTCGTGACGAAAACGATAAGGTCTAAATAGCTAAAAACCAGCACCTTTCTAAAACTTGTTTTTCAACTTAAGCGAGATTATCCAATATGGATAGTCTCGTTTTTTTCGACTACACCATAGCTATTACACCCAAATCTACGCCAGAAACCCTTATGTTATTCTATTTAATCTAAAAATTATTGCCGCTGAATAAACCCTGACCACAGCAAGGCGACAATGTCACGTTATTAAAGTCATAAAAATTTCTTGCAGTATCCCCAACAATTCTTTTATATTGTCTCCAAAATCTGACTTAAATGACAGATAACACACTTATAGACGTAATAAATACAGTAATAGACACGATTTTGCCGCTTATACGGCCTGATATATTGTGTTTATTGCTGTGCATTACGGCAACCAAGGACAGTAGTTATGTGGAAAAATATGGGGCTGACTGGCAAAATTATTGTTGCCATGGTGCTGGGTATCATACTGGGTTTATTTATAAACTATTCGGGATTGAATGCCGAAGGTAGCTTTGTTAATACCTATATCACCAATGGGTTTTTTGCCATTATCGGCAAGTTATTTGTTAACTCGCTAAAAATGCTGGTTGTGCCCTTGGTACTAATCTCGCTTATTTGCGGAGTTTGTGGCATCGGTGACATCCGCTTGCTTGGTCGTATTGGCACCAAAACCTTTTTCATCTATATGATGACAACGGCACTGGCGATTGCGACTGCCATTGGACTTGGCGTACTCTTTGGTATCGGTAAAGGCATGGATATCAAAACGGATGCGGCGTTTGAAGCGCAATCCGCACCGCCATTGCTTGATGTGTTCTCCAATATTATCCCATCCAACCCCATCAGCGCGATGGCGAATGGCGATATGCTATCGATTATTTTCTTTGCTATCTTAATCGGTATCAGTATCTTGATGGTTGGTAAGCCTGCTAAAGGCTTGGTGCAAAGCTTGGAGCTTATCAATGAGGTCATCTTAAAGATGGTGACCATCATTATGAACCTTGCCCCCTATGGTGTTTTTGCGCTGTTAGCAAAAGCCATGTCTGAGCTTGGCTTAGACCTTATCTGGTCGCTGCTTGGTTATGTCGCAGTATTGGTTGGCTCGCTTGCCTTCCATTTCTTTGTGACCATGATGATTGTCCTGAAGCTGGCTTCAGGCTTATCGGTTAGAACCTTTTTAACAAAAATGCGCGAAGTACAGATTTTTGCGTTTAGTACCTCAAGCTCAAACGCGACGATTCCAATTACCTTGCGTACCGTGACCAAACGTATGGGCGTCAACAACTCTGTCGCCTCGTTTACCGTGCCATTTGGTGCTACCATCAATATGGATGGTACGGCTATCATGCAAGGGACGGCGACCATTTTTATTGCCAATATCTATGGTATAGATTTGGGCATAACCGAATATCTGACCGTTATTTTAATGTCGGTGCTTGCCTCTGTTGGTACGGCGGGCGTTCCTGGTGTTGGTCTCATCATGCTCTCGATGGTATTTGCGCAAGTGGGTTTACCAATCGAAGGGATTGGTCTTATCCTAGGGGTTGACCGTATCCTTGATATGTTGCGTACTGCCGTCAACGTCAGTGGCGATGCCGCTGTAACCGCTATCGTAGCTAAGTCAGAAGGCAAGATGGATTTGGCAATTTATAACGACCCTGATGCCGGTGCAAAAGACGTATTCGATGGTCATATCGATGAAAACAGCGAGCGCGAATTCTCTGAAGTCTTTAGCGATGGCATTATGGGCAGTGAATACGACGATGTTAAGCGTGATTAAATGAAACGTGGCTAGCTTTAATACAAAATAGCCAATGATAAAAGTTTAGAAATAAAAAACCTCAGTTCACAAGCGGCTGAGGTTTTTTATTTATATCGTAAATTAAATAAGGTTTTTAAAATTCATACCAACACTTTTTAACCAAACACATATTTCGTCAGCATCGCCATACAAACCAAAACAATCATCGGACGAATCAGTTTACTACCGCCTTTGACGACCATATGCGAGCCAAAATAAGCACCTATCGTCTGCCCTACCATCATTGCCAGTCCCACTTTCCACAACACATTACCGCCTATAATAAAGAAAATAAGCGAGCCAATATTGGTGGACAAATTCAGCACCTTTGCCGCCCCTGTTGCTTCAATAATTTGACGACCACGCAGCGCCACATTTCCTAAGGCAAAAAACATTCCCGTACCCGGTCCGATATAACCATCATAAAAACCTATCAAGGGTGCCACTACTTTTTGCCACTTGCTTTCTGAGATGCGCGGTGCGGCCTCTACTTCACCCAGCCTTGGGGCAAATAAGGTATAAATACCAATCGCCGCAATCAAAAACGGAATCAGCTTTTCTAATAAATCAGGCGGCGATAATTGGACGGCAATCGTACCAAGAACAGAACCGATAAAAGCCGCGATAATCGCCGTTTTTATATTCTTCGGTTTGACGACACCTTTTCTAATCATCGTAATGGACGCCGCGAGCGCGCCTGATGCTGCTTGTAACTTATTCGTCCCCAAGGTTAGTACGGGTGGAATATTGGCAAGCAGCATGGCTGGAATGGTCAATAAACCACCGCCGCCAGCGATAGCGTCGATAAAGCCAGCCATCGCGGCCACGACCGTCAGCATTAAAATAATCTCGATAGAGAGCGATATGTCCATGACACCGACCTTGAAAATTTATGACATAAAAAAAGTAAGCCTGAAAAAATCAGGCTCAGAATACGTTGGTTGATAAAATAGCGGCTATTTTTTTAATCGATACCACTCTTTCATCAGTACCAAACTGGATATGAGGATTTGCTTAACGGCGCTCATTATAAAGATAAAAATGTAAAAAAAGCCAAAAACCTAACAAAGTCTGCTAGATTTGTCATATCGACTGTCTTATCGATATATCCTTTGATAATCGTTGAGTCTTCAAGGAAGAAGCATAAAACCGTTAACGTATTTAATTGTTTATATGAATAAAATTGTGAGAAACTAGAGACACCTATTTGTTATATCAATCTATATCACTATTATCTATGTCATTATTAATGGTGGTCTATCGTTTAACTATGCTGAGTAGCCCTGAGTTCACTGAAGCTAAGCTAAGCAAACCAAATAACAATAGGTACTTGAAGTTCTTGAATGATTTAGCACGTTTTATTTAGTTAATGAGGATAATATGGCAATACAAAGAATCAAAGCATTTTTCAACCTCGAGGCGTCAGGCGGCATTGTCTTAGCGCTGGCAGCTATCGCGGCAATGATTATTGCCAATACCCCTCTGAATACTTGGTATGAATCCTTTATTCATGCCCCCGTTGTCATTCAAATCGGCAGCTTTGCGATTGCAAAAGACGCCCATCATTGGATCAACGATGGTCTGATGGCAGTGTTCTTTTTCTTGGTCGGTCTTGAGCTCAAACGTGAAGTACTCATCGGCGAGCTCTCGAACGTCAAACAAATTATCTTACCAGCTGGCGCGGCATTGGGCGGCATGATTATGCCTGCTATCGTCTACTTGCTCTTTAACTATAATGAGCCTGAGTTTTGGAAAGGTTGGGCGATTCCAGCGGCGACTGACATTGCGTTTGCCCTTGGTATTTTAAGCCTACTTGGCAATCGGGTGCCAAACTCCCTCAAAGTCTTTTTGGTATCCATCGCTATTTTTGATGATATTGGTGCTATTTTAATCATCGCTTTATTTTACACCAGCGACTTATCACTTGGTTCATTGGCTATCGCCGCTTTGTGTTTACCGTTCTTATATCTACTTAATCGCCGTAACGTCACCAGCATTACCCCTTATATACTAATTGGGGTGATTATGTGGATTGCCGTGCTCAAATCCGGCATTCACGCGACCTTAGCTGGGGTGGTGCTCGCGTTATTCATTCCGTTATTTGACCGTACTGACCCTGAACATTCCCCGCTTGAAGAGCTTGAGCACGACTTACAAAACACCGTATCTTACGGGATTCTGCCATTATTTGCCTTTGCCAACTCAGGTATATCGCTCAAGGGCGCAGGCTTTGCAGAGCTATTTCATTCCGTGCCATTGGGTATTGCCGCCGGACTGTTTATCGGTAAGCAAGTGGGCGTGATGCTTATGTGCTGGTTAATTTTTAAACTGGGTATTTCTACTATGCCAAAAGGCATGAACTTTAAGCAAATCTACGGTGCAGCGTTACTTTGCGGCGTTGGCTTTACCATGAGTTTATTTATCGGCGGCCTTGCTTTCGGCGGCGCGACACCATTATTTGATGAGCGCTTAGGTATTATTATGGGTTCAATCGTTTCTGGTATTGCCGGTTATCTGATGCTAAAAGCCACTTTAAAAGACGATGTTAATAATACTTCGGTAGATTTAACCCATCATTCATAATGACTGATTGAGTAACTTTATAATGAAGTTGCTCAAAATAACTCAGTTGCTTAAAGCAGCGTCGCTCAAAGCGTTTAATCTTGGTTAATAAAAAGCAGTTGCTAAAGAATGGCTTATAAAAATGGATTCCATCGATATTACTAAAAAAATCGCTAAAACAAATGCTGCCAGTGGTCGGGGAGATGCTAATCCTCACCACGCACATGCTGACTCTTATCAGCGTCATGGGCGCACGACGGCGATTGACGACCATAGTGACCTGCAAGTCTTAAAGCGCATCAAGCGCTATTTATTGCCAAAAGACTTTGTTATCTCGCAAGGTTTATTAGAGGAAATGGTTGCGGGTTACGATATCGGTGATCCAGTGGCAGATGCATTAGCGGCTGATGGTATTCGTTTTGCAAAGCCCTTACAGCAATTTATTATCAGCGGCAGTAACAGTGGCAGCAACTTCGACGCTAACCTTACAAATAACCCTGCATTTAACGCCTTAACCGAGCAGTTTAGCAGCCATCCTACGTGGTTTGACCCCAAGCTTGCACAAATCGGTGCGGTTGCCTATCGCCGTTATCCGCTTATGCTGATTTGGTTATTACGTAACGTGGCGCTAATGGCAGGATATAGTATTCCTGCCCTCTCCCTGCCGCTCATTCAAACAGGCGCATTGATGCACGATGCTCTACCGCGTTTGATGCGTACCTATGCTTATATCCTAGCTGTCTCTGAGCATCCTCCATTACACAAGTCAAATATAAGCGCAGGCAATCAGCGTCAGCCTATCGAGCAGGTATTGGCGATTGGCTCAGAAGGTTGGCGGCAGTCTATCAAGGTGCGGCAGATTCATACCCTAGTACGGCAAAACCTGCTTAAAGGTAAAGGCAATGCGGCTAAGGGCGTCATACCCAATGCCGACCAACACCATAACCCAGATGGCAGTTGGAATAGCGCCTATTGGGGTATTCCTATCAATCAAACCGATATGATTGCTACCCATTTGCAGTTTTCATTATTGATTATGCGCGGGTTACGATTGCTTGGTGCCCGTATCAGCACTGAGGAAGCCGAAGGTATCCTGCATTTATGGAATCTTGCCAGCTATTGGATGGGCGTTGACTTGCAGCGCTTGCCTAAAGATGAAGCTGCTTGTTGGGAATGGCTCTATACCTATTTATCGATTCAGCAGCTTGATTTTAAAATGGGCCAGCCGCTAGCAAAAGCCCTGCATGATTTGCCGCGGCAGCTGATGGGCGAGGACAATCGCCGTGGGCGTTTCGTTGAGATGGTCAATGCCAGTGTCACCCGTACCTTGGTCGGCGATGATATCGGCGATGGCCTGGATTTACCAAAATCAAAAATCCGCTTTGGTGTCTTGTCCTCCGTGCCGATTCTTTTTGCGCTCGATACAGCACGTCAGCACAATCAAAGGATGGCTGAAAAATTAGAAGCCTTCCGCGCCAAACGCCAAGACAATATGAATTGGTGGCTGAAGAAAAATGACGATTATTATAAATAAAGCATGATAAATGCAGAGCAATTTAAGGAGAAAAGCGCTCGATATTAAATAAAACCAATAACAAATGATATTCATTAAATTTAAAAACCATAACTACAAAGCATATGTCGAATATTATTAGTAGTAAATAGAATATGTTAAGCCATTATCAACAGCGTCTACAATAACTATAATAAATCCGCAAAAGACGCGCTTGGTTTCATCAGAGAATGGTGCTGCTGTAGATCATTCAGTCCATAACCTCAGCCACTTTACGGGTTAATTACGCGTATTTTGGATGCGGTAATACCACTCAAGCTGCCGATCAAAGCCCGTCTCTAACAAGCTGGCAATGACGCGTCCTGTCAGACCCCAAACCGTTTCACCATCAACCTGCCAGCTGGGCGTGAGAATGGTCGCGGTCTGATCTTGCATCGTATACTCTACCGCATATTCTACGGTAGGCTGAGTCAGCAAGGTCTCAAAATCTGCCCAAAAAATACGTGAGATTTCACCAAGCTCAGGCACTAGCAATAAATCTGGTGCAATCAGCGCCACAATAGGACGGACACTCATACCGCTTTTAGAGGTTTGAATCGGTAATTGACCAAGTAGCTGCACCTTATTGGGCGGTAAGGCGGTCTCTTCACAGGCTTCACGCAAAGCGGTGACGACATTATTACCATCGCCGGCGTCATGTTTTCCGCCTACACAAGAGACTTCGCCGGCATGACTGTTCATATGCGCGGCGCGGCGCGTCAGTAGTAGTTTGGGATGGCGTTCATGGGTGATGGCAACCAATACCGAGGCATCGGCAATAGGTGTCTGATATAAGCTATCTAAAATGCGAGCACTACGAGAAGTGTTAGAGCCGTCGTACAGCGCCGGACTGGTGACCGCATTTAAGGTTTCATGCTGCACGCGTTCCGCCAACTTTCGAATGGTCGGATAGCGAATAAAGTCTGGCACAGCGACTGAAAACTCATCAAAACGTAGCGACTGCGGGGGGAGTAACATTATTATTGCCCTATATTTTTATCAGTATGAAGCATCAATGTAATTAACTATAGATAGCAATTAAATATCAATATTGACTACTCAAGTATCAATGTCAAAAACCAAATGTTTTTAGGATATGCTCGTGGATAAGATTTTTTCATTAAATAAAATGCAGGGCAAGACTGATGATTGCCCGCAAAGATTGCCATTAATCATCATCGCCATAGCTTGGGTTGGCGGTACGTTTGCCACTGCCATACTGGCGCTACTGGGCAATTGGCAAAATATCGCCATGATTTTGGGCTCATTTGGTGCCAGCTGTTTGCTTATTTTCGCTTATCCCGAGAGCCCTTTTGCACAGCCTAGAAACATCGTTGGCGGTCATCTTATCACCACTTTCACAGGCTTATCATTTTTGACCTTGTTTGGCATCGAATGGTGGAGTCTGTCGCTGGCAGTTGGTACGGCGATTGCGCTGATGCTATTGCTGCGCGTACCGCATCCACCCGCTGGCTCCAATCCATTAATCGTTATGCTTGGCGGCGTCAAATGGCATTTTTTACTTACCCCTACTCTGGTCGGTGCGCTCGCCTTGGTGGTGGTTGCCCTCATTTATAACAATATCGGTCGCGGCCGCCATTACCCACGTTATTGGTAAAGCTATCCTTCAAGATAAAGCTATCTTTTAATAGTTAACGTCAGTCTAGCCTAGCGCAATCTGACTAAAGCTGCATATACTTTATGTGACTGGACTGGATTAGGCGGCGTTGTCTGTTACGCTTAACAATGCATTTATTAATCAGGGCAGCTTTAACGGCAAGCAGTTGCGCAAACCTGTAGGGTTTTTATTATCACTGCCAGTGCGATGAGAATTTGTGTTATCTTAGGCTTAATGACTATTATCAAATAAAACTCGATAAGCTAAAGTCATACTATTTTATAAAACAAGAATTATAATTCTTAAAATACCGAACACCTTTTTCTCATTTCTCCTTTTCATTATATAAGGCAGTTGATATGCGCTATTGTCTACAATGCGGTCATGAAGCAGAACGCAAAATACCAGCCACCGATAATATCCCGCGCTTGGTATGCCCAAATTGCAATTATATTCATTATGAAAACCCAAAAGTCATTTGTGGCTCATTGGTCGTACATAAACACCGTGTACTGCTATGTCGCCGCGCGATTGAGCCACAATATGGCTTATGGACGCTGCCCGCAGGTTTTATGGAAAATGGCGAAACCATGGCAGAAGGTGCGGCAAGGGAAAGCTTTGAAGAGGCAGAAGCGGTGGTCACCAATCCGCATCTATATTGCTTATACGATATTCCCGATATCGGGCAAATCTATAGTATTTATATCACCGAGTTAAAAGACGGCGCTTACGGTATTGGCTCTGAAAGTCTCGACTGCGCTTTGTTCACCGAAGAAGACATTCCATGGGATAAACTTGCCTTTGAAGCCGTACGCCGTACTTTAAAAAGCTATTTTGCCGACCGTCAGCAATACGATAACCATGAAGATTTCCCCATTCATCAAGATATGATTGGCAAAGACCAAGCGATTAAGCGCTATTAATCACAATCTTATAAAAGCGCACTTTAATAAAGCGCTTGAATAACAACCTGCAGACTAAATAGTAGCAAAGCGGCTTTACAAAAATGCTTGGTAAAGACCATTGATAAGAATTATGCTAAGTTTTGAATATAGCGACTTATCAATGGTTTTTTATTGCCTAAAATTAATCGTTTAAGCTTATTTGCGAGGATACCATGCTGACTTTATTGCAACGTGCTTTGCCCCTGCTCCCCTTAACCATTGCCATGACTCTTATCAGCATACCAAGCCATGCCGACGATGCACGCTTAACGGCCAAACAATCAGACCCGCAAACCCTTGGTTGGATGCAAGGTTTCCCGCCGCCCCAAGATAAGCTTATTGCGCAGCCCTCCTCTGATTTCTTTAGTTTCCCAAAACTGCGTTGGACGGTCTGTCATATCCGCGAGTTGATGCCCACCACTGACGTCAGTCGCGGTATCGGCGCACCCTCCAAGCTCAACTACGAGTTAGATAAGAATATCGATGCCCTCACCTTTACGCCCACTAATAGTAAGCGCCCGATGACGTGGAAGCAGTCATTGGATGCCAATTACACTGACGGTATTATGGTCATGCACCATGGCAAGGTAGTGTACGAGCGCCAAAATGGCTGCCTCAATGAGCTTGGCAATCATGCGGCGATGTCGATGACCAAATCCATGACTGGGCTGCTAGCAGAAATCCTTGTCACCGAAGGTAAGCTTGACGATAAGGCGTTAGTCGCATCTATCATTCCAGAACTCAAAAACAGTGGCTTTGGGGATGCAACGGTCCGTCAAGTGATGGATATGACCACCGCCCTCGATTATAGCGAAGACTATGCTGACCCTAATGCCGATATCTGGCAGTATTCAGAAGCAGCAAGCCCACTACCGAAACCAAAAAGTTATAGCGGACCTAATGGTTATTTTGAGTATCTGCAAACGGTGAAAAAAAAGGGTCAACATGGGGCAGAATTTAACTATCGCACCATTAATAGTGATGCGCTTGGTTGGATTATCTCGCGTACCACTGGCAAAGCGGTGAATGAATTACTCTCGGAACGCATCTGGCAAAAAATCGGTGCTGAACAAAGCGCCTATATGACGGTCGATGCTAAAGGTACGCCATTTGCTGGCGGCGGTATCAGCGCAGGCTTGCATGACATGGCACGTATTGGTAGCTTAATGCTCAATAAAGGCAAGATTAGTGGCGAACGTTTATTCCCAGCGGCGGTCGTTGATAATATCGAAGCCGGCGGTGATAAAAACGCTTTTGCAAAAGCAGGTTATCAGCATCTGACTAATGGCAGCTACAAAAGCATGTGGTGGTTATTTAATAATCCCACGCCTATCTATGCGGCACGCGGCGTCCATGGTCAAACCATTTATGTCGATCCCGCAGCCGATATGGTTATCGTGCGCTTTGCGTCATATCCAGACGCCAGTAATAGCAAAATTGACCCAACCTCACTACCCGCTTATAAAGCGCTGGCAAATTATTTAATTAAAAAGTAAACCTTTAAGAAATAGCGCTTTAAAAGACTCACCCAAAATAAAACCGCCGCTTTCACTAAAAATGAAAGCGGCGGTTTTTATAGCAATTAAGTCAGCAGACTTTAAGAAGATTAGCTTTTAATTTTACACACTTTAAAGCCAAGCTCTTGTACCGCTGCTTCTTTATCATAAGGCGCAAGTACCGCACGTACATGCTGTTGCCCTTGCAGGTATTGCTTAGCAACACGCTGCAAGTCAGCAACCGTCACGGCCAATATGGCTGCACGCATTTTACGCTGCCACTCGACACCGCGATGATGCAGATTGGCAAAGCAGGCTTTGACCGCTTCACCTGCTGGAGAGCCTGGTTTATCCATACCTGAGATAATACCTAAGATGGCTTCTTCCAACTGCTCATCGGTTTGCGGCTCATTTAATAACCATTCGATACTGGCATCAAAATGTGCAAAGGTCTCAGCACACTGCGGATCGCGGTAGCTAAAGAACTTAAAGGCGCAAGCATTGGCATCGTAGCCTGCACCGCCACCATAAGCACCGCCGCGCTCACGGATGGCACTATGCAGATAGCCATTACGCAGATAAGGCGCTAATACCATCAAGGCAGCGGTATCAGGATGGTCGGCTGCTGGCACGGTATATGCGCTAGCATTATGATAGACGTTGGTCGGAACTAGCCACGCCAAATCTTCAACATCGAGCGCCACACCACTTTCTAGTGCTTTGACCGCGTCTTTCTCGCCATTTAGCGCCGCATCAAGTTGCAACTCGGCAAACTCGCTTGGGATATTGTCTTCAATACCTGTATCAGAGTTTGTGATTTTTTCAGCAATTTTTGGCGCTTGGCTGTCTTTCCAGCTATCAACGATTAAGTTACTTAAGCGTTCGGTTTGCTCAGCTTCACAGATAATAACGGCGTGCTTAGGCAAGCTGATTAACCGTTGATGTAAATCCATCAAGCTGGTTGCCAATTTATCCCACTGCGCATCATCAGTACTGGCATGGGTTAAGAAGTCTTTTAGCGCGTTCAGTGCTGGCAGACCGCTGCGCACATATTCTAACTGCGCTTGGCGGCTCATGCCGCGACTGGCGGTTTGCATCGCATAAGAATGTCCAGAACCGGCAAGGTTTGATTGCCAACCTGCTTGGCGCTGCTGCAAGATTTCTTTGATACGATCGTGCTCACTAAAGACACTGTGCTCCATGACTTCTTTTAGCAAATCAATCGCTTCAGGTTTACGATTTAGCGCGCGCGTTGCCACAACAAAGTAGCTGCTAATCGCTTGGCTGTCATCGATATTGGTACGCTGACTGATACGCGCCGTCACCCCTGATGAATGCGCCGCTTGCTTAGCTTGCATCTCATGAGCGCTTAGCGAGTCGGTACCAAGCTCAGACAATAAGCTTAAGTAAATCGGCAACAATGGATGATTAATCACTTCATTAACGGGTAGCTCGCTGGTATCCTGATTACCAATGGCATCGGTCAACGGCACAATCACTTGATAGTAATACAAGCCATTGGTACCCGCTTCATATTCAAATAAGGTGCTCTCTTGCCCACTTAAATTCACTTGTTTTTGCGTACCTTGCTTAAAACTGATATCGGTCGGGACATCTTCTAAGCCAACCTTTGGCAACAAGCTTAAATCATCAGGTGCTGCTTGGCGCGCTGCCAAATCTAATGCCTGTTGTTTTAAGATAGCTTTATCATCAGCGGTCAAATCCATCGCAATCGTATCAAGACGGGTTTGCTCGGCTGCTGCCAAACGGGCAGTTTTTTCGCTATCAGGTGTCAGTGTGATACGGACACGATGCTGATTATCAAGTAAATGAGTTTTGATTAAATTCAGTAACCACTGCGCATCTTTTACTTGTTCACGCAGCCACTGCAAATGCTCATCAACTTCCCAGACATCGATAGGGTTGCCATCATGAATCGCCGTACTAAAGCCTTCTAGCATGAGATTCAAACCATACGGCATGCTATCACCGCCGATATGGCGCTGATCAATCTCAATTTGATGCAAAATGGTTTCAATGGTTTCATCATCAATCGGTTTGCTCGCGACCTCTTTAAGCAAATCAATAATGCCCTGCTCTACCGCTTCGGCATGCTCAGGGCTTGAACCGCGCAGACCGGTATAAAAGACCATTTCATAATGACTGTCATCGAGTCCCAATAGCGGACTTGGCGCTTTACCAAGTGGGTGGCTGTCCAAATACGCACGCAGCGGCGAACCAGCATGCTCAACCAATACCCCTTCTAACAGACGTAACGCCAAACGCTGCTTTGGATCAGTAATTGACGGTAATAACCACGCAACCACATGATGGGTTTGGTCAGGGCCGGCTTCATCAGCGGTGTAAGTATCGACAGCGCTAATCGGCGCAGATAGACGCTTTTCTGGACGCGACACGTGTTTTTTACCGGCTTCAAACTGAATCAAAGCATCCTCATGGATTTTCGCTTGGGTTTCAGCAACAGGAATATTACCAAAGCTCATAATCACGCTGTTTGATGGGTGATAATGGCTTTGATGAAATTCAACCAGCTCATGATGGGTCAAGTCAGGAATATCAGCAGGATCGCCGCCTGAATTGTAATGATAGGTCGTCGTTGGGAACAAATGATGGGCGACCGTATGATATAACTGGTCAATCTCGCCGCTCATCGCGCCTTTCATCTCATTAAAAACGATACCTTTAAACTGCGGCTTATCATTTTCGTCTAACTCGACGCGAATACCTTCTTGGGCAAAATCAAGCGGATGTATATTAGGGAAAAATGACGCATCAAGATAAACGGCAAGTAAGTTAAAGTAGTCGTTTTTATTTTGCGTCGCATACGGATAGGCGGTCCAATCGGCAGCAGTCATCGCATTCATAAAAGTATTTAATGAGCGTTTAATCATTGAGAAAAACGGGTCACGTACAGGGAATTTCTCAGAGCCACACAAAGCCACGTGCTCTAGAATATGCGCCTCACCTTTTGAATCCATTGGCTGAGTGCGAAAGCCGACCAAAAAGGCATTTTCATCACTCGGATGCGCCAAATGGTAATGCATGGCCCCAGTCTTAACATGCTGACTGATCAGCACATCCATCGATAGCGCCTCAATGTGGCGATGCTCAATCAGCTCAAACGCTGGATGTAGCGTTAAATCCGCAGTAAATGGCGTGTCAGTCATAGTTATCCTTATCAATGATAATGTATATCGTGCCCTGATTTTCGGGGCTCATAAAATGGTGTCTATAGCGCTAATAGATGGGGCTTACCTATGGATAAGTCAAGCTAGCCATATGGTAATAACGGCTCACTGGGTAAGATTTATCAATGAATATTTTAAAAGTAGTATTAAGGCAATATCCATAATCAAATAATGGTTTTAACCCTTAACAAAGGTAGCCAGCACTGCTACTATAAAGTTAACTACTATTTTAGGAGCCCCTGATGAGCTACCAACATATTTTACTGGTCACCGACTTATTGTCCGATGCTGACGAGGTTGCCCTAAAAGCCAAACGTATCCTTGCAGGCTCGCCTGAGGCTAGACTATCCGTTTTGCATATCGTTGAAGATGATATGGTGCGCTTCGGCTTTGAGCTGGTGCCTGCGTCTAGTTTGTCAGGCGATTTCGATGGCGAACACTGGCAAGAAGCACGCACTAAATTGGCGCAATTCTTAGAACGCAATGAGCTAAACGCGGTCAACTCCGAGGTCACTGCCGCTATCTCTAACAGTAAAGGCATCGTCAATTATTGCCGCGAAAAAGAAGTCGATTTACTGATTATCGGTCGCCATGAGCGCCGCGGTATCGCCGCTTGGTTAGTCAAGGCAACCGCCGACAGTATCTTGCCAAACGTACCTTGCGACAGTCTCGTGGTAAAACTCGATCAGCCTGTACCAAAATAACGAGATAAGCAAGCAAGGCGCTAAAAAGCTACTGTTAAGCGTAACAAATATCCCTATAAGATATAGACAAAGATAGCTTAGCAGCACTTAACAGCGCTCGGTAGGAGTGCTATAGTAAATACTATCTGACACGAGGAAGACGCTATGAGTTACGAACATATTTTATTGGTCACCGACCTAATGTCCGATGCTGATGTGGTCGCCCAAAAGGCCAAACGCATCGTTGAGAATCGTCCTAACGCCAAGCTATCGGTGCTTCATATCGTTAAAGATACTATGGTTGGCTTCGGCTATGAGCTGGTGCCTGCCTCAAGCTTATATGATGAAATTGATGATGAGCGCTGCCAAGAAGCGCGCGCCAAATTGGCACAGTTTTTGGACCGTAACGATTTACATGCGGTAAATTCTGAAGTGACCACCGCCATCTCTAACAGTGAAGGTATCGTCAACTATTGCCATAAGCATGATGTTGATTTATTGGTCATCGGTCGTCATGAACGTCATGGTATCGCTGCTTGGCTCAGCGGCGCGACAGCAGATAATATCTTGCCCAATGTCCCTTGCGACAGCTTAGTGGTGAGACTGGATAAACCGGTTAATAAATAACTCTAAGAGCAGACTTAACGTCGTTCCCAAGTTATTTGAAACTATTAAAATAGCTCATTAAAAAAAGCGCATTGTATGACATTGCGCTTTTTTATTATTCATTAAAACAGTAAATATTCTCACTAGAATCTCTACATTTACCATTAAAATCAATCTTCTATCAAAATATCAATAAAGCTTTGCCAAATAGGGCTTTGATGGCGGGCTTTGTGCCAAACTAGCCACCACGTACGTGATAAGTCTATACCCGCTACTTTTACCTGCACCAATTTTCCTGCTGCCAGCTCCGCCTCAATGACATGCTGCGATAAACAACCAAGCCCGATATCGGCGCTTACCATATGTTTAATGGCTTCTGATTGCTGAATCGCCATCACAATCTCAGCATGCGGCAGATATTGCAATAATTGCTCATCGATAATTTGCCGCGTACCCGAGCCAGCCTCTCGTACCAATAGCGGCAGCCTTGCCAGCTGTTCCGCGCTCAACTCATAACATTTTTCTTTCTCGTTATACTTCATGCCTGTCAGCCACTTACTATGACGCTTAGCAAAGACCATCAAGGTATCGGTCCGCCAAGCGCGCTGTTCAATCACTTTCATATCTGTCGGACGTGGCATGCCTTCGACCAAAGCAATATCGATATTTAACTGCTCAACCTCGCCGACTACCTCTTGGGTATTGGCAATATACATATCGATATGGGCATCCGGTAGCGCTGCATATAGCTTGGCAAGCAACGGCGGCAGCACATAATTGCCGATAGTGGTACTGGCACCGATATGAATCTGCCCCGCTTGATGCTTATGATAATGCTCTAGCGTTAAGGCCTGTCCTAATATAGCCTGTGCCTGTATATAAATAGGATGGGCGTTTGGATGCTGATTTAGCCTGCGCCCGACGCGCTCAAATAGCGGCATCTGCAACCTTGACTCCAGCTCAGTGAGCGCGCTACTAACTGCCGACTGCGACAAATGCAACTCCTCACTGGCACGGCTGGTGCTGCCAGTTTGATAAATACTGACAAACACCGATAGCTGCTTAAGGGTAATCTTCGGCAGCATCTGTATGGGTTTTTTCATAATGGCTCTGACATCCTATGCTGCCTATAAATTCCAAAAGCCTAAACTCCAAGAATCGATTCTTAACCTAAAAAATCGATAGTTTATATCTTATTAATCTGTTTTTATTATAAATCGACATGACTTATACTGTCTATTCATAAGCTTATGCTTATTTCGATTATAGATGATAAATAATAGGTGCGTACGACATGAACGCTTTAGCACAAAACATGCATAACTACTTTCCGCATAACCGCCATATTTTGGGGCTGATTTTCGTGCTGATTGGTAGCTTGTTTTGCTTGTGGCTGAATATGAGCTTAGATACGTGGTCGGACGGGCGTATTATTGGGCTGTCCTCATTAACCCTAGCAATCTTGCTTGGGATGGTATTGGGTAATACGCTATATCCAAATTTTTCTGAACAACTTAGCGATGGGGTTAACTTTGCCAAAGGTCAAATATTACGCCTTGCTATTATTTTTTATGGCTTTAAGCTGACTTTAACCCAAGTTGCTAGTGTTGGTATGCCAGCGGTAATGACGGATGCGCTGGTATTAACCTCAACGTTTTTACTCACCTATTGGCTGGGCACCAGATGGCTCAAAGTCGATAAGCAGACGACGTTATTGATTGGTGCTGGTGCCAGTATTTGCGGTGCGGCAGCGGTGATTGCCGCAGAGCCGGTGGTCAAAGCGGAAGCCCATAAAGTCACTATCGCCGTCGCCACCGTGGTGGTCTTTGGCACGATTGCCATGTTGCTCTATCCGTTTTTATATCAGCTTGGCTGGTTGCAACCGTGGCTAAACGCCCAGCAATACGGCATTTATACCGGTTCAACCATTCATGAAGTCGCGCAAGTGGTGGTCGCTGGTAATGCCGTTAGTACCGAAGTTGGAAATACAGCGGTCGTCACTAAAATGATACGGGTAATGATGCTTGCGCCCTTTTTGCTGATTTTATCGTTTGCCTTAACCGCAACCAGTAGCAAAAATGGCGAAAAACTGTCGTTGATGAAGCGTGTACAACAAGTCAAAGTGCCATGGTTTGCCTTTATTTTTATATTAGTAGTGTTACTACATACTTGGGTGCCAATGACGGCAGGCTTTGAGCGTAGCATGGTCATGCTCGATGATGTGTTGCTTACCATGGCAATGTTTGCGTTGGGCTTAACCACACACCTAAGCGCCATTAAACAAGCGGGGGTTAAACCGCTTATCTTAGGCGCAATGATGTTTGCTTGGCTTATCATTGGCGGCGGACTGATTAATATAGTGATTGCTTCACTCTAATCACTTCACTCTAAAACAGTTACTGACTACACACCAAACTCTTAACACCAAACCAAAAATGCCTACGACTATCACCATAGTCGTAGGCATTTTTACTTTAAAAGCTTTGCTTAGCGCCTTATTATTAAGGCATTTATCATAAGCGATAAACATAAACAATAGACGAAAAAAAACGAACCCGAAGGTTCGTTTTTTATTCATCTTGCTCTAGTTGTCTATAAAGACAAATTAGATAGCAACGATGTTATGAGCTTGTGGACCTTTTTGACCTTGAGTTACAGTGAACTCAACTTCTTGGCCTTCAGCTAAAGTTTTGAAGCCTGAACCAGTGATTTCGCTGTAATGAGCAAAAACGTCTGCGCCAGTTTCTGGAGCGATAAAACCAAAGCCTTTAGCTTCGTTGAACCACTTAACTGTACCTTTTTGAGTATCTGACATATTGATAATCCTACTTTTTAATTTATTAATGGTCTAGTGACCGGTAACGCTTGCAAATAGCTACTGAACGATAAATATTAAAACGAAGGATTATAACTAATACTACGAGGTAATGATTTGGTGCAGAACTGCTCTTAAGCTTGGTCGTATTATAGGGAGGTTAGTTCAGTATCGCAAGCCTTATCTCACCTTTCGTGTAACTAAGTGCAAAGATTGACTGTTTTTTGGCCCTATTTAGCCTATTTTTAAGCATTGGGCAAACGAAATAAAAACACCGCTACGCTAGTACAGACAACGGCTAGCAGCCATGCGACCCATACCATGTCGGCAGGAATGTTAAAAAATAACATTATTGTTGATATGGTCATCATTATGGTTGCCAACCACTTCGCATATAGCGGTACGGCGCGGCGATCTTCCCAATCACGGACATATTTACCAAAATATTTGTGATTAATCAGCCAAAAGTGAAAGCGTCGTGAGCTACGCGCCCAGCAACCCGCTGCCAATAGTATAAAAGGCGCGGTTGGCATCACTGGTAACAAGATGCCAATAATACCCAAGACAAAAAACACCCAACCCAGTATCAAAAACGTCCAACGTACGGTTGGGCTGTTATGTTGATTGGTCTTAGGTCGATAGTAAAAAGCTTTTTTTGGTTGAGTCATGGGAGTTTTATCAGTCAGTGTTAGACATTAGGTCGTTAGGTTTGGACTACCTATATAAGCTATCAAAGATAAAGAAGTTCAAACCTAGGTTCAAGACTGATTTTGCACGGTTTTGCTACGGATACGTAGTTTGTTTAGCAGTTAGGTAAGTGTAGATCGTTATTCACTACGATTTGGCAGGATAGCTTTCCCAGTAATCTGCGATTGCCTTTGGAAAGCAGTATTCTTTTGGCATCACGGTAATGGCGATGGGTACTAATATGGATTTGGTCACCCCGCCGACACCCTTACAAGTAGCATCGGCAGGCACGTCATAATAAATCACGCGCAAGGTGTTTTGCGGACAGAGGTCTGAGCACTGGAATGATTTGACCACTGCAATACCATGATGATAGCCAATGACCCACTGCTGCGCGCCTTCGGTTGGTGCGGATTCTTTTTGCTCAGCAGCTCGAATAAGATCGGCGTCTGTTAAGGTGTCTTCATTAGTCGGTGGTGAGACAAGGACGCAAGCGCTTAGACTTAACAACAAGGCGCTTAGGTTAAGGGCTTTGGCGGTTGATGTTTTTTTCATGGTAAACATCCTTGTTTAAAATGAATGATATTAAAACCTAGCGTCTTAGTCTTTAAATTAACCCAATAGCCAAACTACCGCTACCCAAGTAAAGAGCAACATACCAATATTGGCATGGAAAAAAGTTGGAATCACACTGTCTTTAATATGGTCGTGCTGTCCATCGGCATTTAGACCAGCGGTGGCGCCAAGTGTAAGCGTAGAAGCTGGAGAGCCAGCGTCGCCTAATGCAGCAGAAGCGCCAAGCATCGCTAGCGCCGCCAATGGTGAAAAACCAAGGGCAAAAGCTAACGGAATATAAATTGGTGCTAAGATTGGCACAGAAGCAAACGAGTCGCCAAAACCAATTGTAATAAACAAACCGACGATTAACATTACTGCCGCACCAAAGAGTTTATTATCACCAAAAAACTGGGTAGCCGATTTTACTAGCGGATCTATGTCACCAGTGGCCGTTAATAGGGCACCAAAACTAGAAGCAATAGTAATAATCACGGCAATTTCAGCCATTAAACGCACACCTTGAGTAAAAACATCATCTTGAGCCTGCCAGCGATAAATACCAGAAAAACCAAGAATCATAAATCCAATCATTGCTCCAATAAATAGTGAATCAAAATAAATTTGGAACAATAGCACCACCACAACCGCTAATGCGGTAAATAGTAATGGCTGCAAACCAATCTCAATTTTTTCTTCAACAGGTGCGACATACGCCTCTAGTTTTTCTAGCTGCGTATAATTACGTGGTTTACGATACGTAATCAAAACTGCAAATAGCATTCCAGCAAGGATTCCCATCACTGGAAAAAACATCGCTTTAGGAGCCATACTGGCAGTAGCAGCATATCCTGACGCTGCGCCAACACTATTAAAATTTTCTAGTAAAATCTCATTCAGATAAATAGCACCAAAACCAAACGGTAGTAAAAGATAAGAAGCACTAATTCCACAGGCCAGAATACAGGCAACAGCACGTCGATCAATTTGCAAACGATTCATCAGCCCAAGCAACGGCGGAATAAGTACTGGAATAAAGGCAATATGTACTGGGATTAGATTTTGCGAGAGCAGTGAGGCAACAATAAACAAACTAAACAGCATCCATTTAACTTGTTTACGTACATTAACCCCATCACGATTTAAGCTACTGGCCATTTTTTGCGCGACCCAATCGAGAATACCACTTCTCGCAAGTGCAACTGCAAACGCTCCGACCATGATATAGGTCATACCTACCTGTGCGCCACTGAGTAGATTGTCATTTAATACCTGTAAGATATCAGGAAATTCTATTCTTGCATGGAGGCCACCAAGCAAAGCAGCAGAAAGTAAAGAAACTGCAACGGGAATTTTGATCAGACAAAATACCACCATTAATACAATAGCTAATACTACTGCATTAATCGGAACGGCCAATACCCATAACAAGCCATAAATAGCTGCCAATATGCCTAGAACAGGCAATGCGCGGCTAAGAAAAAAATAATCCTCACGATAAGCAGATAACATAATGCTCCTTAAAATAACATTTCAAATTATTCAATTTTGTAGACAAGACTTAAAAAACATTAAAACAACATGCAATATACACATATTGATTCTAATTAGTAACGCCCATGATCTACTATTTTATACAGCATCTTTAATTGATTAAATTCTGGATACAAAGGACAGCCTGAGACATAAAGTTCATTGCTAATCGTATAAACGATAAAAAATACCATCATAGATTTATGATGGTATTTTTAGGATAAAACTACAGGTATGAATGTACTTATTTTATTTTACAACGCCTTTAATTCTTCCATCTGCGCTGTCATCGCCGTCAACTGCCCTTCTAGCTCAGCCAGTTTAGCCTTTTCAGCATAGACCACTTCCGCAGGCGCTTTACTGACAAAGCCTTCATTACCAAGCTTGCGGGCGATACCTTCGGCTTGACCTTTCAACTTATCATATGACTTACCTAAACGAGCTAGCTCAGCCGTTGGATCGATTAGCCCTTTCATCGGTACAAGTACACGTAACTGACCGACCATACTTGATGACGATAGTGGCACTTCATCGCCTTCTTTGACGATCTCTAGGCTCTCGACTTTGGCAAGCGCTTTAAACTGGTTTTTGATACGTGACAGGCGCGCATCTTCGTCGCTAGAGATATTTTGTAGTAGCACTGGCAGACGTACTGCATTTCCCAGTTTCATCTCGCCGCGGATATTACGCACGCTCGCGATAAGCTCTTGTAGCCACTCCATATCTGCCTCAGTTTGCTCACTGATTTGGGCAGTATCGGTTTGTGGATAGTCAGCAACGACGATACTGTCGGTATTTTTACGACCCAATAGCGGCGCAACCGTCTGCCAGATTTGCTCGGTCAGATACGGCATGATTGGATGGCTAAAGCGTAGCGCGGTCTCTAACACATGCAGCAATACATAGCGGATTTGTGCTTTACGCTCGCTCGATACCGAGTCATCATTGAGGCTGGCTTTGGCAAGCTCAACATACCAATCACAGTATTCATTCCAGATAAACTCATAAATATCATGACTGACCATATCAAGGCGATACTGGGCAAAATGCTGATGGATATTACTAATCGTCGAGTTTAGACGACTCATGATCCATTTTTCTGGCAATTCCCAAACATCCATGTTGGCCACTTGGTCAATCGCTTGGGCATTGCCTTCTTTATCGACACAATTCATCAGTACAAAGCGGCTGGCGTTCCAGATTTTATTACAGAAGTTACGATAGCCCTCGACACGCTTTAGATCAAAGTTGATATCGCGACCAGTACTAGCAAGGGAGGTAAAGGTGAAGCGCAGCGCATCGGTACCGTAGGCTGGGATACCTTCTGGGAACTCTTTACGCGTTTGCTTTTCAATTTTGGCCGCATCTTTTGGGTTCATCATATTGCTGGTGCGTTTTTCAACCAGCGTTTCCAAATCGATACCATCAATCAAATCGATAGGATCTAAGACGTTACCTTTAGATTTTGACATCTTTTGACCATTGCCATCACGTACCAGACCATGCACATAAACGGTCTTAAACGGTACTTGCGGCGTGCCATCTTCGTTTTTGACAAAATGCATGGTCATCATGATCATGCGCGCAACCCAAAAGAAGATAATGTCAAAACCGGTGACCAACACGCTGGTCGGGTGAAAGGTTTTAAGGACGCGTGGATCGGCGTTAGGGTCTGCCCAATCAAGCGTACTAAACGTCCATAAACCCGAGCTAAACCAGGTATCAAGCACGTCATCATCTTGGCGCAATTTTACGTCGTCGCTTAAATTGTACTTAGTGCGTACTTCCGCTTCATCACGGGCAACATAAATCTCACCTGTGGCATCGTCATACCATGCAGGGATACGATGTCCCCACCATAGCTGACGGCTGATACACCAGTCCTGCAAGTCGGTCATCCACGACATATACATGTTTTTATATTGCGCAGGGACGAATTCAATACGACCATCTTCTACGGCATCAATCGCAGGCTTGGCAAGCTTACTTACTGCTACATACCACTGATCAGTCAACCACGGCTCAACGATGGTGCCGCCACGCTCAGCACGCGGGGCTTTGAGCGCGTAGTCTTCGATATCTTCTAGCCAGCCTTGCTCACCTGCTTGCTCAACAAGGAATTTACGCGCCGCAAAACGCTCAAGTCCAGCATACTCACTCGGCGTGGTCTCTAATGTTGGCTCACGTGTTTGCAGATCAGGATAAACTTCCATCGCTGGCAAAATGTTAGCGCGCTCATCAAGGATATTGATCAATGGCAAGTTATGACGACGACCAAGTTCATAATCATTAAAGTCATGGGCTGGGGTGATTTTTACGCAGCCGGTACCAAATTCGATATCAACATAATCATCGGCAACAATAGGCACAATGCGACCAGTGATTGGCAAGGTAATGGTTTTGCCAATCAAATGCGCGTAACGCTCATCCTTTGGATTGACCGCAACGGCGGTATCACCCAGTAAGGTTTCAGGGCGCGTGGTGGCGACGACCAGATAGTTTTTACCCTCTTGGGTTTGCAACTCTTTATCAGTGAAATGATAGCGGAAATGCCATAAGCTGCCTTTTTCATCGACGTTTTCTACTTCTAAATCCGATAACGCCGTTTGGAACTTAGGATCCCAGTTGACCAGACGCTTACCACGATAAATCAAACCATCGTCAAACAGGCGCACAAATACTTCTTTAACCGCATTGGATAAGCCATCATCCATGGTAAAGCGCTCACGCGACCAATCGACCGAGCTGCCAAGCCGACGAATCTGACGGGTGATATTATCGCCCGACTCTTCTTTCCATTCCCACACTTTATCGATAAAGTCTTCACGCGTCATATCACGGCGCTTAATACCTTGCGCTTCTAGGCGACGCTCAACGACCATTTGGGTGGCAATACCTGCATGGTCGGTGCCCGGTTGCCAGAGTGTGTTGTCACCATCCATACGATGATAACGGGTCAGCGCATCCATAATGGCATTATTAAAGCCATGACCCATATGCAGTGAACCGGTGACGTTCGGTGGCGGCAAGGCGATAGAGAATGACTCGTCTTTATCAAAGCTTGGCTTAAAATAACCACTGTCTTCCCAGCCTTGATACATGCCCGCTTCGACATCGCTTGGATTGTAGGCGTTCTCTAATTGACTTAAGGCGGCTTGAATAGATTCGGTCAGGTTGCTCTTGGTATTTTCAGGGGTATTAGGAGTACTCATAATAGAATGGTCTTTTATTAAAAATGAATGTGGTCAAACAAAGTTATCGAAAAATAGGGAAAATAATTAATAGAGTGATTTTAACGCAGATGGGCAGATTTTGTTAGATGCTAAGGTAATTTATCAGCCTTACAGCGCGTCATTGCGCCACTAACACCAGCAAATAGCAGCAAATAGCAGCAAATACCAATAAACAACCGCAATCAGCTGAACTTCCCACAAAATAAATCCTAGTCGTGTTATAAAATATGGGTCATGCGAGAACTTATATAGTTATCGTATAGCATAATAAATGGCGTCTTTATCCTAAAATAATAATCTGATAAACAGCGAGCCGACCGTGTCCCAAGAGACTGAGCACACCTATAGCAATAACAGCCATTCTAAAGCTGATAACATAGATGATAAGCACTTGATTGATGAGAGCGCTAACCATCTATCTAGTGCTAACAACAAGGACGTTAGCAACGCTGATGTGCCAGACGACACCGATGCAACAGAAAATTTAGAATATGAGGATTTTTCTGAGGATATTAGCAAAGAAGACCAAGAAACCATCAAAAAATTCGCCAACGATGACAATTTAAGTCAAGCAAAAAGCTATGCCAGTATCTTAGTTGAGCAAGTGATGGATGCCAGAGAAACTTTTGAGCGCTCACTTGGCTCACTATTTACCAGTGCTTTTACCGCTGGCCTTGAAATTGGCATCAGTTTCTTTATGATTTTAGCGGCTTTTGCGCTATTGAGTGGCGTGCTACCGAGCCATTATGCTGTGGTACTCGCCTCCCTACTTTACCCGATTGGCTTTATTATCGTCGTCATTGGTCAGTCGCTATTATTTACCGAACAAACCTCACTCTTAAGCCTACCCGTCCTCAATAAAATCGAACCGCTCAGTAAGCTGCTACGCCTGTGGGGCATCGTCATCGCCGGTAACGTCGTTGGTGGCTGTTTATTTGCGGCATTGATGATAGGTTTGGGTTTAAATATGCAGCTGTTTAGCGTCAGCGACATTGATACTTATGCCGAGCATATCTTAGGGTTTAGATGGTGGGTGATATTCGGCAGCGCCATCTTGGCAGGCTGGATGATGGGCGTCACCGCGTGGCTTGTGACCTCAGCGCGCGATACCCTTAGCCGCATCGTCTTGGTGACGCTGATTACTGGCAGTATCGGCTTTTTGGGTTTGCATCATAGTATCGTCGGCAATATCGAAATCTTTTCAGCCTTGCTCTATGGCAACACCGTCAGCTTAGGGCGTTATTTGCTGTTTTTAGCCGTGGTGTTGATAGGCAATACCGTCGGCGGCGTGGTATTTGTCGCGATACTTAAAAACCGTACCTTCCTATTTGAATTAGCCAAAGTAAAGGAAGAAACAGCTAAGGATAAGTTAGAGGCAAAAAACAATATCCGTGGACCTTACTAGAGATAATCAGCACCGTATTTTTAAATCTCACGCTAAAGCTCGATAACCGACGTTAACTATAATAAATTCCATTTAAAAATAGTACAGGGCTGCTGGGATAAATTTTACGCCGCCTCGAGAGTGCAAAGCACACAGCAAGCATGGAAAATTTACCACAGTAGCCCGTTATAACCTTTGTACTTATTTTATCTAGCACTGACTATATTGAAAGCGGTTATGCAGCTTTATCACTAAAAAACTATAATCGAGCAATTGTGAGTGCTTAATTATGATAAACCATACATTTCCACTTACAGCATACGCGCTGCCAACACACTACTTTCTATCTCAGACTTTCTTAACTTATTGTGCCGAGCGCTAAATATACGCACCAAAATGCCTGCCGTTAGGAACATTACCAAGGTATAAATGGCGGGCATCATCGACATATCGTAGTTAGATAATAGCGTTAATGCCATAAATATCGATAAAGTACTGTTTTGTAGACCGACTTCTAGCGTCACCGACGTTCTTTGCGCTAAGTTAAGGCCGAACCATTTGCTACTATAATAACCGAGCGCCATGGTTGAGACGTTTAATAATACCGATACAGGGCCGGTCGCGATAAAGGCATCGACAATGATATCGCGTTGCACATAACCCAAAAACAGCACTAAAAACGTTAAAAATATCACCCCAAATCGAGACACATAGACTTGTGAGCGATCGGCAACTTTTGGGGCGTAGCGTTTAATTAACATCCCGATACTAATAGGCACAATCGTCAGCACCACCAAGGTAAGCACGGTTTTTACTACCGGTAATTCAAACTCACTACCGCTGCCCATAAAATAAATCAATGAAAAACTCAGCACAATGGGAATGGTAAATACGGTAATAACGCTGGCAATCGCTGTCATCGTCACCGACAGTGCCACATCGCCTTTAGCCAAATAGGTAAATAAGTTTGAGGTAGTGCCGCCCGGACACAGAACGAGGAGCATAACCCCAACGGCGTATTCTGGGCGTAATGGCATGATATTAGCTAGGGCAAAGCCAATGATTGGCAACAGTATCAGCTGATTGGTCAAGCCAATACCGACAGCTTTTGGGTATTTTAATACCCGTTTAAAATCATTGGTAATCAGGGTCAAACCCATACCCATCATGATTAAAAACAAGCAAACAGGAATAACAACGGTATTTACTAAGGTGACTAGAGCCAGACTTTCCATAACTACATCCCTGTAGATATGACCTATTGCTAGGTCAATTTATAATGATTAAATGATGCCTGATTAGCAATCCTTGCTAATGCTTATAGATAACGGACATCACCCGTTTTAAACAATACTTATTTTGAACGGTTTTTTATAGCATCTTTCATAGTAATGTTATTGCTAATTATCAACAATAATTAAGAATTAATAAAGGGAGTATATAGGGCAAAAGTTAGGTTTAGCTGTTTTATTCAACGACTCACCAGTCAAATACGGCATATCGTGACTAAGTAAAAATAAAAGGGATTTTGACGAGATTAAATGAGAGGGTTTACCGTGAGCTTTCAGATAATTTGGATTCTGATAATTAGCGCTAAATACTTTTAGTTAAATAGCTATGACGGTATAAGAAGTTATATTTTGGAAATATTGATGGAGGTTTTGGTCGGCATAGTGATGGAGGCGTCAGTAGGCGCTTTAGTAGAATTTTCAGTACTAAGCACTGCCGTACCGTAAGCAATGGCTTCGACCATGCTGCCCAACTGATTGATATTACTCACTTCAAGACGTAAACCATAGATATGGTTATAACCTTGCGCCTGCGCTTGTGTGCGCATACGCACCAATGCTTCACGGCGAGCGCGGTCAAGCAAGGTTTCATAAGTGGTCAGATTTTTGCCAAAGATACTTAAGATGCGCGCTATGACCATTTTAAAATAATCTTGTGCAATCACCACGCTGCCCATGACCAACTGGCACTCAGTATCCGCAGAAAGTTTTGGCACATAAAAGCGCTCACTTGAGACGATAATATGACTGAGTTCTTGCTCTGCGACTCTTAGTTGTGCCAAATGCTGCCGCTCATGCCGCGCCCCAAAAAACCAGCCCAGCACAAACAGAACGATAAGCGGCGCATAGTTCATCAGCATTTGGGTAAGAGAGTTATTCATCGGACGTCTCGTATCATCAAAAAGCGTTGCCGCTTTTTATGGTTCATTAACCAAAAGGGTTGAAACGTGGCAAATCATCAGTAGCGGTGCTTGGCGATTGAGGCGCTGCTTGGCTGTGACTCTGATCGTTATTGTGATTATTGAAATCCGTATGACCAGAGTGATTGCTCGGTGGTTGCTGAGACATCGGGACGGCTTTGACCGCTGTACCATAGACAAACAACTCTGATGCACCTTGGGCAATGCTCGAGGTCGAAAAACGCAGGCCCACGACCGCATCAGCGCCCAAAGCTTCTGCCTTAACCACCATACGATCGATCGCTTCTTGACGTGATTCTTCTAACAGCTCGGTATAAGCCGTCAACTCACCGCCGACGATATTTTTAAGCCCAGCAAACAAGTCTTTACCGACATGCTTTGAACGCACGGTACTGCCATATACGACGTCTAAGCGCTCGGTAATCTGATAGTTGGGTAAGTGCTCAAGATTGGAGAGTTGCACAGTCATAGTACAGCCTTATCGGTGACTTATAGGGAGTTCAAAGAATATTTAAGGATTCAGTAAATAGTAAGGAAGAATGCTTATCGATAGTATTAATTTATAGACAGCATTTATTTTGATAATGATACTGAATAAACACTGTCTATTTAGCTATCTGTTCGTCCGTCTGTTTATATACAAACAGCTCTAGTCGTTTGTATGGAACAATAAAAACAGCTCAGTCAAATTGCCTTCAATGCTATTGGCCATTTGCGCCATTTTATCTTCATCGGCACGCATTTGCGCAAGCTCAGGATCTTCGTCATCGATGCCACTGAGTACAATCATCGGCAAGGTTAAGACCGCCACATCTTCTGCAGTTTCTTCATCTTCAAACCAATCACTGGCTTCATCGCCATACATCGCATCAACAAAGCCAATTGACCAAGCAACGATATCTGACTCGTCTGAAAAATCGACCGCCACTTCTTCGTTACCGGCATCTTCACCAAATGGTAGCTCAATCGGCGTCTCGTTTTTTAGTTCCGCCATAATCGATTCGCGCCAGCGCTGGATACCGTCAATAACATTTTCTGGAATTTCACTAACATGACCTTCAAACAATGCTTCTATCCAATTTGGCAACGGACGGCCAATGACAGTCGCGGTCAAAAAACCATGGGTGGCAACACTATCGAGCACAAACGCGCTTTCTTCATTGTCCAAATAGTCTAATAATTCATCGAAACTGAGTGGGTTATTCATAGTGTGATAGTCCTTGGAGGATAGATTACGTCAGGCGCAATAAATAAGTTATGAAATACAAGAAATATAAAAGGCGGGAAAGCTAAAAATCAAGGTAGACAACAACAAAAACTGTCTGAACGCATAAAACCTGTCCAAAGCACTTTTATAAAATATGTCTATTGAAGAGCGCTGATTGCCGCGTTATTTTTAATAAACCAATAGCATTAAGAAGAATAGCATCAAGAAGAATAGTATTTAGAATAATAATACTAAGAACCCTCATCTTAAAAACAGTATTGAGCAATATTATTAAAAACACCTAACAACCAGCTTAGCACAATGCATTCGACAGCAGGATTTTAAGCTTGTCAATCGGTTTAATCAGTTAACAACTTTCGGCTAAAAATCACGGAACCAAGCCATTTTCCTTATCCGTTAAACGGCAGCTGCAACCCGATAATGGGCATGACGATTTAGAGATCGTCATCATCCCAGTCATCACCATCTTCATCAAAATTATCGATATCATCAAGATCGTCTTTTAGCTCTTTGGCCAAACGTTTTTCTTCTAGCAAATTATCGATCAAACGGCGTTTCTCTAGGCTGCTTAAGCGTGTACGCACACTTGTTTCGGCCTCTTCCACCATCTTTGCATCATCATCATCTACAAAATCATCATCAAAATCGTCATCAATATCAGCGTCACTCATGACAAACTCCTATCATTTTTCGGCAAGGGTATTAAAAATACATGAATATATATATGCCTTATAAAGTCTCTATTGAGTGTTGTCAATCCTTTTTATCACTATCATAGCATCACGTACAAAGTTAAAGCCTGCGCAAACGCTTATCGCACAGGCAATTGTAGAGGCTCACCTGTATCTAACGCTACGATTTACTCTTGCTCTTCTGTCTCTTCAATCATTAATACTGCATTGCGCACATCGGCCAAACGCTGAATCATGGCATCATTGCCGCCATCAAATATCGCGCATTCGCGCTCATAAACAGTGGTGGGACGCATGATGCTTTGTACTTGTACATGATGGCTGATTTGTTTAAGACCAGCATTGGGCAGCAAGATAAGCATTTGCTCCTTTTTGCCCACGCTATCTAACAGATGGCTCATTGCCTCGACTTGCGCATTATCGCTCACCCCCGCTTTTGCTGGTAAGGCAAATCTTGATAGCTCGACATGCTTATCATGAATGATTTTATTCAGCATCAAATACAGTTTGCCAAGCATCACACCTGCCAACGCGACTTTGGCGTGGCTGTTGTCTGCTTTTAGCATCACATAAGCGCCGCTTTCATCAAAGTGTGGCTCATTGAGCGCGCTCACCCCAAGTAGCAAAGGCTGCTTCAGTAACTCAGTCACTGCTTGGTTCAATAATTGGGTACATAACGCCAAATAAGGCAGGCGCTGCGATGGCGCTAGGCGCTCAAGCATGTTGAACTCATCGTGAAAGACAATCTGAACGCTAACACTATCGAATGGGCGCGTAGCCGACAAGCGCGCAGCACTAGCAGATTTATGGCTACTGCCATTCTCATGCCTAGCCGCTATTTCGTCTTGCGGGCTGTCCGTATTATTATTGCCCGCACTATTTACCGTATAGTTTTCAGCGTCATTGCCATTATTGCCCTCATTACCATTATTATTGCCATCAGTGTTCAGCGCGGTGTCCTGACCTTGTTGCCATCTGACATACTGATTTACCGCACTATGAATGTTTAATTTTCGAGTATGCGGTTTTTTGCTACTGGTATCGTGAGCGGTTTCTTTAATCGCGCTATCGAAACCAGCTGGGTTAGAGGCAGATCCAAGGTTAAGCTCACTGTCTGATTCGCTTTCGCGATTAAGGTTGCGCTCATAACCGCGCTCAAATTCACGCTGATCGAGTTGTCGATACTGCTCGCGATGCAAGTCTTGGATATCACGGCTTAGCGCATTGATTTGCTCTCTACTTGGGCGCGCAATATAACCATAAATCAGCCATAGCAATAAATGCAGCAACATCGAGCCAATGACAAACGGCCATTGCATGGCGATAATCTCACCCTTGCTAATATCTTTTAGCGTCAAGGCAACACTACCGATGACCGCATCGCCTTTGGTGGCGATTTGGCTAATGGTATCACCCTGCTGCATCGGCGCATTACCGACCGGCACCAAGACATCACCATTATTGTCTTTAATCAGTATGCGGGTCACGTCCTGCTCACTGGTATAGCGATTGGCTATGACGCTGAGGCTGACGCGGTCTTTATTTTCTAAAGACAAGCGCGCCTCATCAATAAGCTGGGCGACCATTTGCTCGCCCTTTTGGGCACGGCTATTGCTCAGCTGCTGATCGGTACTGATGACCAATAATAGGGTCTGCAAACAAAAACTAACCAGAAGAATAATGGCAAACAACCCTTGCCGCGGCGCTAAATACGTCATGATATGTTAAACTTTTTTGGATAAATGGAATTAAAAAACGAGGCTATGGCTCATTTTCTGGAAGAGTATGCAGCTATCTTTTTTATATTTACTTTGGCTCAATTTACTACCGCAGCTACTCGCTAAATAATATTTAATCAAATGTCATTTACGAGACCTGACTATCGTACATGAGATTTGTTGTGCAAGTATGTTTGGCGCACGCACACATCAACAAATCCCCGTTTATTTTCTCTACTATATCACCATACTAATGGTGATGGCGTCAGCTAATATCATAAATTTATTGTAAGAATTTTCTTTTATTCAATGGCGATTTTTGCTCATACCAAGCATTTTTATCGGACTGTGAGACTTTATACCTCATCTATAGGCGCTGCCCGGTAAAACTGTTATTATTCCTAATCTTATATCAGCATACAAGGGACAATTGAGCGATGCAAAAAAATACATCTTACTCGTTACCAAAAGACAGCAAAGCATGGCAACAAGCCGTCGATTCTGTAGCGTCATTATTGCCTGCGGGTACTAATCTGCATGATTTTGATGCGCTGCAATCCTTGCCTATTTTTGCGTTGATTGTGGTATTGCCTACGCATGTATCTTCGCTCGATATCCATCAATATGTGCAATCATGGGTAGATGAGCAGCCAAACTGGCATTTGGTGACCGTAGCAGAAGATGCCGATGCCAATTTTGTCGATGTTGAGATTGCTGATATAGACACTACGCAGCCATTTGCCAAGCACTCGTTTATTGATGTGCAAGTGTTCCGCTATTTGCTGGTGCCAGTCACCGATACGCTGATGCACCCTGCTAAAAAGACAGCAGCAGCGCACATTATCGATGACCAATTGACCACGCGTCTACGTCATGACTTAGCCGAAGACTATAAAAACTCGCAAAGCGCAATGAGTAGCGAGCATTTAGATGTTGTCGACTGTCATATCTTATCGCTCGGTCATATGTTACGTACCCATAAGCTTGCCTGTTTCGATATGGACTCTACGTTGATTGAGCAAGAAGTCATCGTTGAGCTGGCAAAAACCGCTGGTATCGGTGAGCAAGTCGAAACCATTACCGAAGCGGCGATGCGTGGTGAGATGGATTTTGATGAATCTTTTGCTCAGCGCGTGGCCTTATTAAAAGGTATTCCAACCAGCGTGCTCGATGATATTTGCAGCCGTTTAACCTTGTCGACAGGCGCGCGCACGACTATCAGTGCGCTTAAAGCCTTGGGGTATCATACGGTCTTAGTGTCAGGCGGCTTTACCTATTTTGCCCGTTATATCGCTGAGCAGCTGGGCATCGATGAAGTACATGCCAATGCGCTGGATATCGAAGATGGCGAAGTCACCGGTCATGTGCAACTGCCGATTATTAATGGCGCGAAAAAAGCGGCGATTGCTGAGCATACCGCTGAGCGCTTAGGCATTGATATGTCGCAAGTGGTCTGCGTCGGTGATGGGGCCAATGATTTACCAATGATGGCACTGGCTGATTTGGGTGTGGCGTTTAATGCCAAGCCCATCGTCCAAGCGCGTGCAGACGCTGCGGTAAATGTCACAGGGCTTGAAGGCGTGCTTTATGCGCTTGGCTATCCAGCCTTTGTACGTACAAAATAACGCTTCGCTATTCTAAAAAATAAGCTAGGTTAAGGATTTGTCTTTGACCTAGCTTTTATGATTGAAGACTTTATGTTGAAGCCTTTATATACCTATATCTCTTTTACCCTATTTATCTCACTTTTATCTTGTTAAATAAGAAAGGAATGTCCATGACGGCATCACAATCACCGCGGCCAGATGCGCCGTCATCTTCCCATAATCTAGATAATGAGCATTTAATTAAAGAAAGCTCGCCTATTTATCACGACACTCCAAAACAGCTATTAGGTGTCTACGTCAAAGGTATTGCGATGGGTGCAGCGGACATTGTACCCGGTGTTTCTGGCGGTACCATTGCCTTGATTGCGGGGATTTATGAGCGCTTAATTAATGCCTTAAGTAGCGTAGGTCCCAATCTATGGCAGATATTTCGCCAACAAGGCGGGCTTAAAGGTTTCATTGCAGTATGGCGACAGGTCGATGCTACTTTTTTAGTGTGCTTATTACTTGGTATCGCCACCAGTTTTGCCACCTTAGCCGGACTCATTAAGCATTTATTGGACAATCAGCCTTTACTGATTTGGTCGTTCTTTTTTGGCTTAGTAGTCGCCACTGTCTTTATCTTATTAACTGAAATTACGCGCTGGAATATAGGACGGCTCGCATTATTTTTGCTGGGGGCTGGTAGCGCGGTCGTCATCAGTAGCTTGCCGTTATTGACCACGGCACCAAGCTTACCTTATTTATTCCTTGCGGGCGCGATTGCCATTTGTGCGATGATATTACCCGGTATCTCAGGGTCCTTTATCCTATTGTTAATGGGCGCCTATGATTCGGTACTCGAAGCGGTGCATACGCTAAACTTTAGTATTATTTTTACTGTCATTGCCGGTATGGCAACGGGGTTATTATTATTTACCCGTATGCTCAAATGGCTGCTATCACGCTACTATCAAGCAACCCTTGCCTTGCTAACAGGTTTTATCGCCGGTTCGCTGGTGAAAGTATGGCCATGGAAAACCGATGCGCTCGGTACATTAAATAGCGATGCCATTAATAATGTCATGCCATGGCAGTATCCTACGGGTGCGCATTGGCTAACTACGTTAGGCTTGATGCTGTTAGGAGCCGTGTTGGTAACCGCTCTATCATGGTGGGGGCGCCGCGGCGTTCGTCCTTAAAGTTAAATAGACCTCAAAAAACACTTTGATTCCAAAAAAGCGCCCATGATTGTGGCGCTTTTTTGTTGGTAATTTTCTTGGCAATAATGGCATAATTTGCACAGTATTTCCTTAATATCATTTAAAAAATCAAACGTCAGCTGTTGTCGCAAAGTCGTCGCTAGCCTCTTTAGCTTTAGGTCACAAACTTCCATAATGACCGTGTTGGAATTCACCTGATGAAGAGCGAGATGAACAATGTTATTAACAATATTTTCTACTTTTGCCAGTGAAACATGGGGCGCTGGTGCCATACTGGGTACTGGTCTGCTGCTAGGCCTGCTACTGGCGCTTGCCTTATCGTCGCAGCGTTGGTTGCTATGGTATCTGTTCGGTGGCATGGCCTATTGGTTGGCGGTTGAAGCCATTCACAGTTTATTAAGCTATTGGTTAGTCTTGTCAGAATGGCACAATTATGTGGTTGCTATGGGTATCAGCTGGCTACCTTTGGTTGCTTGGGTACTTTATAGAGCATTGCGTTACGAAGATGTCAGTCGCACTGTGCATGAGCAACGTGAGCTGCAAGCCGCCCGCTATATTGAACATACGCCTGTCTATGATGATGACTATCAACCGCGCTTTCAGTAATTCGGTAATTCAGTCATTCACTAAGTTTGCCCCATTCATACTGCTGTCATTGAATGTTACAAGATACTTAAGACGCTCTACGTAACTCCTAAAGAATTGAAACCTATCATTCGTTCAATCGTTTATAATCTAATTATATATTTGTCGCCACAATTGTTATAAAGTACGCATTATTTTGCGTCTTATTTTTTAGGAGTTCGATTATGTTCACTGTTCCTGTATTAGATATTAAGTCTGATCCATTAGATGTTTTATTGGCAATGATTGGTTATCGTTTATCGATGTTAGCGGATAGCGAAGATGAAGACGTTAAAGCGCTGTTTGCTGATCGTAAAGTCACCATCGAGCTTGCCAGCACTGAAGCTGATATCACGCGCTATTATAGCTTTGATAACGGTAAATTTAGTCAACATAGTGGTCATGCCAAAGAAGCGGATTTGACGATTAATTTTAAAGACTCAATGACAGGCGTTAAACTATTGACCAAAGGCAGTCTTCCTGCCTTTATGACCGCTGTGCAAGAAGGTAACTTGAGCATCGAGGGCGACTATAGCCTAATGATGTGGTTCAATAAGCTTGCCAAACATATCGTGCCAGCCGTTCCAGAACAATGCAAACCTTATATCCAGCAAGCCAAACCTTATGCCTATAAAGCGCAAAAGTTTGCCAATCATTGGCTAGGTGTTGCTAAGCATAAATTGGGTAAATAGTAACTCAATCGAATAAATAATGTAACGAATGAAAATAAGCAGATAGCAGCTATCTAGCGTATAAAGAATCCAGATACGATTCACTACTTAGTACTATTCTGATTTTCTAAAAAGGTTGCGGTATACTATACGGCAACCTTTTTTATTGCCTAGATTTTATAGTCTTAATTTTATCAAAGGAAAAAATATTAAAGGTTATCTAACACTTCTAAATACTGTTATAAAAGGATTTATCTCATGGCAGGATTGCTTAATATCTCAGAACCGAATGCCAATAATCATAACCATAACCACACTGATACGACACTTAATAATAAAAACGCGTCCCATGATTTTTTAGCGACATTGGCAACAGACGCAACTAATACCAAGCAACAAGCAGCCAGTAAGCACAGCCGTGAACAGATTACTCAATTGTTTGACTTGCCTTTGATGGATTTATTACTGCAAGCACAGACGATACACCGCCAACACTTTACCGCCAATGAAGTACAAATCAGCACCTTGCTATCTATCAAGACCGGTAACTGTCCAGAAGATTGCGGTTATTGCTCCCAGTCTGGTCACCACCGCGATACCACTAAGCTACAAGCGGAAAAACGTATCGAGGTCGATAAGGTCATTGCCGCCGCCAAACGCGCCAAAGCCACAGGCTCATCGCGTTTTTGTATGGGTGCAGCGTGGAAACACCCAAGCGCCAAAGACATGCCTTATGTGGTCGAGCTGGTCAAAGAAGTCAAAGCATTGGGACTTGAGACCTGTATGACCCTCGGCATGCTTGATACCCAACAAGCGGCGCAATTGGCAGATGCAGGTCTTGATTATTACAATCATAATCTCGATACCTCAAGAAGTTACTACGAGCAAGTGGTCAGTACCCGCAGCTATGATGAGCGCTTAGATACCATTGCAAACGTACGAAATTCAGGTATTAACGTTTGTAGCGGTAATATCGTTGGTATGGGTGAAAGCCGTGATGACCGCATCGATTGGGTCCATGAGCTGCTAAAAATGCCCAAAGCTCCTGAATCTATTCCGGTCAATCTGCTGGTGCCTATTCAAGGTACGCCTATCGGCGATAAAGTTTTAGCAGAAGGTCAGCTGCCAGTCCTTGAATGGATACGGACGATTGCCGTGACACGTATTTGCTGTCCAAGCAGCTACGTACGCTTATCTGCTGGACGCGAAAGCTTATCTGACTCTGAGCAAGCATTGGCATTTATGGCAGGGGCAAATTCATTCTTTTATGGTGATAAGCTACTGACCACGGGCAATGCCAGCCAGTCGGGTGACGATAGACTGATGCGCGAGCTTGGGTTAATCAAGCAATTTGCCGCACCACGAGCACCAAAGCAAGTACCGGTGCTTGACGCCATGAGTGGTCATCAGTCGCAAGTTGTCTTAGCAGAGTAAATGCCTTGCGTGCCGCTACCATTATCGCGTAATCTGCGCTAAGCTTGCCGACGTTATGAATCAAGAAATTGTGCATAAGATATCAAATCTTAAGAGAGAATATGATGGCAGATTATTTCAATTGGATTAAAGCGGCACACATTATCTCTATGGTGTGCTGGTTTGCGGCGATATTTTATTTGCCGCGCCTATTCGTTTATCATGCGATGAGCGACGATAGCATCAGCCACGAGCGCTTTGCCATTATGGAGCGCAAGCTCTATCGCGGTATCATGACACCATCGATGATAGCCACCTGGTTGTTTGGTTTATGGATGTTGGGCATGGGCTGGGATGTTTATAAAACTCAGGGCTGGCTACACGTAAAATTATTATTGGTGGTGCTACTTTCTGGTTATCATGGGGCTTGCGGATTTTATCGTAAAAAGCTCATTGATAATCCGCATTATAAATCGCATAAATTTTGGCGCTGGTTTAATGAAATTCCAGTATTTGCGTTAATCTTTATCGTAATTTTAGCGGTGGTAAAGCCCTTTTAAAAACAGCTAACAATAAAGCTTATTTACCTTAAAAGTATTTTTATCTTGAGTCTAAAATCCACAAAAAAGCGTCCGTTACTCTAATAAGTGACGGACGCTTTTTTTATGTCTCAAGTAAGCTGAATAAACACCCTTAAAAATTAAACGTTTGGTCGCATGATTTGATAGACATTGCTTAAATCATAGACACGGTAGCGCGCAGGTTCACGGCGATTTTCACCGGCATAGCTCAGTATCAAGGCTTGCTTGGCGCGCTCATCGACCCAGCCAACAAACAGTCCGCTATGCTCGACGCCATTGTAACCATGATTGATATAATACAGCCAATCGCCGACTTCTATCTCGTTGCTATTGGCATAAGGGCCTTGACCATAAGTGCCTTTATGAATGGTATCGCGGCTCACCCCTGCTCGATTAAACACCGCATTGAGATAGTCCCAGCAGCCACCTTTAATAATCGTCCGCTCATTTAATGCCATCTTGCGCGCAGTGCTAATCACTTCGCGCACCGCCCGACTACTCTGGGTTTCAGCATTGCTTAGCAGCGGCAAATACTCGCTATCGACGTTATCATAATTGCCAGATAAAAATGCGGGCAGAACAGATGGTGCTTGACGTTGTACTTCAGGATAACGGTAATTGCTTTGGGCATTACCGATGTAAGCATTTTGGTTAGAATAGGAGTTATTAGAGTAGCTGTTATTAGAAGAGCTATTACTAGAATAGCTTGGTTGGCCGTTGCTCGAATTCGAGCGATAGCTAGTGGCATTGCCAGCACGTTGAATGGTAGAGCGTGTGCTAATTTTGGCCGAAGGAACCGCCGAATACGTTGGGGTATAACGGGCGCTATAATCAGGTTGGACAGATTTTTGCGCAATCAAGGCGCTCATACTATCGGCATGAACCTGACCGGCCGCAGCAAAGGTAAATAATAAGGCACTGCACGACGTTGTGATTGACCAAAGGGACAAACGCGACATGACTAACTCCTTGTCAACATATTATTGATTAGCCGACTCAATTTAATATTAATAAACGGCTATCAATGCTCAGTATCAATAAGCGTATTAACGATAAGTAAGATAAGATTTTTCAATCCTATTTATAAACCATTTGCACAGGAATCTGCAAGTCTTATTGCTAGGAGATAAGCGATAAAAGGTATGAAATTGAGGATAAACGGTAAAACGAGATAGGAGTTTTAGAAATGAAGGCAGAGATTTAGGAAAGATAACATCATCAGTTCAATATCAAAAAGGTATATTCAACATAGCGTTCTGCTGGAACAAGTTTTGCTCGCTTGCTGTGTGCTTTACACTCCAGAGGCTTCGCAGAAAATTTTCCAGCAGCACTAAATTTTTTTTCTAAATTGAATCAGCTATAAGCTATGTTAAATATAACTCACAGAATGAACAGATTAGAACATTAAAACCAATCAATAATCTAATCGTTGCTCATCTTAATATTGGCATGGCGTTTGCTCAGCGTCTGCCCTTGTAAAATGGCTGTGGCCGCGTTAGCTTCTTGGATATTGTCAAAACCGCCAATCAGATATTTACGTATGTCATCACAATCGACAATCTGTAGCTGTTCACCAATCAGAGTAATTTTATCGCCATCAGTCAGGTGAATATGCTCACGTTTGCCTTGATTATCATGCACCAACTCGCCATCACGTACCCACAATACGCCGCTACTAATAATACCGCTCATGGCTTGTTTATGTTTCAGGCGTTGCCGATTAAAAATAAAACTACCAATAATCAATAAGGCCAAAGCGCCAATAGCCAAGCGCTCAGGCAACAGACTCATGGCTAAAGCAACCGCCACTGCCCCAACCAGTAATGCGGAGCCAAACCAAAATAGCCCATTGTCAGCCGCTGGCGACTGACCTTGTAAGGTGATTTTGGCGCCGTCATCAGTCAGCTTTAGCATGCGCGATTACCTGTTCAAAAGCAGTGAATGGTTAAAAGTTTAAATAAAAAGTCATAAAAGAACGTTTAGAGATTTACCAACCTAGTGCTGTTTTTTGCATAGCAATCAGCTCTGCGATACCTTTTTCCGCCAGAATCAGCATATCGTCTGCTTGCGCGCGGGTAAATGGCTTTTCTTCTGCCGTCCCTTGCAGCTCGATAAACTCACCTTTTTGCGTCATCACCACGTTCAAATCTGTATCGCAGCTAGCATCTTCTTCGTAATTTAAATCAAGATAGGCTTCGCCATCTTTCATACCAACTGACACCGCAGCGACCAAACCAATCAATGGATCAGCTTTGAGCTTTTTGGTTTTTTGTAGGCTTTCTAGCGCATCGATAAGGGCAATAGCTGCACCCGTCACACTAGCGGTACGCGTGCCGCCATCTGCTTGCAATACATCGCAATCAAGATAAATGGTATTTTCGCCAAGCTTACTTAAATCAATCATCGCCCGTAAACTACGACCGATTAAACGCTGGATTTCTTGCGTACGACCTGATTGCTTACCGCGTGCTGCTTCGCGCTGATTACGGGTATTGGTCGCACGTGGCAACATACCGTATTCTGCGGTAATCCAGCCTTTGCCTTTACCTTTAAGCCAGCGCGGTACGCCCGACTCAACGCTCGCAGTACATAATACTTTAGTGTCGCCAAAGCTGACCAATACTGACCCTTCGGCATGCTTAGTGTAATGGCGCTCAAAGCTGATTGAGCGAAGTTGGTTAAGCTCACGGTTGTCAATACGCATAAAATTTCCTAGTACGATGTTGTAAAAGCAGAGTGATGGTTATATAAAGTTATACAATAACAAGTTCGTCGTTACATCAACGGATATGATCGCAGACGTAAATATGACGATATCCTAACGTGGCAGCGGCGCAATAGCAAGATTCTCTCAAGCTATTACGCCGCTGCTTTAGCAAGATTTAGCGTTAACTTTATTCTAAACCTTCCATCTTACGCAATTCTTTACGTAGGATTTTACCGACGTTTGATTTTGGTAATTCATCAACGAATTGGATATGACGCGGACGTTTGTAGCCGGTCAATTGCTTTTTACCAAAATCAAGCAGCTCTTGCTCGGTGACATTGCCTTTTTTGACCACAAATAGCTTTGGATCTTCACCGCGGTCATCATTTGGAATACCAATAGCGCCGCATTCTACCACAGCAGGATGCTCACTCATGGCTTCTTCGATCTCATTTGGATAAACGTTAAAGCCCGAAACCAAAATCATGTCTTTTTTGCGGTCAACGATTTTGATAAAGCCTTTTTCGTCCATGATGCCGATATCGCCCGTTTTTAAGAATCCACTAGCGGTAAAGGTTTCAGCCGTTTCTTGTGGACGATTTTGATAGCCAATCATCACCTGTGGACCTTTGACACAAATCTCACCGCGATCACCTAATGCCACTTCATTTTCATCGTCATCGATTAAAATAATATCAGTGCTAGAAGCAGGAATACCAATTTTTCCGGTAAATTCAGAAATAGTCATTGGGTTAAAGGCGACCACTGGCGAGGTTTCAGACAAACCATAACCTTCAACGATAGGCAGACCAGTGATTTTATGCCACTCTTTTGCCACACTTGGCAATACCGACATACCGCCGCCAATCGAGGCTTTTAAGTTAGAGAAATCTAAATCTGCAAAGCCTTCTTTGTGTACTAAGCCATTAAACAAGGTGTTTACGGCAGGGATAAACGATGGCTTGTATTTGCCCATCTCTTTAATCAAACCATCCAAATCACGCGGGTTTGGAATTAATAGACCGGCATAACCTTGGTACATGCCATACATGCCGCAAACCATAAATGAGAACACATGGTATAACGGGAGCGCGGTTAAAATCACATCATTGGCATCGACATCGTCATCAAAGGCGCTGTTCATCAGGACACTAATCTGTAGCATATTAGCGACCAAGTTACCGTGCGACAGCATCGCGCCTTTAGCAACACCCGTCGTACCGCCGGTATATTGCAACAAGGCCACATCGCTTAAGTTCAAATCAGGACGCTTATACTTGCTGGCTGAGACCGCATTTAACGCATGCTTAAAGCTGGTGCTCTCTGGCAGACGATAAGCGGGAATCATTTTTTTAACATGGCGCGCGACCAGGTTGACCACTGCCCCTTTGACCAAGCCAAGCATATCACCAAGCTTACAGACGATGACATGCTTCACTTGCCCTTTATCTTCGGCATCTTGATAGGTTTTTGCAAAGTTTTCAACGATAAACAACGCTTTAGCGCCACTATCATGCAACTGATGCGATAGCTCACGGCTGGTATACAAAGGATTGACATTAACCAGTACCATACCTGCACGGATAATACCCAAAGCCACCACTGGATACTGCAAAATATTGGGCATCATTACCCCAACTTTATCGCCCTTTACCAATCCTAACGACTGTAAATAGCTGGCAATTTGGCGACTGTATAAGTCTAATTGCTTAAAAGTAATGGACGCACCCATGCAAATATACGCAGGTTTTTGCCCATAACGACTAAAGTTACGCTCGAACACTTCAAGTAAAGACGTACTGTCATCTGGCATATCGATGGTCGCATCGATGCCATAGCGCTCATAAGCACTCAGCCACGGACTGTCGCTATCTATCGTCGGCATGGTAGGAAATGCATTTTCAACCATTGATTGAGCGTTGCCCGCAGCGTTATGGTTGGTGGTTTCTTTATTGATACTGTCCGTCATAATCGTCCCTAAATGTTACTGTTAAAATATAGAGTATATGTGCTGCCCTTACCGTGGTCGCCAACCACGTATTGATAAAATCAAAAGTTTGTGAATAAATAACTGCTCAACACCTAAGCTCTGAGCGCAATTGTTATTCACAAACTTTTTACATCAAAAATCTTTAGGCATATAAGCCGCATGCCTAAGTTTACTCTCACTATGATGCAAATGCATAAAAGCTATTGTATCACCAGTTGCAAACGCATTAACGCAAAAAGCTATTATTCAAATAGCCAGCATTGTCGATGCTTTTATAACGGTATTAAGCACTTAAGCATGCACTTTTATCGTGAAATACAAAAATATAATCGGCAGGAACTATAGCAGTTTTGCTCGCCATTCTCTATGCGTACTGCCAAATCATCATAGAAAAATAAAAAAAATGATAAGGTCTTATACAAACGACCTTATCATCTTTCAGTATGACACCAGCGAATATCCGGCTATTTTTGATCCTATTTATCATGTATTAAGCGTGATAAATGTGGGTAAAAAATATGATATTCGGTGCTAAATTACTTAACCGTGATTCTTCTCTTCTAAAGCGCGCAAGTCTTTATGTAAAATCTTACCGACGTTTGATTTCGGTAACTCATCGATAAATTCAACATAACGAGGACGCTTATAACCGGTTAGATTTTCTTTGCTATAAGCGAGCACGTCTTCTTTAGTCAAGCTGTCATCACTGCGCACGACATAAATCTTCGGTACTTCGCCGCTCTTTTCATCATCGACACCGATAACGCCGCATTCTAAAATCTTTGGATGACCTGACATCACATCTTCCACTTCGTTTGGATAGACGTTAAAGCCTGATACCAAAATCATATTCTTTTTGCGATCGACAATCTTAAAGTAACCCTCTTCGTCCATCACGCCGATATCACCGGTACGGAAATAACCGTCAGACGTCATGACCTCAGCGGTGGCATCATCACGTTTCCAGTAGCCTTTCATGACCTGCGGACCACGAACGCAAATTTCACCGCGCTCACCAAGTGGCACTTCATTGCCTTCTTCATCCAAGATGGCCATGTCTGTTCCAGGCATCGGTAGACCGATATTACCTGAGAACTCGCCTGTACCTTGCGGGTTTGCTGAAGCAACAGGAGAGGTTTCCGACAGACCATAACCTTGCACAATGATGTTGCCGGTTATTTTTTCCCATTTAGCCGCAGTATCTTTTAATACTGCCATACCACCGCCCATAGACATCTCAAGCTTACTATGGTCTAAGGCTTTAAATGCGTCACTATTAGCGAGCGCATTAAATAGCGTGTTTACCGCTGGGAAAAACGCCGGTGGATAATCTTTATAGGCTTTGATTAAACTTGCGCCATCACGTGGATTCGGTACCAGCAGACCGATACAGCCACGATATAGACCGTACATACCACAAACGGTAAATGAGAAGATATGATATAACGGCAAGGCTGTCATAATAACAGGCTGCTCATTACGCGCTTCAAACTTATCAAACGCATCGCCAAGATAGGTATCACACTGAATTAAGTTGGCGACCAAGTTACCGTGCGTTAGCATCGCGCCTTTTGCCACACCTGTCGTACCACCGGTGTACTGCAATACGGCGACATCATCAAGCCCGATATTGGTGGGGCGGTTGTACTTTTTCGCAGACAATTGATTGAGTGCTTTTTTAAAGTTTACGCTCTTTTTAAGCGTGTAATGAGGCACCAGTTTTTTCACATGACGCACGACGGCATTGACGATAAAACCTTTTAACGGGCTCATTAAATCGCCCATCGACGTCACCACCACATGATCGACCAAATCTTTACCGATATCTTCATAAGTCTTGGCAAAGTTTTCTAGGATAAACAGCACTTTAGTCTCAGAATCTTCTAACTGATGCTGAAGCTCTTTAGTGGTATAAAGTGGATTGACGTTAACCAAGGTCATGCCAGCACGTAGGACACCTAATACGGCAACCGGTAACTGCAAGATATTGGGCATCATAACGCCGACTTTATCGCCTTTTTTTAGGCCAAGCGACTGTAAATATGCGGCAATCTGTTTGCTATAACGGTCTAAATCTTCATACGAGAGCTTTACATCCATGCACACAAAGGCGGTACGACCAGCATGAGTAACAAAATTCTGCTCAAGAATATCGATTAAAGAGGTATTGGCGGGCGGCATATTAATCTCGTACTGTATGCCAAGCTTTTCGTAAGTTTTGAGCCACGCTTTGTCATTACGACGAATTAGGTTACCTTGATTTTCCATAATCTTACTGCTCCTAGTAATAGTGTGCTGCTATTAACCCATCTCTATCACAGAGTGATAAACATACCAAACCTCATCGTTCAAGCTAACCATCCATATAACCATGATGGCGGGCGGCTGACGATATAAGCGTCTGGCAATGAGTCAACAATATAGCGATAAATAGCCCTTTGTTGATTAACATACACACTTTATACAAACTACTCAATATAAAAGATTGCTACCTGAGTTCTTAAACGTACTTGACGGCCGTTAATTATATTACTATCAAATACTTAACCATTAAATGACCGGCCATACCACGGATTGTTACCAATTATTTATTGCCAAACATTGTTCTATTATTAATAGAAATAACCGTACCTTACGCTTTTCTTAACGTTTACTATCAAGGGCAGCAGCAAGCTCGGTTAGGGTCACAAAGTTACGCCGCGTGCCATCCTTATCGCTATCTGGTTTTTGAGCCAGAGTACTGGTCGCAAGTTTGGTGCTATGGCTATATTGCCAGTCATTGATATAATCGCTTTGGCTTAAGCGTTGACCAAACCCTGCTACGGCGATGGCAAACTGGGTATCGATATTGGCTTTATTTAAAGGGCGGCTGGTATTAATAATCGGCTGGTTTATAAGTTTGGAGCTACCACCTTTTGGCGCTTTATAACGAATATTTAGATAACCAAGCTCGTTTGTTTTTTTGCCGCGAGCCGTCTTCTTTGATTCATTCTCATTATAACGGCGCTCGCTAAACAATCCTTTTGCACCCGTTGGCGTTACCTCAAACAGTGCAATGACTGCCTTACCTGCTCCAAGCTCGCCGGCATCGACTTTATCATTATTAAAATCTTCCTCATTAAGGACGCGGTTTTCATAACCGATTAAACGCCATTCGCTGACCACATTTGGATTAAATTCGACTTGCACCTTGACGTCTTTGGCGACGGTGTTAAAGGTCGCTGCCAACTCATCGCTAAAGACTTTTTTGGCCTCAGTCAAACTGTCGATATAGCTATAGTTACCATTGCCGTTGTCTGCCATTTGCTCCATCATGTGGTCATTGAGATTGCCACGACCAAAACCGACGGTCGACAAGGAGATACCGCGATCACGATTGGCTTTGACCAACTCTAGCATCTCATCGACATCACTGATACCGACATTAAAATCGCCATCGGTCAGCATCATAATGCGATTGATACCGTTCTTTTTCATGCCTTGTGCTGCTTGTCTATAAGCCAGCTTTAAGGCGTCTTCACCATTGGTCGAGCCAGCGGCAGTTAAGCTCTCTATCGCCGCGAGTATTTTTGCTTTTTGGTCACCACTGGTCGCAGGCAGTGCCACACTGGTAGTGCCCGAATACGTAACAATGCTAATACTGTCTTGAGCACGCATCTGTTCGGTGAGTAACTTCAATGACGATTGCGCCAGTGGTAGCTTATCGCGTGATGACATGGAGCCTGACACATCGACCAAAAATACCAAGTTGGCGGGCGGCATAACTTGATTGGCAGTTTTATTAGACCAGCTATTCTCAACCGCTTTAATCCCAACTTTGACGATTTTATTATCCTGATCGGCCTTGTCCCACGGCGAATCAACCACTTCTGTTGCGACCACAAAAGGTGCGTTGGCAATGCGCTTGCCATCATCAAATTGATAATTAAAATAGTTAATCAACTCCTCTACGCGCACGGCATCGACAGGTGGCAGCTGCCCCTCATTAAGATAGCGGCGCACATTGGCGTAGCTACCAGTATCGGTATCGATGGATAGAGTGGCAACCGCCATCTCAGTGGTGCGGTGTACCGGATTGGCGTCGTTTTTTTGGTAATTATCACGTACTGGTGGCTGTACGCTGATGCCAGATAACGGCCGCACACTCCATTGCGGCGCGGAACGTGTCATGCTGCCCATGCTATTGCTCATGGTGTTATTGGTAGCGCTCATAGCACTGTCAGCTAAGACAACACGTGGCATCGCCACCTCCGACTCGGCGACTGCTACAATAGGCGGCATAGATTTTTTATTATCTGATTGCTTTATAGCATTTTGACCGATAGTGCTACGGGTTTGCTCAGCCATCGGCTGGCTCACTGGCGATGAGCTACACGCCGTCAATCCCATCATACTGGCGACAGCACTGACTAATAGCGCATTTTTGGTTAGATGCTGAGCACGCGTTCGTGATAAATAGGCAGGTGATATAGATGACGATGACATAATAGCTACTCCATATGATAGACGGCTTGGATAGATAGACGGCTTGGATAGACAGTTCGATGATAACAGTTCCGTGTTACAGCCTTTATAATAATTATTGCTGAGCACTATTGCATAGTGCCTTATGAAACAGGCGCTTAGTAAAAAGACAAACCATATGCGTCTGATTCACTATACTTCTCTTATTTTGTAAAAGCTATCAGCCAAAACGCAATCAGCACGTCTATCTAGCACGTCACGACCTGTCGTCTATTCTGACTTATGCCTTTTTAATTTTGCCAATATCCTTTACGATAGCACTATCCTATTTGCATGCTTGCACCAATTATTTATACCTATTAAAACTGATAAGTGAACCCTATTTTATGTCCGATGTTATTGATAATACCATTACACCCATTATCCCAAATGAACCAATGGATACCCGCTCAGTCGCGGAGTTTACCGAGCAAGCTTATCTCAACTATGCCATGTACGTCATCATGGATCGGGCGCTGCCCAATATCGCTGATGGCCTGAAACCTGTCCAGCGCCGTATCGTCTATGCGATGAGCGAGCTTGGGCTAAAATCGACAGCGAAAGCGAAAAAGTCTGCGCGTACCGTCGGTGACGTGCTGGGTAAATATCATCCGCATGGTGATAGCGCCTGTTATGAGGCGATGGTTCTGATGGCACAGCCGTTTAGTTATCGCTATCCGCTGATCACGGGTCAAGGTAACTGGGGTAGCCCCGATGACCCTAAGTCCTTTGCCGCGATGCGCTATACCGAAGCCAAAATGTCGGCTTATGCTAATACCTTGCTTGCAGAACTCGGACAAGGCACCGTTGATTGGCAAGATAACTTCGATGGCACCATGCAAGAGCCAACCACCCTGCCTGCCCGCCTGCCAAATATTTTATTGAATGGTACGACCGGTATTGCCGTCGGTATGGCAACCGATATCCCGCCGCATAACCTTAATGAAGTGGTACGCGCCGCTATTCGTTTGCTAAAAAATCCTGAGCTATCGGTTAAGCAATTAACCCAATCAATACCAGCACCTGATTTGCCAACGCCAGCTGAAATTATTACCAGTAAAAAAGACTTGCAGGCGATGTATGAGACTGGTCGCGGCAGCTATAAAATGCGCGCCACCTTTCATATTGACCCAAAAGAAAAAAATCTCGTCATCATCGATGCGCTTCCTTACCAAGTGTCAGGCAATAAGATTCAAGAGCAAATCGCTAAGCTCATGACGGATAAAAAGCTGCCTTGGATTACTGATATTCACGATGAATCAGACCATGAAAACGCTTGCCGTATCGTCTTAGAGCTAAAATCTACCCGCGTCGATGTGCAGCGCGTCATGAGTCATTTGTTTGCCAGTACTGATTTAGAGAGCAATTACCGCGTCAATATGAATATGATTGGCCTAAATGGTAAGCCACAAGTCAAAAACCTCAAAGAAATCCTTGAAGAATGGCTCGTCTGTCGCCGCTCAGTGGTCACGCGCCGTTTGCAATATCGCCTCGATAAGATCGATAAGCGCTTGCATATCCTTGCAGGTTTGCTGATTGCTTATCTGAATATCGATGAAGTCATTCGTATTATTCGTGAAGAAGACGATCCAAAATTATCATTGATGCAAGACTATGACCTGACTGAGATACAAGCCAATGCTATCTTGGACATTCGTCTGCGCCAGCTCGCTAAACTAGAAGAGATTGAGCTGCGCCGCGAGCAAGATGAGCTAGCTGCTGAACGCGCTATCATTCAAGAATACTTGGACAATCCAGACAGCCTGACCAATCTGATGATTGATGAGCTTACCGCCGATATGAAAGAACACGGCAACGAGCGCGTATCACAATTGGCGGAACGCGAGGAAGCGCAAGCGTTAAAAGAGTCTGACCTCGTACCGAGTGAGCCTGTCACCGCCATTCTATCGAAAGCAGGCTGGATTCGCGCAGCTAAAGGGCATGACGTCGATGCTTCTGGCATGACCTATCGTTCAGGTGATAGCTATCAAGCCCACGTGCGCGCTAAATCCAATGAGAGAGTCTACGTGCTCGATAGCACTGGACGCAGTTATAGTATCGATGCGCATAGCCTCGCATCCGCCCGTGGTCAAGGCGATCCGCTGACCAGCGTACTCAAACCGCCAGCAGGTGCTAGCTTTGAGCAGCTATTAACGGGTGCGGATGATCAGCGTATCATCCTAGCCAGCTCAGCAGGTTATGGTTTTATTAATACTATTGGCAATCTCGATAGCAATCAAAAAGCGGGTAAAAACATTATCAACCTAGCAGCTGATAGTCGCTTGCTTCCTGTTGCGCGTATCGATGCGCCAGCGGATATGACTGCCAATGCTAATAACGAAAATGCCGAAGGGGAAAATAGCAGCGCAAGCGCGATGCCTGACCATGTTGCTGTCGTGACCAATGCGGGATATCTATTGATATTTGCTCTTGATGATTTGCCTGAACAGGCTCGTGGTAAAGGTAATAAGCTGATTAAATTAAAAGACGGTGAAGAGGTGCTTGCCATCACGCCACTCAGTCAGCAAGACAGCCTAATCATTACCGCTGGCAAACGTCATGTGACGCTAAAGCCTAATGATTTAGCCAATTATACGGGCACTCGTGGTAATCGTGGTGGGCAGTTGCCAAGAGGCTTTCAGAATGTGACGAGTGTTGAGGTTGGGTAGTTTAAGTTTTTAAGTTTGAGTAAGCTGGGCTAAAAGTCTGGCTTACTGTTTACCTCAGCCAATACGATATTTCTATAATCAGTAAACTGACAACACCTGATAAATATAAAGCCAACTGATTAGAATTAAGATCCTTGCTTAGGATTGGGCTTAAATTTAGGCAAAAGGACTGACCAATTATATTGAAATTATAATCTCCATGACAAAATACACCAAAGCCATAAATAGTAAAAATATTCGCAAGTGCTATGAAATAAATAAAGAACCTTAAACGCAATTTATCCTTCGGGTTTTTATAAATTATTATTAAGTAAACCAAACATACTATAAGCATAATCCAGTATGGATTAAAAACATAGACCTGCATAATAAAATAAAGTATCACATGTAGTATTAGTAGTAGCAATCCTAATGTAAAAAGAAGCTTTGTTATTCCTCTTCTAATACTAGTCCTTAAAAAAATATCTCCAAAAATGGTTAGAAATTTAAGTTATTGTAAATTTACTTGGCTTGAGCTGAAATTTCAAACTAATACTTGAAGGATTTAACTAGCGTAGGCTGGGCTTTTAGCTCAGCAAACCATGCTAAAAAAACCAATACTCGAATCATTAGAGTTAGTCATAATCCTATCAATATCCGCGCCACTTCAACTAGACGGATAAACCCTTTCTTCTAAAAATTTCCAAAACAAGGTGAGAAAAGCTTTATTAGAATCTGCTCCAACTTCAGCTCACTGTATACCTTACTCTGACGTTGGAACTAACTAAACACATTGATGCCAAAAGCATCTACAACAAACATGGTCACACTCAACAATGCACCAATAAATAAACACAGCTTCATGCCAAAGGGCATATATTTAAAGGGTATTTGGGTAACACCGTATAGATGCAGGCTTTCAGCTTTGCTAATGGGATAAAACATGATCCCAACAGCGAGCATAAACGTAAACGGTGCTAAAAAGCAAAAGTGCTTTAGTTGTGTTGGCATATCAGCAGTATACAAATTCATCGTATAAGCACTCATCAGCATAATAAATAGGGCAATAAAACGACTGGCTAAACGAGACTGAGCAAATTGCTTGGCATGTTTTTGTACATCATATACACGTTGCGTCTGTGCTTTAATGACAGGGTCTGGATAAAGTTGTTGCTGCGCTTTGATAACAGAGATTAATCTTCCTTTCCTGACAAAGCTACTTATTGACGAGTACGCCCAATAGGCTAAGACTGCGCTCATAAGAAACAGCCACCATATCACGCTGGGGTATGTCGCCCATACCATCAGGATGACTATGAATAACATTAATAGCGCGAGAAAAAACTGTAAGAAATTTCTTATTCGACTAAACTGCAAGCTGAACAATATCATACGCTTTCGAGTAGCGAACGTGGGAGACTCTGCACCTAGTGGAATTTCACCCGCAATTTTTTTGCCAATAATTCTGAACGTACCCTTGATACTGCTATCATTTAAACCCGCTCCATGATGTAGCACTTCTACGATCGCATCAGTACGAGCTTGTTCTTTATCGTTCATCACAATATCAATTCCGTTGAAGACACCTCCCAGAATTTTAGGAGTAGTTTTAGTATTTTACAAGCTGCAACGTTGTTTCATTAATGAATAGAACAATTTAAGGCCCAATACTCAACTCCTAACCCTGCCTTAACCCCAAAATCGGAATGACTAAATCCTCTTCATCGGTCAAATGCTGCGAGAGTAGTTCGGTCGCCTCCACCAAAGTCTGATGCAACTGCTCTGCCAGCATTTTATCCTCAACCTCACTTCTCGCCAACGTATCGTTTTGCACTTGCAGCTTATCGAGTAGCGCATCCAAGCGCACATGGTCGCGACCCAATATCTCAAACCCTGCCTGTAGCTGCGGATACATCCGAATAAACTCAGGGAAAAACCCCTCATCCTCGACGCCATGATGTTGATGCAATTTAAGGATATGCATATTGATACGCTTAAGCATCTGCGAGCGATACGCTGCCCAGTCGTACTCGCCAGATTGATAAACCTCACTTATCTGTGTCAAGATACGCTGACGCTTGCGTATGTTAGTATGTACTTTTAGCCAGCCCGATGTTTTGTAAGCATAATCTGCGCTAAACCATTGATCTGGCGGTAGCTTGTTGAATAAGAACAACCAATCCGTCTCAAGCCGACTGTCAGGATGACGCGGCGACAAAGTAAATAAATCATCGTCTAAGGCTTTTTGACTCATATTATTTTCGGTAGATAAGCTCATTATGCTGTCCTTATCGGGCAAGTTTGCATTTTATATATTTATTAAGAATACTAAACGAAATGCTATTTTTATTTAGAGCTTATATAAAGTCAAAAAGTATAAAATCAACCGTTTACTGGCCAGCGCCTTCTAAATATGAAAGGTATTTATCGTTATAAAAGCGCTACATAAATGAGTCATAACCACCCTATTGCTGTATTTTTAGTCATATAAAATTGAGTACTTATTGATAAATACAAACTACATTATTATTAGCAATAATACTTAAAATTATTAAGCAAATCTCAACGAATTTTTATACCTGCTCTAATTACCTAAATAGTCGTTTTTCAAATATAAAGGATACTCATGTTTATTGTAGATAAGGCGGCGCCAGCTAGTATGAAGCATACATTGCCTGTGCCAAAAGTGATATTTTTTGACATTGATGACACGCTCAGCCGTAATGGCATCATCGCTACGCACAACCAAGCGACCCTTGAAGCGCTTGCCAAAACTGATATTAAATTGGTGATTTCGACGGGACGCTCTAAAGCGATATTGCCAGCAGATATTTTAGCTTTGTTTGAAGCTGATGTCTTAGATGCGATTATTTGTATGAATGGGCAATATAGCTTTGATAATAAGGGTGTCATCAGTCATTACCCTTTATCTGCTGAGCAGACGGACAAAATCGTCCAGTTATGTGAAACAAGCGAGCTGATTCATAAGTTTGACTCGGCGACGCATATCGCATGGTCAGGTGAAAACGCCCGCTTGCGTGAATACAACGCCATAACGCCAAACTCTATTCTTGACCCAGATTATCATAAGGCAAATACGGTTTATCAATGCTCAGTATTTTTTAACAATCCAGAAGAGAAGATGCAAGATATCGACTTTGCAGAGGACGATTTAAAGCTGGTACATTGGCATCATATTGGCGCAGATATTCTGCCAGCAAACGCCTCTAAAGCACGCGGTATCAAAGACGTCTGTCAGTATTATGGCGTAGATGCACGTGAATGTATGGCGTTCGGCGATGGCATGAATGATTTAGAGATGTTTGATTTGGTCGGCTATGCAGTAGCGATGGGCGATGCTCAGCCCGCGTTGATTGAGCGCGCAGACTTCGTCACTGGCACGATTGAAGAGTACGGAATACAAGCAGTGCTTGAACAATTTAAGATAGCATCATAAGTATAAGAATCTTAAGATAAAGTAGTCATAGCGTTTATCTTTATAACCAAAAAAAACCCCTTGCCAATCGCTGACAAGGGTTTTTGTTTTTCTAGTCATTGCTAATTTTTGGTTGATAACTCACAGCTGGTCGCAAGAATAATGCCGCATATAACTATCTGAATAATTAAATATAGAGTAAAAAAGAACTTAACGCTTCCTTGTCATCAGACTATAAACCCAGCCACCAATTTTATAAAAGCCGACGACCATCAGGATAAGCACCAGCGCTGCCAGTACATAGGCCAGCCAATTGGGCACACTACTCAGCCAACCAATGGTAAATGCCAAGCCCATATAAGTCTCCCCCGGCCAGTTTAAGATAGGCGTCGGTGAGCCAGCATGGAACATCATCATAAAAGCGACCATCCCAATTATTGCCGCGATGATTCCAGCTCGTTTACGGTTATTCATCTTATTCCTCTATCTCTTAGTTAATCAATGTGGTTAGAACTGCGCTTGTTTTTTATTTTATCTTGCTATTTTTATCAACGTTTAGATATCAAAGCATCATGACCTCAAAGCCTTAAGGCATCGTCAAACCACCATCGACAGCGATAGACTGTCCGGTGATGGCCAAGCTCAAATCAGACGCCATTAATAGCACCGAATTGGCAAAGTCAGCCACCGAGGTTGCTTGTCGTAATGGCGTGGTGGTGGCGATATAATCAAAGACTTCTTCAGTCGTTAAACGGCTCGCATCCGTGGTTTGTAGCAATCCACCTGCCAGCAAGTTAACGCGGATGCCGTATTGTCCAAGCTCCGCAGCCAAGTTACGCGTCAGCCCAATCAATGCGGATTTGGCAGTGGTATAGTCGTAATAAGTGACCACCGGATTATAAACAAGATTGGTTGAGATATTGATAATCTTGCCCATTTTTTGCGTTTTCATTTGTGGTAGTACCGCTTGCACGCTATTGACCGCACCTTTGACAATACCGTCAAGCTGCTGCGAAAAATGCGCCCATTTGACGGTTTCGATACTGGTATAGTCGGCACTGGGATTAAACTGATAACTTGGCAAGGCGTTATTGACCAATATATCAATGCGACCATAACGCGCAACCACTTCAGCTGCTAGCGCTTGCATTTGTGCTAAATCGCTAACATCAGCTTGATAAGCAAATGCTTGACCACCTGCGGCAATGATATCGGCAACCACTTGGTCGGCAGCGCCTTTACTACTAAGGTAATTGACGCAAACGCGTGCGCCTGCTGCTGCCATTTGCTCAGCAATCTGAGCGCCAAGTCCGCGACTAGCGCCAGTGACAATAGCGACTTTATCCGTGAGCAGCGCTGGAATCAGTGGGTTACTCTGAGTCATGATGTTGCATCCTTTATTATTGTGTTATGGTTAATCTATTTGTTTTATATAAACTATGTTGTTAAGTGATGGCTGAAAAATAAACCAGCGCCCATCATAACATGATTATTTGCGCTTACTATCTTACAAAAGTTTAGCGGAAAACCTCATACTATTACTTGTAAATAATTTTTAACCAGTTATCAGCATGAGCGTTAATAGTGGTATGAATATCGGTTGCATCCTTACCCTTTAAATTATTCACAATCATAGCCATAATAGTTTTACATTTGGCTCGATAGCTTATATTTAGTATTCAACACTTAGCACTTAGCACTTAGCATTAACTATCTACCATCTAACTTTTACTCATTTGCATCATTCTTATTTAGGAGAGATATTTTGACCCATTTATCATCATCCCACCCTGCCGCTCGTATACTGCCAAAAGCGCTTTTAGCGGTGACAGTCGGACTTGCACTTGCCAGCTGTAGCAACTCTGACAATGCGGCAACTGACGGCACAACTGCCAGTACAGAAACGCTTAATTTGTATAACTGGTCTGAGTATATGCCGCAGGAAATTCTCGATGGCTTTACCGAAGAGACGGGCATTCGGGTCAATTACACCACCTTTGACTCTAACGAAGCCATGTACGCCAAGCTTAAATTGCTTGATGATTCTAGCCAATATGATTTAGCGATTCCATCGACGTATTATGTCGAAAAAATGGCCAAAGAAGGGCTGCTACAAGAGCTGGATAAATCCAAATTAAGCAACTTTAAGAACCTTGACACCTCATTCACCAATACCAAAGTTGACCCAGAAAACAAATATTCGATTCCTTACATGTGGGGCAGCACCGGTCTTGCCATCAATGGCGAAGCGGTTGATCCTGCGACCGTAAATAGCTGGAATGACTTATGGCGTCCTGAGTATAAAGGTCAAGTGATGCTGATGAATGATATGCGCGAAGTATTTGGTATGGCGCTATTGACCCTTGGCTATTCAGGTAATAGTAAAAACCCTGACGAAATCAAAGCTGCTTATGAGAAGCTGACGACCTTGATGCCAAATGTAAAAACCTTCAACTCGGACGCCTCGCGCATGCCGTATATGGAAGGCGAAACCACGGTTGGTATGAGTTGGAATGGCGAAGCTATCATCGCCAATAACGAAGGCTTGACCAGCTTGGTGTATAAATACCCAACTGAGGGCGCTATCTTATGGATGGATAACTTTGTGATTCCAAAAAACGCCAAACAGGTCGATGCAGCACACAAGTTTATTGACTACTTACTGCGTCCTGAGAACTCTAAAATCGTCAGCGAAGAGATTGGTTATGCCTCGCCTAACATCGCTGCACGTGAGATGATGCCAGAAGAGGTTAGAAACAATCCAACCATTTATCCAAGCAAAGATGTCCTAGCAAAAGCTGAATTCCAAGAAGATGTCGGTGATGAAGCCTTGCAAGTCTATCAGCAGTATTGGGATAAGCTAAAAACCGGTCGTTAATCATTGTTTGTTAAAATATGATTCTTAATGGTGGGTGATTATTAGCTGTTTTTAATAAATATGGCTATAAAAAAACGCTGACCTTATAGAGTCAGCGTTTTTTATTTGTCTTTTATTTATTTTTCTATTTATAAATGCAAATCAGTTTCGCTGCCTTTATGCTCAATACGGCGCTGCTCGCGGCGCTGATAACGCAGACCCGAGGCGGCAAACCATTGCGGCTTGGTGGTTTGTAGCAAATCACTGAGCCGCTGCAGTTGTAGTTGTAAGGTTTGAGTTAACCAAAAATAACCTTGCCACTCAAAGCCTAAGTTTTCTACACTTGGATATTCTGATACCGCAATGCGCGTAATAGGACGAAATACCTCATCGTTTGGGCTACGTAATACCGCCGCCATATGCTGCATCGCTTGCGTTAATTCATGCTGATAATGGATAAGCAAAATATGGTTTTCATCGTCAATCTCAATATTCGCCAAGCGCGGCGCGGCACTTAATAATAAATCAATCGTACCAATAATATTACGATGGGTACGCTGAATGGTCTCTAGCGTTTCTTTTTCAATGCCTGATTCACTGGCTGTCGCGGCGATATGCGGACGCACGGCAAGCAAGCGCTTATTGATTTTTTGTAGGGCTTTGACCAAAGATTTATTAACGGGTGTATCTGGTACAGAGCTGCTCTTTGGATAAATAATACTGGCTGAACTGGTCGCCTTACTATATTTAAATGGCTTAGGTACCAAAACTTCCGCATCAATATGATTGCCAACCCCAGCGTACAAATTACTGCAGGTTTCAAGATTGCTTGCCAATAAAAACCGCCACATCAACGTTGACTTCAACGGTAAAATTAACGTCGCGGCCACTGCTACTCCTGCACCAAGCAAAATATTGAACGCGCGATATAAGCCATCTTGAGTAATATTGCTATGGTCAGGACTCGACACAATCATCAGCATGGTAATACCTGTCAGCAGACCGATATAGCCCAATTGCTTGACTGCCACATAACCGATGATGCCACTGATAATGCCAATCAGCCCATAATACAACCACAGCCAGCCACCGATATCTTTAATCAGCCATAAGAAGCTAAGCCCAACCACTACCCCAAGCAAAGTACCCAATATCCGCTCTTTAGCCTTGGTATAAATCGCCCCTTGATATTGCAACAAACCCAAAATCACGAACACGGTAATGGTCGTCCACTCACCATGCGGCAAGTGCGTAAACTCATTTAACAAGAGCGCAATAAGTACAGCCAGACCCAAACGTATGGCATGCAAAACATCTGCATGCTGATAACGGGCATAAGGCTCTACAAATGGGGCGGTAAATCGTTGCCAAAAAGTCGGTTTCACGCAGGGTATCTCTTATAATAAATGAATAAAAATGCAGTTAAATAATAACTGCTAGCTTAACTATTGATAAAGCGATAATAAAGCAATGGTCAAAAAATAACGCCTTTCATCTATTAAAAGATAAAAGACGTTAAAGGTCAAAACATGCTAGCACATAACAACAAAAAAGCACGCCAAGATAGTGCTTAGCTGAGAATATCTGGCTAAGCACTATCTATTGCTAGAGCCAAATGCTACACCTCTAAGAAATCTAGAATACCTTCTGCCGCTTCACGACCTTCCCAAATCGCTGTCACGACCAAATCAGAGCCGCGTACCATATCACCACCAGCAAAGATTTTGGGGTTACTGGTTTGAAATTTAAAGGTTTGTTTTTCGGCGGCTACGACCCGACCCGAGCTGTCCATCGTGATTTGCTGCCCTGCAAACCAATCAGCAGGGCTAGGACGGAAACCAAAGGCCAAAATAACCGCATCGCAGGGGATAATTTCTTCTGAATTGGGAATGGGCTCGGGGCGCTGGCGACCACGGTTGTCAGGTGCGCCTAGATGAGTGGTAATCACTTTGACCGCGTTCACTTTACCATTTAAACCAATAATTTCTGTCGGTTGACGATTGAATAAAAACTCAACACCCTCTTCGCGCGCATTGACCACTTCGCGGCGGGAGCCGGGCATATTTTCTTCATCGCGGCGATAAGCACAAACCACTTGCTGCGCCCCTTGACGGATACTGGTACGGTTACAGTCCATCGCCGTATCACCGCCGCCTAGCACCACCACTTTTTTACCTTTTAAATCGATATATTCTTCTGGATTTTTCTCCCAGTCGTTACAGCGATTGACGTTTGCAATCAGGTAATCTAGCGCATCATAGACGCCCTCTAGCTCTTCACCTGCAAAGCCGCCGCGCATATAGGTGTAAGTACCCATGCCCATAAATACCGCATCATACTCGCCTAACAGCTCATCAATACTGACATCGGTACCGATTTCGGTCTCTAAACGAAACTCCATGCCCATGCCTTCAAAGATGACACGGCGGTTGCGCATGACGTCTTTTTCCATTTTAAACTCTGGAATACCAAAGGTTAATAAGCCACCAATTTCTGGGCGTTTATCAAAAATAACAGGCGTCACGCCATTTCTGACTAAGATATCTGCACAGCCTAAACCTGCGGGTCCAGCCCCAATAATAGCGACTTTTTTGTCCGTCCAAATCACATCGGACATATCAGGACGCCAGCCAAGGGCAAAAGCGGTGTCGTTGATATACTTCTCAACATTGCCAATAGTCACCGCGCCAAAGCCGTCGTTTAAGGTACAAGCGCCTTCACATAAGCGGTCTTGCGGGCAGACACGTCCACAAACCTCAGGCAAAGTATTGGTACGGTGGCACAATTCTGCCGCTTGAAATATCTGACCTTCACTCGCCAATTTAAGCCAATTGGGAATGTAGTTATGTACCGGACATTTCCACTCACAGTACGGGTTACCGCATTCAAGGCAGCGATGCGATTGCTGCGCTACTGATTCACTTTCAAATGGATGATAAATTTCGACGAACTCGGTTGAACGGGTGGCGATGTCTTTTTTGGTGGGCTCAAGGCGTGGTACATCTAAAAACTGAAAACTATTCTCTAAGCGTTTTGCCATGGTATTGTCTCTTTTATATAGAGGTATTTTATAGTGGCTAACGACAGCCAATATCTGCAGCCTCAATAAGGCAAATTTACGGATACGGGCTGTCATTTACCTGCTTAAAATGTGCATTAAAGCTATGAGTTAAAACTGCTCGTAAACCTCTTGCTAACTCATTCCATTTATTGTGGATCAGCCGTCGTGGTCTTAAGCAAGGTCGCAACGTTTGCCGCTTTGGGCTTCACCAAATAGAACTTACGCGCATAATGCTCAAAGTCCGCTAAGATGGTCTGCCCCCACGCACTACCGGTTTTATCGACATGGGTTTCAATAACGTGTTGCAAGTAAATACGATGACCTTCCATTTGCTCACTCGAGATACGGTTTAAATCAATCAGCTCATGATTACAGCGGTCAAAAAAGTCACCATCCATATCGAGCACATACGCAAATCCGCCCGTCATACCGGCGCCAAAATTCAGACCCGTACGACCAAGGATGGTAATGATACCGCCGGTCATATACTCGCAGCAATGATCGCCTGTACCTTCGATGACCGCATGCGCGCCAGAGTTACGTACGCCAAAACGCTCGCCCGCCGTGCCAGCAGCATATAGCTTACCGCCTGTTGCACCATACAAACAGGTATTACCGATGATAGCAGTTTCTTGCGCATGAAAGCTTGAGTCTTTCGGTGGATAAATCACAATCTCACCGCCCGCCATGCCTTTACCGACATAGTCATTGGCATCACCTTCAAGCTCAATATGCAAGCCGCCCGCATTCCAAACACCGAGACTTTGCCCTGCGGTTCCGTTTAAATGCAGCTTAATGGGCATATCACTCATGCCAATATTGCCCCATACCTGTGCAATCTCACCTGAAATACGCGCACCGATAGAGCGATCACAGTTGCCGACGGCGTAGCTATAATCGCCGCCGCTACCCTGACGGATACTCAGCAGCATATCATTAATCATTTGCTCAGCAAGCAAACCTTTATCAAATGGCTCATTACGCGCAACCTGACAGGTTTGCGCTTTGCCGCTACTGGCTGGATGGCTAAATAATAACGGCGTTAAATCCAAATGACGCTGCTTATCGGTATTACCTTCTAATACTTCAAGCAAGTCAGTACGTCCGACCAGCTCTTCCATACTGCGTACGCCTAATGCCGCAAGCCATTCACGCGTTTCAGTCGCGACAAATTTAAAGAAGTTAATGAGCATTTCTGCTTCGCCAATGAAGTGCTCATCGCGGAGCTGGGCTTTTTGGGTGGCAACGCCGGTCGGACAGTTATTAAGATGGCAAATGCGCAAATATTTACAACCAACCGCAATCATCGGCGTGGTACCAAAGCCAAAGCTTTCAGCACCGAGAATAGCGGCTTTGACCACATCAAGACCGGTTTTTAGACCACCATCGGTTTGGATACGGACTTTATCACGCAAGCCATTAACACGTAGCGATTGATGGGTTTCAGCAAGCCCTAGCTCCCATGGCGAGCCTGCATGATGGATAGAGGATAGTGGCGACGCTGCTGTGCCGCCATCATAGCCTGAGATGGTAATCAAATCGGCGTAGGCTTTTGCCACGCCCGTTGCAATCGTACCAACACCGGGACGCGAGACCAATTTTACCGAAACTAAAGCATCTGGATTGACTTGTTTTAAATCAAAAATCAGCTGCGCCAAATCTTCAATCGAATAAATATCATGATGCGGCGGCGGTGATATGAGGGTTACCCCGGGTACAGAATAACGCAGACGGGCGATTAACGCATTGACCTTACCACCCGGCAGCTGACCACCTTCACCGGGTTTTGCGCCTTGAGCGACCTTAATCTGCATCACTTCTGCTGAACGCAGATAGGCCGGTGTCACCCCAAATCGACCAGAGGCGATTTGCTTGATTTTTGAATTACGCAACGTGCCATAACGTACTGGATCTTCCCCGCCCTCACCAGAGTTTGAGCGCCCGCCAATGGTATTCATCGCCATGGCAATCGCTTCATGGGCTTCGGGTGATAGCGCCCCTAGCGACATCCCTGCTGAATCAAAGCGCGTCAAGATTGCCGAGATATCTTCGACCTCATTAACATCGATAGAGTTATCGGTTCTTAATTGCAGCAAATCTCGCAAGGTTGCAACGGGACGGCTATTAACCAAATCGGCATAATGACGATAATTATCATAATTGCCTGTCCGTACAGCGGTATGTAGGCTATTAATGACGTCAGGATTAAAGGCATGGTATTCTTTATTAAAGACAAACTTCAGCAGGCCACCTTGATCGAGGGGCGCACGACGTTTAAAGGCATTAGCAGCCAATTGTGCTTGATCGGCAGCTAAATCGGCAAAAGTTGCGCCCTTAATACGGCTTTGCACACCTTTAAAGCATAAGCTTACCACTTCTTCAGAGAGCCCAACCGCTTCAAATAATTGCGCGCCGCGATAAGAGACAATGGTTGAGATACCCATTTTTGATAAGATTTTTAGCAACCCTTTATCCAAGCCTTTACGGAAATTTACCCGCGCTTGAATCGGATCGCCAAGCAGTTCGCCAGTCGCTACCAAATCATCGATGACATCATAAGCTAAATATGGATAAATACAGGTCGCGCCAAAGCCAATCAATACCGCTACTTGATGCGAATCGCGCGCCAAGCCTGTCTCGATAATTAAATTGGCATCGGTACGAATATCTTGTGCTATCAGATAATGATGTACCGCACCGGTGACCATAATGGCATTGGCCGGTACTTTATCGGCAGTAATGTTTTTATCAGACAAGACAATCAAAGTAAAACCCGCACGGATGCTGTTTGCCACTTGCTCACAGATAGCTTTGATGGCGGCTGATAACTCAAGATTAGCATCGTAGTTTAAATCGATACGCGCCATTTGGAACGCTGGATCAGCCAAAGTTTCGAGCTGCTGCATTTTACTGGCTGATAAAACTGGCGACGATAAGATAATACGATGGGCGTCGCGTGCTGATGGCGCAAACACATTGGTCTCAGCCCCTAAGCAAGTCTGTAGCGACATCACGATTGACTCGCGCAATGGATCAATCGGTGGATTGGTCACCTGTGCGAACTGCTGGCGGAAAAAGTCGCCGACATGGCGAATTTGCTGCGACAGCACTGCCATAGGCGTATCATCGCCCATCGAACCGACTGGCTCTTGACCATTTTCGGCATTAGGGCGGATGATTTCGGTGCGCTCTTCATTGGTGATGTGATACATTTTTTGCAATGCTTTTAGCGGCTCGCCGCGGCAGGCTTGTGCGGCTAACTCTTCTTCTAAGCGCTCATCATCGCGGATGCGGGTTGCTTCTTCGCGCAGCCATTTACGATATGGATGCGCTTTTTTGAGTAACGTCGCAATCGCTTTAGTATCCATGATTTGACCGGTCATGGTATCGATAACTAACATCTGACCGGGCCCAACGCGCCCTTTAGCAAGCACATCTTTTGGCGCATAATCCCAAACGCCGACTTCTGAGGCCACCGTGATATAGCCATTTTTGGTGGTGACCCAACGCGACGGACGCAGACCATTACGGTCGAGCATACATACCGCATAGCGACCGTCTTGAATCACTAGTCCTGCTGGGCCATCCCACGCCTCCATATGCTGCGAGTAAAATTCATAAAACGCCCGCAAGTCCATATCCATGCTGTCGACATTTTGCCAAGCGGGTGGCACCAGAATCGACATCGAATGGAATAAACTCATACCGCCAGACATCAGTACTTCTAACATATTATCTAAGCTTGATGAGTCTGAGCCGGTGCTATTAACCAGTGGCGTCAATTCGTTTAAATTGGGCAATTTATCAGATTTTAATTTTGGCGTACGGGCTTCAGACCAGCTACGGTTGCCGGTGATGGTATTCAGCTCACCGTTATGCGCCAAATAGCGAAACGGCTGTGCCAGTGGCCAACGTGGCAGCGTATTGGTCGAAAAACGCTGATGGAAGACCACAATATGCGAGGCCAAACGCGTATCTTGCAGGTCTAAAAAGAAAGCTGGCAGGTCTGATGGCATGACCAAACCTTTATAAATAATCGTCTGACAGTTTAATGAACATACATAAAATAGCTCGTCATCAACCAAACGCTGTTCCGCTTTTTTACGCGCGACAAATAACTTGCGATTAAAATCATCGGCGGCTAGCTCATCTGCTGCATTGACAAATACTTGCTGAAAACCGGGTAAGGTCTCACGACCAATCTCACCAACGATACTCAAATCAAGCGGCACATCACGCCAACCAGCTACTTCTAAGCCTTGGGCGCTAAGCTCTTCATTGAGCACCTGTCGGCTATACTGCGCTTTTGTCTCGTCCAAATTAACAAAGACCATACCTACTGCAAAATTGGCCGTCAGCGTAAACCCTTGCTCAGCCGCAATATTGCTAAAAAACACGCTTGGCGTCGCCAATAATAAACCGCAACCATCACCTGTCTTACCATCCGCAGCGACACCGCCGCGATGGGTCATACAACTTAAGCTGTAAATGGCTGTTTTTACCAAATCATGGCTGGCTTGGCCCTCAATATGAGCAATCAAACCAAAGCCACAATTATCAGAGAAGTCATCTGGCGTCGCCAAATGCGTAGAGGAGGAAATCATTGACATAGCTTGTCCTTTTAAGTAAGCAGACAGCATATACATCTCAGATGATGTACAAACCAAACTCCGCAGGCAGAACGGGTATATATTCACATAAGCGGATTAATAAAACGCAGGCAGTGCAAATAGAGTAAAGATTCTAAAGGTGATAAAAATACTTACCACGATTCTCTTTACTCTTCTAATTACTATACAGTAATTGCAACCTTTACTTTAGGGTTGGCTACTAAAAGGACTGCATTCAGGAGATGAGATAAATGATCATCACCCTATCTATCCTTTTATCCTTAAAGCCCTTATACATCATTCACTATCGGTCTTTACAGGCTTGCGCTTTTCTTTCAGCGGTTAAGGCGCCCAATGTGAGTCGCATAAACCTTGGTAAATGCTGATATGCGTTAACCACTTCGATAGATAATGCGCCAAGTAAATGATAAGAAAATGATGGGTAAAGTAGCTACTATCACTAGCCTAAACCGTCAAATTTGAATATCAGACGCTCTGTACTCAAGCGCCTTAATGACCCCAATTAGGGTAATAACGAGAGATTGTGCCACTTGCAATAAGCTTAATAGAGATGGCAAGTAGCAGCGCTTGAGACAACAACATGAGCGTAAGCGCTTGTATTTATAGCAAGCCTACTTACTAAATGCTGCGATGTTAAATAACGATTTACGATAACTATACAGAACGTCGCCCATAGTTATCTTAGTTAATGATTGACAAAAAATCTAGTCTTTTCTATGTCTTTATGTTCTCGATTTTGTAAAAAATTATATTATCAATGATGATGCCATTACTAACTTTCTCGACTGAGACCCAGTTTAAGCCGTTTATATATGCGTTTTTAGATAGTTTTCCATGCCTATGAACCTTAATATTAAAACCTAATAACCACTGCATACATTCAAATGCAATCTTACTTATCAAAATCACAGCCGCAAAAAAGCCTACCAAACAGGATATCTGGTAGGCTTTCTTAATAAACGCTCATTGAAATTAATTGCTTTTTTCTTCAATAAGCTCTTTTATGCTGTCATTGTTGTTCTTTGAGGCGTTATTTTTTGAGGCATTGTTATTAGCACCAGCATTAGCGTTGGCATTTTTATTAGCCGCATTGGAATTGGCGTTCTTATTAGCCGCATTGGGATTAGCACTCGGCGGTTTAGGCGCTTCAACCACGGGTGGTTTTTTCGGTTCATTATTGTTATTTGCTTCAGATTTTCGGCTATTATCCGTATTTTTTGGTGTTGGTGCAGTCGTTGTCTGCTCTTCGATACCGACCGTACGCTCTTCATTGACAGATAAGGTCTCAGAGGTATCGACTGACTGACGAATACTTTCAGCAGTGCTATTATTCGTCCCTTCCTGCGCGCCGCGATTGGCATTACTTGCTGCTTGCTCGTTGGCACTATCGTTAGCTGGTGCTTTCTGACGCACCGGCACTTCGCGTTTGGTTGGGCGCAAATTGACAGCGCGCGTGCGTTTGGTGCTTAAGTCCTTGACGGGGTCAGGACGCTCATAATTATCAATAATACTGACGTAGCGATTGATCTCTTCTGGCAACACACGCACATTAGCAGGCAGCTTAAAGTCTATCAGCTTAGCCGCGCCGACCGTTTCTTGTGGACTACTCATCAGCCCATAAGTCAGCATATAACGTACTTGATTGTTTTCATCTAGGTAGCGAAAATAAGCAAACTTCTCGCGATCTTCACGGCTTTCTAGATAGCTGACAATGACATCATTTTCAGCGACATTCATCACCTGCACCGTCCACTTGCCTTTATTAGCCAGCAGATAACGCTTATCTTTAAACTCATCGGGGTAGCTGCGCAAATCACGGACGGTGGCATCAAAACTAATCGGCTGCACATCGGTATCAAGCTCATGCAAGGATTCTATCTTTAACGGCTGCTCAAGCTCATCAGTTGAGGCTTGTGGCGCTGATATTGGCTCATTCTCGATTTTTGCGCCCATCGCTGGCGTTTGACTAAACATCCAAACTAAGGCGGTAAACACGCCCAATAGCAGTGTCGCTATCAGCCAAATCAATGCTTGACGGCGATATTTCTGCCCAGCTGTGCGAGTCGTCGAGCGTGATGCTGCCATGGAGATGTCCTTGGGGAAAAGTACTTATAAAGATAGTCTGATAAAAAGCCATTTATAACGCAATACTTATAAAGATGCAGTTAAAAAATTGTCACTTAATGATAAGGCCATAAATTAAAATCTTAACGCTATGATGAATAGTATTGACTCTATTATTAACAGTATTGACGCCTTTATTAACAGTATTGACGCTTTTACTAACCTTTAGCCACCTTTATGAGTGATGTTGTGACAATACTTCTGTTAACAGCCCAGCATCAAATTCATTGGTCAATACTGCCTCACCTAATGATTTTAACAAAATAAGGCGGATTTGTCCGTGTTTGACTTTTTTATCATGACCCATCAAACCTAACGCTGTTTGTACGTCAATAGCGGGTGGCGTGATAGGTAAATTTGCCAATAGCAATATGCGCTTAATACGGGCAACGTCAGCACTCGTTAACCAACCAAGCTTTTGCGACAGCTCAGCTGCTTGCACCATACCAGCCGCGACCGCCTCACCATGTAGCCAATTACCATAGCCTTCATGGGTTTCAATCACATGACCAAAGGTATGACCAAAGTTTAATAAGGCGCGCACACCGGACTCTCTTTCGTCTTGTGCGACGATATCAGCTTTGTACTGGCAGCAGCGCTTCACCGCTTCGCCAAGTACGGCTAAATCCAACGCCATCATCGCTGGTAGATTGTGCTCAAGCCAAGTCAAAAACTCTGCATCCATAATCAGCGCGTACTTAATGACCTCTGCCAATCCTGCTGATAGCTCACGTGCAGGCAAGGTTTTAAGCGTGCTCATATCAGCAAGCACCATTTGCGGCTGCCAAAATGCGCCAATCATGTTTTTACCTTGGGGGTGGTTGATGCCGGTCTTGCCGCCAACGCTTGAATCCACTTGTGATAGCAAAGTCGTTGGGATTTGAATAAAATTGACCCCGCGCATAAAACTTGCGGCGGCAAAGCCTGTCATATCACCGACCACACCGCCACCAAGTGCGATTAGGGTCACATCACGGTTAAAGTGCTCGGCCATCAGCGCATCATAAATCTGATTGATACTGGTCTGGTTTTTATATTGTTCACCATCTGGGAGCACACAAACCTTGACGGTAAACTGCGCTTCAAGCTCCTCTTGTAAAGCCTTTAAATATAAAGGCGCAACCGTCTCATTGGTGACAATAAGGACTTGACGACCTGTAATATAAGGAGCAATTTGGCTTGCCATGCTACTTTTTTTAGCGCCATTTTCAGCGCTATTATTAGTAGTGTTTTCAGCAGTATTACTAACAATGTTTTTAGGGTTGCTTGCATTACTGTTTTCAGTAATGACGATAGGATAATCATGACTTTGCGTCTGTACTGTTAGGGTGGCATGAAACAGTGGCGTTGCCATGAAAATCTCCTTAAATATGAGGATTGAATTAAATTGAGCGGCGTTGTTTATTAAACTTTTTCTTATTCATCTTCTTGATGTGCTGAGCTGATAGAAGTTGAGGCACAAAATGCGTCTAGTTGCTGCAATAACTGATTGACCATATGGCGAGGATAGGTATGACCGGTCGGCATGATAATATGCGCCACTTGCCGATATAAGGGGTCGCGGGCGCTGTATAAATCTTGCAATATTTTTCTAGGATTCGGTTGTTGTAATAATGGTCGCGACTTATCTTTGGCAGTACGCGCCATTTGCACGTCTACCGGAGCATTGAGATAGACGACGATGCCGCGCTCTTTAAGAAAGGCACGGTTTTCGGCCGCCATTACTGCGCCGCCGCCGGTCGCTAAGACGATTTGTGATTGCTGCGTCAGCTCATCGATGGCACGCGTCTCCCGTTCGCGAAAGCCCGCTTCGCCTTCTTTAGCGAATATCCAAGCAATATCTGCGCCGGTTTGTGACTCAATATACCAATCACTGTCTACAAACGAGCGCCCTAACTGCTTAGCCAGTAACCTGCCAATGGTGGTCTTGCCCGCTCCCATCGGCCCCACTAGAAATACCGACGGTAATTCCTCAACCATAATACGCACTCAGCTAAATTAGGTATGATACAACGTCATTGATATTCTGGCTAGTAATGCGCGTTGATTATTGTGAGTAAAATCCAAGCACACGCAAAAATTGGCCATAAAAAAAGCAAGCGCTGATGCTTGCTTTTTTTAGTTATAAAGACATTAAACGCTGATTAATTTAAACGGCTGATGCCATCATTAATCAATTTTGGCGTGACAAATATCAATAACTCTTCTTTAGAGTTATTACGGACATCACGGCGGAAGGCACGACCGATATAAGGCAAGTCACCTAAGAAAGGTACTTTATCGACACCATTACTGCTACGATTTTTAAAGACGCCGCCTAGAACAATGGTTTGACCGTCTTCAACAATGACGTTGGTCGAGATTGAATCTTCAGCAATCGCTACCTGATTATTAATAATCGTTGGCGTGCCATTGGTAATAACAAGTTGCAAACCAATTTTACCATCAGGCGTAATGTTTGGCGTCGCTTCTAGACTCAATGCCGCTTCTTTAAAGCTGGTGGTGGTCGCGCCACTGGCCGAGGCTTCTTGATAAGGAATTTGTGTACCAGAAGATACTTTTGCCGTTTGTTTATCAGCCGTCAAAATCTTTGGTGTCGAAATCACTTCACCGCGGTTATCGGCTTGTAGGGCTGATAGCTCAAGATCAAGCATCACATCTGACATGCTAAGTAGCCCAAAAGCGATACTACCCGCTGGATTAGCAACACCTAAGTCAACGTTTAAGTTATCAGGACGGCTGATGTCATATTTAGGATAAGAAACCGTTTGACCATTCACTGTCGTTGTTTCTACGTCAAAATCTTTTAAATCCCATAGCGTCTGATTACTACCACCGACCAACAAGTTACGGTTATTGGCAGCGCCGTTTGACAAGATACCCCAACGCACGCCGATCTCTTTACTAAAGCTATCAGTAGCGCTAACAATACGTGCTTCAATCATTACTTGACGGACTGGAATATCAATTTTACCAATCAGCTTATGAATATTTTCAATGCTTTCAGCGACATCTTTGATAATCAAGGTATTGGTACGCTCATCAACCGTTACCGTACCACGGTTAGACAACAAGGTATTGTTATCAGTAGAATTTGTGTTGCCAGTACCGCTGCCACCTGATGAGCCACTACCCTGAGAGATAAGGGTCAAGACATCAGCCGCTTTAGCATAGCTTAAGCGAATGTATTCCGTGCGTAGCGGCGCATACGACTCAACCGCTTGCTGCGCTTCAAGCTCACGAGCTTCTTGTTCAGCAAGCTCAGTCGAGGGCGCAACCAAAATCACGTTGCCATTTTCACGCTTACCAAGATTTTTACTCTTTAGAATAATATCTAGCGCTTGATCCCAAGGTACATTAATCAGGCGCAAGGTAATATTACCCGCGACCGAATCACTAGCCACGATATTCATATCAGTAAACTGTGCCAAGATATCTAACACACTACGGATTTCGACGTCTTGGAATTCCATAGATAGCGCTTCACCGCTATATACTTTCTCTTCAAGCGTTGGCTCACGAAGTAGCTCAGGCTTGCGGATATTGATATTTAACTGGTTACCCGATTGATAAGCTTGATACTCATAATCTTCTTTAACATTGATGGTAATCACACCATTTTGACCTTGGTTTTTAGTATCAATACTATCAACCAGACCACTATTCACGTTCAAGCGACGTAATAAATTTCTCGGCACGGTACTGCCGGTTAAACGTACAACCAACTTATTACCTTGACGCTGGACGTCAACTGGAATGGCTTCGTTGGCAAGCGCAATACTGACGTTACCGCCACCATCATTGCCTGCGGTAAAATTAACCGCCGTTAAACCGTCATAACTATACTGCTTACTCACTTGTGAGGCCGCAAGCTGTGGGCTTAGCAACGGATTGACGCGCACCACCATGGTATCAGCAGGTACTTGGGTTTTGTTTACTGTAGAGCTAGTAGCTGTGGTACGAATAGGCGCCGCTGCTACGCTACTGGTCTCAACTATCGGTGTAACAACAGCAGTGGTAGTGATACCCGCATTGCCATTAAGCACGTCTTGCACAGGGTCATTGGTAACTACTTGATTAACCACTGGACGACTAGGGTCGCTAATCGTTAACAACAAATCATTGCCCTCAATAGCGGTGGTATAATTGCCCGCTTGTTTGAGCCCAACAATCAGACGGGTGGTATTGTCGCTATTTAGGGTAGTGACATCATTGATCATACCGACGTTATATTCATTAAAACGACTGGCAAGTCCGTTTTGTACCTTTTCAAAATCCAATACCAAACGGCTCGGATTATCAAGCTGGTAGGCTGCAGGTAATACTGGTTTGCCGGCAAAGCCCAAACGCATTTGGGTAACGGCCGGTGCGGTCTGTACCACAGAGACGTTATTGATGCGCTGCTCAGCATGAGCACTGCTACTAACTGCTACCATACTCATTGCCAATGCAGAGATGGCAAACGTAGAAGATACGCGGTTGTTCATCGTCATTACCTTGTTATTGCGTACTGTCATTATGTATTCCTCAAAAAATCTGCCGACTTAGCTTATAGGGGAGACCAGCGACTGGGGTTTTTCTACAAACCCAGCGCGGCTGTCTGGCACAATTTCAATCAAGTTAATCTGGGTCGGCGTGATTTCAACAATACGGCCGTCATTTAATCCAAGATAATTACCGACTCTAACGCTCGCAACTGAACCATCGGGGCGCTGTACTAAGGCATATTGCTGACCTTCAGGGGAAATAACGACACCGCGAAAGACGAGTTGCGATAGCTCATATTGCTCAAGCGGTTCTTTTACTCGGGTGATATCAGGGCGCACGCCATCGATAGAGGTAGCAGGGCCTTGAACGTTCACTAAGCTTGGTGGCAAAAATGGACTACGCTGCGCACTGGCACTATAGACAAAATCTTCTACCAGCTCAGCCTTGGGCGGCGGTTCAATCGGCTGCGCTGGCTGGTTACGAATATCAGCCATCGCCTGCTCTGCCATGCCGATACGGTCAGTACAACCCGTTATCGACAAAACAGTGGCGCTTAAAATAAGCAGCATGGGCAGTTTTTGGATATTCATTAGTTGCCTCCTGCAGCATCAGTGGTAGCAGCATCAGGCGCGACAGCTTCATCACCTTCAGGAGCCGCTTCTTTTGAGCGATACGTTTTGGTTTGTAGCACCAGATTGAGCTCAGGCAAAACATCCAAAGTTGGCTGCGGATTACTGACTTCAAAATCATGCATCGTAATAATACGCGGCAAAGCAGCAAGCCCGCTGATAAAGCTACCAAACTGATGGTATTCACCTAAAGCGGCAATACGAATAGGCTGCTCAATAAAGAACTCATTTTCAATCTCAGGCTCTACTGAAATATCTTGGAAACGGATATTACTGCCAACGCCCGTCATATTGATACCTTCGACCAATTCTGATACACGGGTATCTTTTGGTAGCTGATCAAGTAAGGTATTGAACTCCGCTTCCATTTGAATCACTTGCGCTTGATAGGCCTTTAGATGGCGCGCCCGCGATTCTTTTTCACGGTAGCTATCCAGTAAGGTTTGCTGTTGACTTTCCGCAGCAGTGATCTCATCAATTTTACTGCTAATCGGCAATGCCCATGACAGCGCAGCGATTAAAGCAATAATAAATCCAATCACGGTGACTTTGACAGGGAGCGGCCAACTGCCATAGTTCTCAGCATCCAACGACTCAAAGCTGCGGCGGAATTCATTCAAATCGAACGGCTTTTTAGTACTAACCGCCGTCTTTTTGGTTTTAATGAGGCTTTTTTTACGGCTCAGTTTCATAACTCACCTCCAAGCACAGCATTACCATCCGCATCAGTAGCTTCAATCGTTTCTGACTGTACTTTGGTCGTTACGACAAACTGAACATAACTGTCTTCAGGATAAATAGGACGCGGCTGTTCACCAGCAGTGACCGTATTATTAAGCGCTGGAGCAGATTCATAAGCAGTGATATTTTGCTGAATATTACTCACTGCTGAATTACCCATCCATTTGCTATTATCAAGGTTACGAATCAAGCTAGAGACGATATTTGGATTGTCAGCAAGACCGGTTAAAGTAAGCACATCACCTTCGCGTTTTAAGTTATTTAAATAAAGCGCTGGCGGCATCGCCTTGGCAAGATCATCCCATAACCGTACAGGAACCGGACGTCGACCTTGCAAATCTTGGATAACCTGCATGCGTGAGACGATGTCATCACGGCGCTGCTCTAAGCTATCAATCTCTACCAAGGCTTTATCTAGGCGCGCATTTTCTTGTTCAATCAGTGCATTGGCATCTAACTGCTCATCGAGTTCATTGTTAAAATAACTCCATGAAGCGAATGCCGCCAATAGAGCTAGCAAAGTAACGGCCACCACCAAAGTGATAAATTCTTTATTGCGGCGTTCGCGCTCTTCTTGCCGCCAGGGCAATAAGTTAATACGAGCCATTAGTCGAAGCTCCTTAACGCAAGACCGCAAGCGGCCATTAAGCTGGGTGCATCAAGCGCCAATTGCTCATTATCGATATGTGGAGCAATGGTCATATTAATGAACGGATTTGCCATACTCACAGGTACGCCCAATCTTTGCTGTGCCATACCGGCGAGTCCTGCAATAGAACTACTGCCGCCTGCAAGCACCACATGATCAATACTGGTATATTGACTGGATGAGAAATAGAATTGCAATGATCGAGTAATCTGTTGAATGGTATTTTCTATAAATGGGGTCAACACATCAGGATAGTAATCGTCCGGCAAAGTACGTTCGCGTTTACTAATCGTCGCTTCTTCAGCGGACAATCCGTATCGATTTTGTATCGCTTCAGTAAGCTGCACACCACCAAATAATTGTTCACGACTATATATAAACTCGCCATTTTTAGCAATATATAATGTGGTTTGATTATGACCAATATCGACGACAGCCACCAAATCTGGTACGTTTGGCAGGCTATCTGCCATCAAACCAAAGGCACGCTCAATCGCATGCGATTCGATATCCATCACTTTGGTTTGCAAGCCACCAAAGGTCAGCGCATCCACTCTTTGGTCGACATTTTCCGACCGTGAGGCTGCCAATAGTACCTGCACCATATTGTCATTAACCAAAGAGGGACCCAATACCTCAAAATCCAAATTAACATCTTCTAATGGATAAGGTACGTATTGATCAGCATCCAAGCGGATTTGCGCTTCACGCTCAACGTCGTTAAGCACCATATCCATATCGATGATTTTGGTAATCACGGCTGAGCCTGAAACTGAAGTAGCGGCGTTGCTACCGGCAGCTTGGCAACGTCGCGCCAAGCTTGCTATTGTGTTACCCACCGCTTCAGTGTCTACAATGAGTTTGTCGACGACTACGCCTTCCGGCAACCTTTCTATGCCGTAAGATTTTAGGTGAAATATGCCCTGTTGACGCTGTATGTCAACCAACTTCACTGAGGTGGTGCAAATATCCACGCCAATCAAATGTCGACTCTTAGAAGTAAATAGCCTCACAAACTCTATACCTTATGTTAAGTGTACAATCTGATAGTTATTTGTAATAATTTAGTACAATACTTTACTTAACAGATAGATTCAAGCATTTAAATTACTTATTAAGCAACACTTACACATTTATTATTACTTGCCTATTTTGTTCAAGGTATAATGCCCTATCTATTGAAACTTTAATTGATAAGTCTTCTTATGACCAAAAAAAATGCTACCGCTCGTCTCATTCACTTTTTGGTGGGGCTTTTCATTGCCTGTTTAGCGTTAGCGCTAATCTTAGCGCTTGCCGTACCTATTGGCTTTTACGGTATGGCAATGTATTTATCGCCAACCTTGCCAAGCATTCAAGAGATTAAAACGGCCAACCTAGAGATGCCGTTACAGATATATAGTAGTGACGACAAACTGATTGGTCAGTATGGCAATCGTTTATCGCTACCGGTTACGTTTGAAGAGATTCCTAAAGGCTTAACGCAGGCTTTTTTAGCGGCGGAAGATGCGTCATTTTTTCAGCATAGCGGGATTAGTATTAAAGGTCTTGGTCGCGCTGTGACCGAAGTGGTCACCGATGATGAGAGTCAAACGGGTGGCTCTACTATTACGATGCAGGTTGCCAAAAACTATTTCTTAAGCTCAGAGCGCACTCTAAATCGCAAGCTGACAGAGCTGTTTTTAGCCCGTAAAATCGAAGACGAGCTGAGCAAAAATGACATTCTTACCTTATATGTCAATAAAATTTATTTAGGCGAAGGCGCTTATGGTATTCGCGCCGCTGCCAAAAAATATTATAGTAAATCTCTAGAAAACCTCACCGTTGCCGAAATGGCCATGTTGGCAGGCCTGCCAAAAGCTCCTTCTAAATATAACCCAGTTGCCAATCCAAGTCGCGCCCTCACCCGCCGCAACTGGATTATTGGACGCATGCATGAGCTTGGCTATATTAATAAGGCTCAGCACGACGAAGCCATTAACGCCCCAATTGGTATCAATCTTTATCAAGAAAAACTTGACGTCAATATGCCGTATTTGGCAGAGATGACGCGTTCTGCCTTGGTCAACCGCTATGGTGAGCAAGTGATGCATGGTGGCTGGCGCGTGCGTTTGACTGTTGATAGCGAAGCACAAAAAGCAGCAGAATCAGCGATACTAACAGGTTTGGTGGCTTATGAGCACCGTCATGGCTGGCGCGGCGCTGAAGCAAATGGCGAACCGCTGGAAAAATTCCGTCGTTATAGCAATATGTCTCCGGCCAAAGTGACCAAGGTCAATTCTCGCAGTTTTGAAGCAACGATGCCCTCTGGTGAGAATGTAACAGTTAACTGGTCTGGTATGAGCTGGGCGCGCAAATATATCTCTGCCGATCGCATCGGCTACTTTCCGAGTAATGCCAGTCAGATTGTCAGCAAAAATGATATCGTGCGCCTGATACCGACGACCAATGGCAATTGGCAATTGGGACAAATACCTGAAGTACAGGGCAGCTTGGTTTCTCTAAATCCTGAAACGGGTGCCGTTCGAGCCTTGGTAGGTGGATTTGACTTTAACCATAGTAAATTCAACCGCGCGCTACAAGGCTGGCGTCAACCAGGTTCGACGATTAAGCCACTGGTTTATACCACTGCTTTAGAAAAAGGCTATCGTCCAGACAGTATTGTCTCGGACCGTCCTATTCAAGTAGGTGACTGGAAACCTAAGAATTCCGACCAACGTTTTTTAGGCGATATCACCTTACGCCGTGGGCTTTATCTATCTCGTAACTTAGTCTCTATCCGTTTGCTGCAAGCAATTGGTATCTCTGATGCGCGCAATTTGTTAGACGAATTTGGCCTTGATAAAGAAAAGCTGCCTACAACTTTGTCATTAGCTTTGGGCGCTGGTCAGGCCACGCCATTACAAATGGCGACGGCTTATGCCACCTTTGCTAATGGCGGACATCGTATCCAGCCTTATTTTATCGAACAAATTTATAACTATGATAATAAGCTGCTGTTTCAAGCCAACCCGCAGCAAGCTTGCGCCTTATGCTTTAATGAGCAGCTTGACGCTGTCAATAAAAAGCTTATCAAAGATTATGAAGCAAAAATAGAAGCAGAGAATAAAGCAGCTGCTGCTAAAGATGAAAACGTTAGCGCTAAAGACAATGCGACAGATAAAAAAGACGCTGAGCTAAAAGCAGAAAATAACGACAAGATAGCAAAAGATGATAAAGTGCTTGATTTAGATATTTATGATGCAAGCCCATATTCAGATCGCCTAAAAGCACCAGTAGTACAGTATGTACGTGCTGAACAAGCACCGCGTATTTTAAAACCTAGAGTTGCTTTTGAGATGGCCGATATCTTACGCGATGTTGTCCAGCGCGGTACGGCTGTGAAAGCAAGAGCGTTAGGACGTGATGATATTGGCGGTAAGACCGGAACGACGAATGAAGCGAAAGATGCCTGGTTTGCAGGGTTTCATCCTACCAATGCCACGGTTGTATGGATGGGCTTTGATCAGCCATCAACGCTAGGTCGCCGCGAGTATGGCGGCGTAGCAGCGCTGCCGGTTTGGATGGACTTTATGAAAGCCCAACTAAAAGACACCCCTCATCAATGGGTTTCTATTAATAACCGTGCCAAATCAAAAAAGCAAAAGCAGAGCATTATAGAAATGATGGATGAAGGTGCTGCCGAGCTTGAAGACGATACAGCCGATGAGGGTAAATCAGCAAAACCCGTTAAGACCACCACCCAGCAACGTAAGCCCCCTGCTCCTGAACCAATTGAAGAGCAAATTCAAAATCGACCAGCTCCTGAGAAACCGAAGCCAAGTCGTACTGATGACAGCAATCCTCAAAACAAACCTTTATCAGCAACGCCTGTTGCGCGTATGCCGCCGATGCCAGAATAAATAAACCACTATTCTGGTTAATAGTTTCATAAAAAAGGTCTTGCTCAGTCTCCTGCGCAAGACCTTTTTTTTGCGCTTTTAGAGCCTGTATTTGAAGTTAAGGCGAATTTATAAGCTTAAAGGGAATTGATTTGAAAAGCGGCTGATGATATTAAAACTCTACCATACCAGCGCGTAGCTGCTCAATCAGCTCCGCAAACTGCTGACGCCATTCACGTATGGTTGCTTCGTCTGGCAACCACTGATTCGATAACGTCACGACATTTACAATCAAATCAGGTGCTTCTTTTATCTCACTACCCGTCTTCTCATCGATAACATTATCAGGCAATACCGCATATAAACAGCGCTGATAAGCATGCTCTATATTGGCTAAAAAACCTTGTTGCTGTAATTGTTGTAAGCGCTGCACTTCAGGCGAAACTTGGGTACGGGCGCTTAGTGCTTCTTCAATATCTGCCAAGGTTGGCGCTGTCATACTTAAACCATAAAAATGCCCAAGTTCTTGTACAAAAGCAAGATATGTCCCATATAGGTGAAAAATGGCCGTTTCACAATGGGCTTGATAGAGCTGTTTATCGTTAGTAGTAGCTGCCGCCTGACAAGCCAAACGACAAAAATACAGCTTTTGATTGGTACGGTCAGCTTGGTATTTGGCAACGCGAGTCTTACCTGCCATGCGCCTATCCTTGTTATTTAGTGAATGATTTGTTTAATAGGTATTACGATTATAATAATAGGTCTTTTAAACAGCTTTTACGTGAATAAGTAAAATTACTTAATAAGCTTTGTTTTGTGATTAAGACATATATTTAGAAACATATATTTTTAAATATTTATTTAGAAATATTTAAAAAACCATCTATATAGCAGTGTACTATTTTCTGAAGTCACATTCTAAACAAATAATTTACCTGATTTATTTTCTTTAAGCCACAAAAAAGCCAGCAACTTAGGCTGGCTTTTTTATTGAGAAAATAACTAAGCGTTATTTAGATTAGTGATTGCCTTGGTTAAGCTCTTGGGCAAACGCTTCATCAAAGCTTGCAAAGTCTTTGCTATCAGTGCTGGCTGTCATATCAAACGCTGCATTCAAGTCTTTATCTTGCAGTTTTTGCTCCGCTTTTTCTTTACGGGCTTTATGATAAGCAAGACCAGTACCGGCAGGAATCAAGCGACCAACAACGACGTTTTCTTTCAGACCACGTAGCTCATCCACTTTACCAGTTACGGCAGCCGCAGTTAGAACACGAGTGGTTTCCTGGAACGACGCCGCTGAGATAAAGCTTTCTGTTGCCAGACTTGCTTTGGTAATACCAAGTAATTGACGCTCATACTGTACTGGGAATTTATCTTCCGCTTCGAGTTTAGCATTCAAGGCTTTGATATCAGCGTATTCGACCTGATCGCCTTTAAAGTGGCTTGAATCGCCGCCATCCGTTACTTCAACTTTACGCAGCATCTGACGAATGATAACTTCGATGTGCTTATCGTTGATTTTTACACCCTGCAAGCGGTATACGTCCTGTACTTCGTTAACGATATAGTCAGCAAGCGCGGTTTGTCCTTTCAGACGTAGGATATCGTGCGGGTTTTGTGGACCATCAGCGATAACCTCACCACGAGCAACCGTCTCGTTTTCGAAGACGTTGATTTGACGCCATTTCGGGATCAGCTCTTCATGAATCTCACCATCTTCATTGGTGATAATGAAGCGGTTTTTACCTTTGGTTTCTTTACCGAAGCTGACCACACCCGACATCTCTGCCATGATGGCATGATCTTTCGGACGACGTGCTTCAAATAAATCAGCAACACGTGGTAGACCACCGGTAATATCTTTAGTACCTGATGATGCTTGTGGTACACGACCTAGGATCGAACCGGCTGCTACTTTTTCACCGTCGCTAACGCGAATGATGGTTTCAGCTGGTAAGAAGTAAACCACTTCTTTACCTTCGTCAGTGTTCAAGATAATCGCCGGACGTAAGTCTTTGGCTGAGCTTGAACGGTCACGAGTCGCTAGAATCTCAAACGAGCTCATACCAGTCGCATCATCAACTTTTACCGTCGCTGTCATACCATCAGTGATGTCACTGAAGCGTGCAGTACCAGCAAATTCTGTGATAATTGGGTGCGTGTGCGGATCCCATTTAGCGATAGTCTGACCGCCTTCGACCTGCTCTTCGTTTTTCACAAGCACGCTTGAACCATAAGGAACTTTATAGCGCTCACGCTCACGGCCAAGCTCATCAGTCAATGCCAGTTCAGCTGAACGCGACACGATAACCAAATGACCATCGGTATGTTGCACTGTTTTCATGTTCTCAAAGTGCACTTGACCAGCATTACGTGCTGAGATGCTGTTGTCCACAGAAGCAGAACTTGCTGCCCCACCAACGTGGAAAGTACGCATCGTTAACTGAGTACCAGGTTCACCGATAGACTGCGCTGCCATAACACCGACTGACTCGCCGATATTGACTTTATGACCACGGGCAAGGTCACGACCATAACACTGTGAACAAACGCCATGTTCGATATCACAAGTAATAACCGAACGTACCCAGATATCATCAATCGCGTTATTATCAAGCACATTTACCCAATGCTCATCGATCAAGGTACCCGCTGGAATCAATACTTTATCAGCATCATCGTTATACGTTACATCACGAGCGGTCACACGACCAAGTACTAGCTCACCGAGCTTCTCAATGATCTCACCACCTTGAATATGCGGCTTCATGAGCAAGCCTTGCTCAGTACCACAATCTTCACTGGTAATAACCAAATCTTGTGCCACGTCAACCAAACGACGCGTTAAGTAACCCGAGTTAGCGGTTTTCAGTGCGGTATCCGCAAGACCTTTACGGGCACCATGCGTTGAGATAAAGTACTGAAGTACGGTCAAACCTTCACGGAAGTTGGCTTTAATCGGCGTCTCAATGATTGAGCCATCCGGTTTTGCCATCAAACCACGCATACCTGCCAACTGACGAATCTGTGCCGCACTACCACGAGCACCAGAATCTGACATGATAAAGATAGAGTTAAAGGATTTCTGCTCTTCTTCTTCACCTTTAGCATTCATGATTTTATCAGTCGCTAAGTTGTCCATCATCGCTTTGGCGACTTTATCATTGGTACGTGACCAGATATCGACAACTTTGTTATAACGCTCACCCGCAGTCACGAAACCTTGCTCGAATTGGTCTTCAATCTCGCGAACTTCCGCTTCTGCGGTTTCAATGATTTGTACTTTGCTTGGCGGAATGACCATATCATCGATACCGATAGACACGCCAGACAGTGTTGCTTGAGCAAAACCAAGGTACATCAATTGGTCAGCAAACATAACACTTTCTTTCACGCCAACTTTACGGTAGCAAGAGTTGATCAATTTAGAGATATTTTTCTTCGTCATCTCTTCATTACACTCATCGAACGACATACCTTTAGGCATGATGTTCCAGATAAGTAGACGACCAGCGACGGTATCTTGTAACTTGACTTCTTTAGTCTCATTACCTTCTTCGTCGACATGAGTTTCAGTCACACGTACTTTAATTTTGGCGTTTACATGCAAATCGTTTGAACCAATCGCACGCAATGCTTCATTAACGGTGGCAAAAATCATGCCCTCGCCTTTAGAATTGATTGACGAACGGCTGATGTAGTACAGACCCAATACAACGTCTTGTGATGGTACGATGATTGGATCACCGTTAGCAGGCGACAAGATATTGTTGGTCGACATCATCAATGCACGTGATTCAAGCTGCGCTTCTAGGGTCAATGGCACGTGAACGGCCATTTGGTCACCATCAAAGTCGGCGTTGAACGCGGTACAGACTAGAGGATGCAGCTGGATAGCTTTACCTTCAATCAATACTGGCTCAAATGCTTGTAGACCCAAACGGTGAAGCGTTGGCGCACGGTTCAAGAGTACTGGATGCTCACGGATAACCATGGCCAGCATATCCCACACTTGTGGCTCTTCACGCTCTACCATCTTTTTGGCCGCTTTAATCGTCGTTGCTAAACCATGAGACAATAATTTGTTATAAGTAAATGGCTTGAACAATTCAAGTGCCATTTTCTTCGGTAGACCACACTGATGTAGACGTAGCGTAGGACCAACAACAATCACCGAACGACCAGAGTAGTCAACACGCTTACCAAGTAAGTTTTGACGGAAACGACCTTGCTTACCTTTGATCATATCTGCCAAAGATTTCAATGGACGCTTGTTACTACCAGTGATAGCACGACCGCGACGACCGTTATCAAGTAAGGCATCGACTGATTCTTGCAACATACGTTTTTCGTTACGTACGATGATATCAGGGGCGCTTAGCTCTAATAGACGCTTTAGACGGTTGTTACGGTTAATCACGCGGCGATATAAATCGTTTAGATCTGAGGTCGCAAAACGGCCGCCTTCTAGTGGTACTAGCGGACGCAAATCTGGTGGTAGTACTGGTAAGATATTCATTACCATCCACTCAGGCTTGTTATGAGAATCACGGAAGGCTTCTAATAACTTAAGACGCTTAGACATCTTTTTAAGCTTGGTTTCAGAACCGGTTTGCGGAATTGCTTCACGCAGCTCATCAATCTCGATATCTAAATCGATGTCTTTTAATAGGTCTTGAACCGCTTCAGCACCCATTTTGGCAGTGAACTCATCGCCAAACTCTTCAAGCGCTTTATAATAATCTTCATCATCAAGCAGCTGATACTTCTCTAAAGAAGTCAGACCAGGTTCTGTGACGATATAGCTTTCAAAATATAGGACGCGTTCGATATCACGAAGCGTCATGTCTAGCAATAGACCGATGCGGCTTGGTAATGATTTTAAGAACCAAATATGCGCAACAGGGCTCGCAAGATCAATATGACCCATGCGATCGCGACGTACTTTAGCAGTTGTGACTTCAACGCCACATTTCTCACAAATAACGCCTTGGAACTTACGGCGCTTGTACTTACCACATAAACACTCAAAGTCTTTTACTGGACCAAAGATTTTGGCACAGAACAGACCATCACGCTCAGGCTTAAACGTACGATAGTTAATCGTTTCTGGTTTTTTAACTTCACCATGTGACCATGATTTGATCACGTCAGGTGAGGCTAAGGTAATTTGAATACTATCAAACTCTTGGTTACCGTTGCCGGTAGGGCTTTGCATGATATCGAGTAAATCTTTCAAGTTGCTTCTCCGTTATCTTTATAATCATCTGACAGCGTGCTAGGAGCGCGGCTAAGATGAATGAAGGCAATGAATAGGGTTGAGACAAATCACTAAAAGCAGCAGCTATGCGCGTACTGCTTCTAGATTGACCACTAAGGATAATAATTAACTAAAGCTATGTTAAAGGTAGCTTCAGTCAGCCGTGCTTAATGGGTTTGCTTTAACTCAATATTGATACCCAGTGATTTGATTTCTTTGGTCAACACGTTAAACGATTCAGGCATACCTGGATCCATATATTGCTCACCATCGACGATGTTTTTGTACATACGGGTACGGCCTTCAACGTCATCCGACTTCACCGTCAGCATCTCTTGCAAGGTATAAGTCGCGCCATATGCTTCTAGTGCCCAGACTTCCATCTCACCGAAGCGCTGACCACCAAACTGTGCTTTACCACCGAGCGGCTGCTGCGTTACTAGTGAGTAAGAACCAGTAGAACGCGCATGCATTTTGTCATCAACCAAGTGGTTAAGTTTTAGCATATACATATAACCAACGGTTACTTGGCGGTCAAACTTCTGACCAGTACGACCGTCATACAAGGTCTGCTGACCATCACGCGCCATACCAGCAAGCTCTAGCAAGTCTTTGACTTGATGCTCATGAGCACCATCAAATACTGCTGTGCCCATCGGTACACCGCCGCGTAAGTTGTCTGCTAGCGCCATGATGTCATCATCACTTAAGCTATCAAGATCCACTTGCTCGCCGCCCACTTTGTTATAGATTTGGTCTAAGAAATCACGCAAATCTTTAATCGCTGCTTGTGCTTTGAGCATACCATCAATCTTTTCGCCCAAGCCTTTTGCTGCCATACCTAAGTGAGTCTCTAGAACCTGACCGATGTTCATACGCGATGGTACACCGAGTGGGTTCAAGACGATATCAACGGTATTACCATGTTCGTCATAAGGCATGTCTTCAACCGGCATAATGCGCGATACCACACCTTTGTTACCATGACGACCAGCCATTTTATCACCAGGCTGAATACGACGCTTAACCGCTAGATAAACCTTAACGATTTTTTGTACGCCATGTTGTAAGTCATCACCAGCGGTCAATTTGCGTTTTTTCTCGGCAAATTTAACATCGATGTCTTTTTGCTTATCGACCAAGTAATCAGCGATTTGCGTTAGACGCTCAGAGATTTCTTCTTCAACCGGTTGGATATCAAGCAAGGTCTCAAGGCTCATGTCTTTCATATCAGCCAATGCCATCACTGTACCGGCTTTTAGACCAGAACCGCCACTGACTTTTTGACCATCGAGCAAGCTTGCGATACGACCACGAGCTGCTTCTTCAAAGATGCGTAGCTCTTCTTTTAAATCTTTACGGTAGCTATCAAGCTGTGATTTTTCAATCGCTTTTGCACGCGCATCTTTTTCAACGCCGTCACGGGTAAAGACTTGCACGTCAATAACCGTACCTTTGCTTGATGTTGGAACACGTAGCGACGTATCTTTAACATCAGCAGCCTTTTCACCAAAGATAGCCCGTAGTAGTTTCTCTTCTGGCGTTAGTTGCGTCTCACCTTTTGGCGTGACTTTACCAACTAAGATATCGCCCGCATCTACTTCAGCACCGATATAAACGATACCTGCTTCATCAAGGCTTGATAGCGCCGCTTCACCAACGTTTGGAATATCAGCAGTAATTTCTTCTGTTCCAAGCTTGGTATCACGTGCCACACACGTCAATTCTTGAATATGAATAGTTGTGAAACGATCTTCTTTCACCACTTTTTCAGATAGCAAAATCGAATCTTCGAAGTTGTAACCATTCCAAGGCATAAATGCGATGCGAATATTCTGACCCAGTGCAAGCTCACCAAGATCCGTTGAAGGACCATCAGCCAAGATATCACCTACAGCAATCTCGTCGCCTTGGTTAACAATAATACGTTGGTTGATACAAGTATTTTGGTTAGAACGCGTATATTTAACCAAGTTATAGATATCAATACCCGCTTCACCAGCGACCATCTCATCTTCATTAACACGGACCACAACACGTGAGGCATCAACGTCTTCGATTACACCGCCACGCTTAGCGATAACACAAACACCAGAGTCACGCGCAACGTGACGCTCCATACCTGTACCTACTAACGGCTTATCAGCACGTAGCGTAGGAACGGCCTGACGTTGCATGTTCGAACCCATCAAGGCACGGTTAGCATCATCATGCTCAAGGAATGGAATCAAACCAGCAGCTACCGATACCACCTGACTTGGTGACACATCCATATGCGTCACTTTTTCTGGCGGCATACGCACGAATTCACCATAGCTACGCACACTGACCATCTCATCAGATAACGCGCCTTCTGCGGTTACTGGTGAATCAGCCTGTGCAATAACAGTACCAACTTCTTCAATCGCTGATAGATACTCAATAACGTCTGTTACTTTACCGTCAACCACACGGCGATATGGCGTTTCTAAGAAGCCAAAGCTGTTGGTTTTAGCAAAGGTTGCTAGTGAGTTAATCAAACCAATGTTTGGACCTTCAGGAGTTTCAATCGGACATACACGGCCATAATGGGTATCATGTACGTCACGTACTTCAAAGCCTGCACGTTCACGGGTCAGACCACCGGGTCCTAATGCTGATACACGGCGTTTATGCGTCACTTCTGACAATGGATTGTTCTGATCCATAAACTGTGATAACTGGCTTGAACCAAAGAATTCTTTAACCGCAGCCGCTACTGGCTTTGAGTTAATTAAATCTTGTGGTGACAAGTTATCAGATTCCGCTGAGCTTAAACGCTCTTTAACCGCACGCTCAACACGTACTAGGCCAACACGGAATTGGTTTTCAGCCATCTCGCCTACCGAACGAATACGGCGGTTACCTAAATGGTCAATATCATCGACTTCGCCGCGACCATTACGAATCTCAATCAATTCTTTTAGGACGTTAACGATATCATCATTGGTCAAGACGCTACGACCGCGTTGAATATCAGCGTCATCAGTATCTTCAAATTCTAGACCCAAACGACGGTTAAACTTCATACGACCGACATTCGATAAGTCATAACGATCAGGGTTAAAGAACATGCTTTCAAACAGCTTCTCAGCAGTTTCAACCGTTGGTGGCTCACCTGGGCGCATGACTTTATAAATCTCAATCAAGGCTTCTTCACGGCTTGAGGTGCTATCTGCACGTAGCGTATCGGCAATATAACTGCCTTGGTCGATATCGTTGGTGAACAGAATGCTGAATTCTTTGATAGACTCACTGGCTTCAAACGCACTTAATTTAACCAACAATTCATGGTCAATCAGCGTATTGGCTTTAGCGATAACTTCGTCATTAACGACGATGTCTTCCGCTAAAATACGCTCGTATAAGTATTCATCAGGGATAGAGATTTTAGTCATACCCGCTTCTTCAAGCTGACGGATACGGCGGGCATTAATACGTTTGCCCTGCTCGACAACCACTTCGCCTTCAGGCGTCACGATATCAAACTGCGCCATCTCGCCACGTAAGCGGTCAGCTACCAGATCAATCTCAAACTGCTCTTCACCTTTATAAACCGCGACTTTATCAAAGAACAAATCTAAGATCTCAGACGTGCTTAAACCTAAAGCGCGTAGGATGATAGAAGCAAGCAGCTTACGACGACGGTCAATACGAGCAAAAACCAAATCTTTGGCATCAAATTCAAAGTCTAACCATGAACCACGGTAAGGAATGATACGGGCGTTATAAAGCACCTTACCACTTGAATGCGACTTACCTTTATCATGGTCAAAGAATACGCCCGGCGAACGATGCAGCTGTGATACGATTACACGTTCAGTACCATTGATAATAAAAGTACCGTTAGCAGTCATCAATGGCATCTCGCCCATATAGACGCTTTGCTCACGGATATCTTTGATTGCAGCTTTGCTGTCTTTATCTTTGCTGTCTTTGTCTTTGATGATTAGGCGAATTTTGACACGCATCGGCGCAGCAAAGGTCGAGCCGCGTAAGATACACTCACGCTCATCAAATTCAGGCGTACCTAAATAATATTCAACGAATTGTAACTCAGCATTACCAGAGTGACTCTCAATTGGGAAAATAGAGGAATACGCAGCTTGCAAACCAGTATTCTCACGAGCTTTTGGCTTTTTATGCTCTTGCAAAAATTGCTCATAAGAATCTACTTGGATAGACAACAAATAGGGAATGTCCATCACAGTAGGCAATTCAGCAAAACTTTTGCGAATACGCTTTTTTTCAGTATAAGAATATGCCATCGAGAGTCCTTACAGTAAACGTGGAAACAAATTGAAAGCGTGGCCAGCGTGCATCTATATTAGTTGATATTAATACTATGCAAACTTAGCGACGTAAACGATAATATAAAACGGTTATTCATGCTCATTTAATGACTGATGATTAATTCACGCGTATAGTGCATGATTAAGCCAGCTTATTTAAGCGTAAAATCGGCATCTAAACATGCCTACATGGGTGCTGACATTGCAAATTTCAATGCCCTACACTCTATAGTACTTAAGGCCAAGCACTGGTCTTTAAATACTATTGATTCTCTTTATAAATTCACTTAAAGTGTTATTGATACCTTTAAAGCGTTGTCGATATCTAAAACAAGGGTGTTGCGTATTAAGTTCAATTTCATGCTATTTAATGGTGCTTTTTAATACTACACAGCAAACGACTCACCAGCTACAATCATAAGTAATATCGTCGCTGATATCTACCGTCTACGAGCCTACTTACTGACAGTAAAACCATGCTAAATGGATAATCGAATATTTATAACTTTTCGGAATTAATGGTAACTGGGGTAACTATAACTTTTAGAAACAATGACTTTTAGAATCAGTATAAACTATAGCGTTAATGGGAAAGCATGCAGACACAAAAAAATGCCAAACATCGATCGACGTTTAGCTTATATTAACTGATTTCAATAACTACTAAGTGTACTTGCATGTATATCGTCTGTCCTTTTGATGGGTATCCACCGTGATGTTGCATGCGTATGTTGGCAGACACAAAAGGTCAAGCTACGAATTATAATAAAAAAAAGCTGGCAATGCAAGGCATTACCAGCTTTTTTTGTACAACACTAAGATAAGCTCAGCTTATTTTAGCTCAACAGTTGCACCAGCTTCTTCAAGTTTCTTTTTCAACTCTTCAGCTTCAGCTTTGTTTACGCCTTCTTTGATTGGAGCTGGAGCGCTTTCAACCAAATCTTTCGCTTCTTTCAAGCCAAGACCAGTAGCTTCACGTACGGCTTTAATTACGCCAACTTTCTTCTCGCCAAAGCTGGCAAGAACTACGTCAAACTCGTCTTTTTCTTCAGCAGCAGCAGCAGGACCAGCAGCAGCAGGTGCAGCAGCAGCAACAGCAGCTGTTACGCCGAATTTTTCTTCCATAGCGCTGATTAACTCAACGATATCCATTACTGACATTTCAGCGATTGCGTTTAACACATCATCTTTAGATAGTGCCATGAGAACTCTCCGTTATCTGATAAAATTTAGTTGGTTTTAATATCGCTTGGATTGCTTGCCAAATTTTCAAATAGTGTTGGCAATAAAGTGCAATCGGCGATGTCAAAGTTACGTTAAAACAAGCAATTAAGCAGCTTCTTTTGCGTCTTTGATTGCTGCTACCGTGCGAACAAGCTTACTAGGAACAGCGTTCATAGTTTGAACAAGCTTGGTAACTGGTGCGTTCATAGTAGCCATTAGGATAGAGATTGCTTCGTCGCGAGTTGGTAGCTTCGATACGCGCTCTAGCTCTTCTGGACCATAAACTTCACCACCGACTGATACCAATTTGGTCTCTAAAGCTTTGTTATCTTTACTGAACTCGAAAACAACTCGAGCAGCAGATCCCAAATCTTCCATAGAGAAAGCCAAAAGTAGTGGACCAGTCATACGGTCTGACATGCTCTCAAACTTAGTGCCTTCAAACGCGCGTTTTGCTAGGGTGTTTTTTACCACTTTCAAAACGACGCCTTTCTCACGGGCTTGTTCGCGTAGCTTAGTAAGCTTTGCAACACCAATACCATGATATTCGGCAGCTACTGCTGAGTGAGCATTAGCAGCAACTTCAGACACTTCAGCCACAACTTGTTGTTTTTGCTCTAGCGTTAATGCCATAAGTTGACTCCTTTAATCTAATCAATCTAATTCATACTAAGACTGACTTGATACGATACGTTATTTATAAATTCCATGAAGAATTCACTCATAACGACTGATTACGGCACCGTTATCAGAATGACATCAAGTGATAGCCTAGCGCTTATATTAATTTTTAATACAGGTACTAGCCTATCGGCTCTTATCAACAACTGGGTGGGTCACCGTCTGCGTAGGACAACTAAGATTTTCATCTGTCGTCGATTAACAAAAGCAGCTCGTTGTTATTATCAGCAATCCGAAAATCATTAATAATAACGCAAAACCGCTTTCTACCTACGGTCTTAGACAGCATAGCGTTTGCTACGCTGACCTAATTCTTTAAAATATTTTTGCGGCCTTTATTTGAAATCGTCAAATAAAGGCAGATGTTTAATTATTTCGCTGTGCGATATGGAACAGGATCAATAGTGATACCTGGACCCATAGTGCTAGACAAGGTAATTTTCTTAATGAAAGTACCTTTAGAAGTAGCAGGTTTAGCACGCTTTAGATCTGTGATTAGTGCTTGAGCGTTTTGGATAACTTGCTCAGCAGTGAAACCAACTTGACCGATAGTGGTATGGATAATACCCGCTTTATCAACACGATACTGTGCTTGACCCGCTTTAGCGTTAGTTACAGCTTCAGCAACGTTAGGCGTTACTGTACCAACTTTTGGGTTAGGCATCAGGCCACGTGGACCTAGGATAGTACCTAATTGACCAACAACACGCATCGCATCAGGAGCAGCAATAACGACGTCAAAGTCCATGTTACCGGCTTTGATTTGTTCTGCTAGGTCTTCAAAACCAACGATGTCAGCACCAGCTTCTTTGGCGGCTTCAGCAGCAGCGCCTTGAGCAAATACAGCAACGCGTTTGGTTTTACCAGTACCAGCAGGTAGGTTAGTAGCACCACGAACGACTTGGTCAGATTTACGTGGGTCAACGCCCAAGTTTACTGCGATGTCGATAGACTCTTTGAATTTAAGAGCTGGCAAATCGTTTAAGATTTGAACCGCTTCTTCAAGAGTGTATAATTTTTCGTTTTCTACACGCTCAGCGATTAACTTTTGACGCTTAGTAAGTTTGCTCATTTACACACCCTCCACGGTAATACCCATTGAACGTGCAGTACCAGCGATGGTACGGACAGCAGCATCAAGACCAGCAGCAGTTAAATCTGCATCTTTAGTCTTAACGATCTCTTCTAACTGAGCACGGTCCACTTTACCGACTTTAGCGGTGTTTGGTGTACCAGAACCTTTAGCGATACCAGCAGCCTTACGTAGTAAGTATGCAGCTGGTGGCGACTTCATGATGAAGGTAAAAGACTTATCGCTGTATACCGTGATCTCAGTAGGAATCGGTAGACCCGGCTCTTGGTTTGAGGTCGCAGCGTTAAATTCTTTACAGAACGCCATGATGTTCACGCCTTTTTGACCCAATGCTGGACCAATCGGTGGTGAAGGATTTGCTTTGCCTGCAGGCACTTGTAGTTTGATGTAACCATCAATCTTCTTAGCCATGAGATACTCTCCTTTATGGGTAATAGCGCCAAATCAACGTGGTATAACCCTTATTGACTAACAGCTCCCCGGTTGATGAATTTGTGGCAGGTTTAGTCTAGCTTTTCAACTTTACTAAACTCAAGCTCGACCTGAGTCGGTCGGTTAAATACGTTTACCGTTAAATGTAGCTTAGACTTCTCATAATCCACTTTTTCAACCAACCCTTTAAAGTCAGTAAATGGACCATCGATAACCAACAACTCTTCGCCCGGCTCAAATAGAGTCTTAGGACGCGGGTCAGCTTCAGTCTGGTTCAGACGGTTCAAGATGCGATCTGCTTCTACTTGCGTAATAGGCGCAGGCGTCTCTGGCGTGCCACCGATAAAGCCCATAATACGTGGGCAATCTTTAACGATGTGCCAAGTGTTGTCGTTCATCTCCATTTGGATTAATACATAACCCGGAAAGAACTTACGCTCGCTTTTACGCTTTTTGCCGTCTTTCATTTCGACGACTTCTTCAGTAGGAACCAACACATCACCGAACGAATCAGCAAAGTCACTACGATTAATACGATCAGTTAATGAACGTTGTACTTGCTTTTCATATCCTGAAAACGCTTGGACAATATACCAACGCATATCACGCTCCTGATCATTACAGTTAAGTCGTTATAAGTAAATTTTGGCTTAAAGGACACTAATACGCGTCATTAACCAATAAAGATACCAACGAACCAATTAAAAAAGTTATCTAATAACCAAACAAGGAAGCCAACAATCGCAATCATGACAAGCACTTGCCATGTGTATTGGAAGGTTTCATCTTTGCCTGGCCATGTGACTCGGCGCAGCTCAACGGCCGCATCTTTTAATAATATTTTAAAAGCGCGACCTTGATTTGTTAATGCCAAGCACACGAAAGCAATGATAACCAGCGCCGCGATAATACCAATACGCACCCAAACATCATTGGCAGGTTGCCAATAGCCAGGTAAGTATTGATTAACTAACGTTGCACCAATTAAAATCGCTGCGGCTAATAGCCACAAAATCACATCTTTTACTGAACCAGTTTTAGCAACTTCAACAGCAGTCGATTGATTGCCAGCTGAAACGTGCTTATCTTTGGACAGCATTCCACCAGCAACTGCCTTGGCATCAGATAACTTAGTCTCGAGGTTATCTTGATTATTGCTCATAAAGAACTCACTTCGGAGATGGTGGGGTATGACAAAGATGTGATAAGAAGATGGCAGGCGATGTAGGACTCGAACCTACAACCCTCGGTTTTGGAGACCGATGCTCTACCAATTGAGCCAATCGCCTATGGGTGTAAAGGACAGCATTATACAATATTTGGCATAGAATGCAAGCATTTAGGAATAAAATTCTTCTATCGCCTTAATGTTGCTATTCTGAAACCTTATTATCTACACACTTTATATGCATAATAATCTTAAACATTTAGCATAAAAGGTGCTGATAAGCTGCAGCGTTAATATAGCAAGCTCAGTCAAGAATTACAATAGATAGCAAGCAGGTTTAAAAACGAATTTTTATAAATACAGTTAAAATGGGAATATCTTCTTATTCAGCCCTACTCTTCAACCATTCATATTTAATCACTTATTCTACACCCACAAAAAAAGCCACCCTCTTACAAGGGTGGCTTTTTTCTTACTGCTTAACGTGATCAGATTGCTCTAATAGCGTTAGTGCTTTAATGCTTAGCTAAGTACGTTAGCAACAACACCAGCGCCT